>Ga0210384_10000489_pt1 | contig 60691 bp, 55 predicted proteins | sample IncBWH2MmetaG_FD_160574 | JGI IMG/M metagenome (GOLD analysis project Ga0210384, IMG submission 160574) | Forest soil microbial communities from Barre Woods Harvard Forest LTER site, Petersham, Massachusetts, United States - Inc-BW-H-2-M | ecosystem: Environmental > Terrestrial > Soil >...
CGCAAATGGAAGATGGCGCCCTTCAACGATGCCTGGCCAAACAGCATCTTCATGTCGCTCGACAGCGTAGCGATCGATTCCGTGGGCTTCGATTTTCTGACTTCCGAATGGCCCGATCTTCCGGATATCGCGAATGCCGATAACTACTTGCGCGAATCTGCTTTGGCTAACGATCCACCTTCGAAGACGGTCTATGATCCTGAATGCGACGGCATCCGATGCCGCAGCCTCGGCGTACATGAGCATTGGAACAATGGGACGGACAAGAAATACTCGCGCAATCTCGGAAAAGCGCACGGGATCGAGCTTTTCCTGATCACCTGAAATAGGTCAGCTGAAACAAAATGCGCGCAGCACCGTGGAAGAGCCGCGCTTCAGCGCCGCGTAAAACCCGTCAGAATCAGTGCGGGCTTCAGCCCCAGAAGTCGCCTTCCATCGTCGAATCGAGTTTTTCCGCAACCTGCCAGGGCTCGCCGAGCGGCCAGTCAATTGATTCTTATGCATCGCGCGATCGATGCAGACGGAGTTGAAGAATGAACCCGAGAGTGTTTTCTGTATGTTTCATGGTCGCATCGATATTACCGGCGACTGCGTTTTCCCAATCATTCGTGAGCCAGTATAAAGGCTCGCCTTATCACGACACCCGCTACAGTGGCGGTCCACAAAAAATACCGGGAAGAGTCTTGTGCGCCTACTATGACCTGGGCGGCGAGGGCGTCGCGTATCACGACACCGATCCAAAGAATCACGGCAGCGGAGAGTTGAATCCGGCTGACGGAACCTACCTCAATGAATTCCGTATCCATGAGGGAGTGGATACTTCCTACACGAAATTCAACCGGAAGCCCGATCCGATTGACGACAACCCCTTTGACAAAGTTGTTCCTCCCGCCGACCTTCCCTACGTTGGCTGGACCGAACCCGGAGAGTGGTTCAACATTACGGTAGATGTGGCAAAGTCGGGCACATACGCAGCCGATTTCCTTTACACATCGAATCGCGGCGGCACAATATCAGTCGATGTGAACGGAAAGGACGCCACCGGACCTCTCGAGATCACAACAACAAACGACCCAGCAGACCCACTTGCCTGGCGTCAATGGCACCATTGGAATCTGGCTCCGCAACTTTTCAAGGTTCCTCTGAGCAAAGGGAAAAATGTTCTGACGGTACATATCTTGACGAACGGAAATATGAATCTGGCTTATTTCGACTTCAAACCCGTCCGCAGATGAATTGCGACTTGTGACCGATTCAACTCAGGGTTACGCGCACTCCCGTCGCATGGGGAACAATAACGGAGCACTTGCCTTGCTTGAGCAAGTCACTCTTTGTTGACGTTGTGATGTGCGCTTCGCGGCTGTCTAATGCCGGTGCGAGTAGTGTCTCGGTTTGCACCACTCCACTTGCGTCGCGACCAAAGTCAAGTTCCACCTCAATGTCTGCTGCCGCGTCCTTGTTCAGAATGATCACGGATATGTGCCCGCCAGGCAGTTTCGCGGCATACGCGGTTGCATTAACTCCCATAGCCTGCAGCTTCGCGGAGAACTCGGTCCTCAACAGTGTTCCGCCGCTGAACGAGCCGGCAAACTTGAGCCCATACCCGACCGGCTCCAACACACAGTCCGAGCCAAATGTCGCAATCGGTGAATAGAAGGGATGCGGATGCGCCGCGATCTGTTCGGGAGTCTCTCCCTTCGCTTCGAGAAGCGAGTCGCCGGGCAGAGTTCCGCCCACCGAATTGGCCACAGATTTGCCGGTACCCCCGTGCAGATTGACGCCGGAATAATCATTACTGGCCAACAGCAGGGAATAGTCGGCTGACCAAAGCGCAGCGGCAAATACATCGGAGACACCCGGCTTGCCTCCGCGATAGCATGTGTTGCCTTCGGTCATGCGTACGCGCGCACCGATTTTGCTGGCTGCGGCCGATGCGATATTCGCCGTGTTCTGCACCTTTTGCATCGTCGCCGGTTTCAGCAGGTTCGGAATGTTGACGTCGGGGTTCGTCGCCGGCCCGCCAAAGTAATAGTGATGACTCATGGTGGTTACGCGGGGCGGGGCTTGGATGGAAGGCCCTTGGACGGAAGGCCAAAGATTAGCAATCTCCGTCAGCCATGACACGTTGCTCGCAACATCGGGCATGCCGAACTTCGCGGTGGGCACCCGAGCTATGATGCCGCGCGCCAACTTGAGCCATTCTTCCAGGTACATCTTGGCGGACCATGTTTTCGGATTGCGCAAATGCCGGTCAAATAGATCAACCTCGTTTCCGATCTGGAAATACTGGAGGCGGTCGCCCAGCGTCGCGGCTACAAAGACCGCTTCCTCGGCGGCGCGTGCCGCTGTATTCGTGCCCATCCCGATGCCGTACACGCAAGTCCAACCCGTGGCTTGGAGGAAGTCGGCCAAATTCCTGACTGCCTCGGGCGTCACCGCGTAGTAATGCGCTTTCGGCTCGCCCACGACCTCACGCACTTGAGGATGCTCCGGTTCGGGAGAGTCAGGCTTAGGTTTCCAGTAAGCGAACTCGCTGGTATTGCCGCCGAGGCGCAGAACGCCAGTTGATGAGAGTGCTTTGAACTCGCGAATGAAGCCGCTGTTCTGCGCCGAAAAAAAACTGGGATCCGCGAGTTGCTGAACCTCATACGAAAGGCCGACAAAGTCGATCGGCATATGCGGACCCGTCGCACCTCTGTCGATGCTGAGGGCGACCCGGACCTTGCCCTGGCCCTGCGCGTGAAGACGTGCCGCAGCCACGGTGCAGGCTGCGGTGGCAAGGAACCTTCGTCGTGTGATCATCGGATCTCTCGATTCCTTTTTTGAGCTGCTGACCAGGAATGACCGTAAGGGCAAAAGCCTTGGTTATGCCGGAAACACAGATCTCATTCGGGCAAGCCAATGCGGCGCATAAGGTCCTTAAACCGCCGGTCCGAGCGGAGGGGATCGAATCCAGAGCGCAGTAAAATGCTCGGATTAAATCGTTCTTTGTACGCTCTTTCGAGCCAATGCATGGCTTGGTCGTTATCCCCCATGGATGCATAGATCATGGCGATGTGTGGAGCATTTGTAAAACTAGCGTTTGAGTTTTTCTTAAGATCGTTCAGCAGCTTCACCGCTTCGTTCATTTTGCCGGATGCCACGTAGGCACGCGCCAGATCGGCGACGCATATCGGGCTGCCCCCAGAGAGCCGGACCGCCGTTTGAAGTTCCGCAACCGCTTCCTTGTCCATCTGTTTTAGCAGGTAGGCATCGCCAAGCTGTTTATGTCCGATGGCAAAAGTAGAATCCATTTCGACGATCTTGCGGCCTTGTTCCACCGATTCGTCGTAAGAATGCGTAAAGAGAAGAAACTCCGCCAAATCTGCGTTGATGATCAGGGAGAGCGGATCCAGATTTTCCGCTTTTCTCATTTCCACTAGGGCCTCTTTGGGACGACCCAACAGCCCCAAATTCATAGCATTCCAATGGTGAGCGGTGGCGTAGCCTGAGTTTAGTTCAATGGCCCGCTGAAATTCCTTTCCAGCACCCTCGAAATCCCAGTCGAAGGCGCGCAAGCTGTATCCAAGTGAAGTGTGGGCTTCGCTCAGCGAACTGTCCAGCTCCAGAGCTTTGATCGCTGCGGCCTTCGCTTTCGGGAGAGCCTCCTCGAAGCTCATCACCCCATACTGCCAATCTCCCAACAATGCATAAGTGTCGGCTAAGCCAGAGTAGGCTTGGGCGCATTTTGGGTCCTCTTCGATTGCCTGGTTGAAATAAGCCAGGGCGGCTTTCAAACCATCCGCCGTTCGTTTGTTCCAGAAGTAGCGCCCCTTGAGATAGGACTGGTAGGCCTCGGGATTAACGGCCTTTGCGCTTCTTAGCGCAGCTTGTTCCCGTGGTGTCAGATTGACGCGAATCTGATCTGCAATGGCGCTAGCCACGCGGTTCTGGAGCGCCAAGGTATCGCGCAACTCACCCTCATAGCTCTGGGACCATAAATGCTTGTCCGTCGAGGCCTCGATCAACTGCGCCGTGATGCGGACCTGGTCGCCGGAGCGAAGCACGGTGCCTTCTACCACGGCGTCCACGTTCAGCTCACGAGCGATCTGCGGTAGGGGTTTGCGCGCTCCTTTGTAAACCATTACTGAGGTGCGGGAGATCACCTTTAAAGCGCTGATTTGCGCCAAGTCCGTGATCAACTCATCCGTCATGCCGTCAGCGAAGTAATTCTGCGAAGCGTCACCAGAAAGATTCTCCAGCGGAAGCACTGCTAAGGATCGGATGCCCGCAGGCGCAGGGCCACGCGAACGAAACAGCCAAACGGTGAGAATCGGCAAACTAATAATGATGGCGAACGCCAAGGCGACGACGACCCGACCCGTTAGCCACAGCCCGCGTTTGGGCGCAACAGCCAGCCCGGCGCCTTGGGGCGCATGTCCAGGCTCCAGAGCCGGAAAGTCTCCAGACTCAGATTCCGGCATTTTGGGGCGGGCGTCTGCATCGAGGAGCGACACGTCCGCGATAAAGCGATAGCCACGTTTTGGAAGAGTCTCGATGAATCGTGGATTCTCAGCCGAGTCCCCCAAGGCACTCCGCAGCTTCCCGATAGCGATATTGAGAGCCTGATCGAAATCACCAAAACTTTCGTTCGGCCAGATTCGGCCGCGCAGTTCCTCACGGGTGACGACTTCCCCCGGATGTTCCAGCAGGAGCTCCAGCAGCTTCATCGGTTGCTGCTGCACTCTGATTCTCAAACCCGCCTTTCGCACTTCACCCGACTGCAGAGAAACCTCGTAAGTTCCGAATCGGACGACAGAGTTAGGCGGCAGGGATTCCATAGCGGTGGGGCTTCGCACGGAAGTCTAGCACTTCGCGCGCAAAGACTTCCCTGGCTCAGAATACACGTAGAGCTAAGTCTTTAGCCAGTAATCAGTTAGGAGGTAATGACCTGAATATATGGAAAAAGTCCCCAGTCAATTGACGCCGAACGACTATCACGTCAGAGTGGGCTGCAACCGGGGTTCGAACTGATTCAGGAGAGGGCAAATGGGGAATATTGGACATAGCTCAGAAGGGATGGTCCGATTCGGGGCTTCCTCCTCCCATGACGACCGGCCGTCGGCAGGCTTCGAAGAACTAGCCATGCCCCTGTTCGATTCCCTCTACAACTTCGCCGGCTGGCTTGCGCACAACAGGAGCAATGCCGAGGATCTCGTACAAGAGACGTAGGCTTTGCGCAGTTTCGCGTCGTTTCAGCCCGGCACTAATTTCCGGGCGTGGATGTTTCGAATCCTCCGGAACACCTTTATAAGTTCACGCTCGACACTCGATCGACGCATGACGGTTGAGATCGACTCGGAGGACGAGGTCCCGGTGTTGCCGGCAACGTCCGCCACTCCTGAATCCCTGTTGATCGAACGTTCGCGCAAGAATGCGGTTCAGAACGCAATCGAGCAACTACCGGTCATCTTTAGGGAAGTGATTTTACTATGCGACGTCGAAGATGCTTCTTACCAGGAGATCGCGGACATATTGTCGATCCCGATGGGAACTGTCATGTCGCGCCTGGCCAGAGCGCGGAAGGCGGTTCGCCAATCTGTGCTGGGCGTTCCCCGGGCACCTGTCTCGAAAGACTGGCCTCATGGCGTCGCGACGCGCGACAAGGGTACTGGACCGATGCTAGACGTAGAGAATTTTGCCGGCGAGAAGGGCCTCCGATAACGCGGTGTGATGCCTGAGGCATAAAGCAGTCGTGGAATCTCTGAGAAAGAGGAAAAGATATGGCAACTGCTACCCTGTCAGCAACCTTGAACCGTCCAATATCCGAACTGCGACTCCCCCCAATGGAACGGATTTTGATCATCGAGGAGGATGGTGCTTTGCGGACGATTCTGCGGCGGCTCTTCTCTTCGGAAGGCTATGAGGTCGAAGTCGTGCCTGATGCTGTTTGTGGTTTGCAGAAACTCCGCCAAAGAGCGCCGGCAGCAGTCATCCTTGATCTGCCCCGTCCAGGATCCTCAGGATGTGATCTCTGTAGGAAAATTGCGAACTTGATTCATGGTCTGCCCCTGGTAATTCTTAGCGGCAGCTCAGACGTTACGGACAAAGTTCTTCTTCTGGAAATGGGTGCTGACGATTACGTGACCGTGCCCTTCAACCCAAGGGAGTTGGTCGCGCGCCTGCGCGCGCAAATCAGGCGCGCTTCGCGCATCAGGCCGGAAGACAAGTATGTCTTTGAAGACGTGATCGTCAACTTCTCAAAGGCCGAGATTACGCGGGCCGGTGAGAAGATCACGGTTACTCGCAAGGAATTCAAGACCCTGGAGTTCTTGACGAAGAACGATCAACGCGTGATTTCGCGGGATGAACTCCTCGATAAAGTCTGGGGGTACGAGAACTATCCCTGTACCCGGACAGTGGACAACCACATGCTCAAGCTGCGACAGAAACTAGAGAGGGACCCTTCGCACCCGCTACACCTCCTCACAGTGCACGGTTTGGGCTATAAGTTTGTGCCTTAAGCCATCACGTCGGATTCCCAATAGACGGGTATCAATCTGCGATCGAATCCACGGGAGCAGCAAAACGCGGCTCGATCAAAGATACCGTCGACTCGCGCTTTCCCTACAGAAGGCCACAGAGGAAGACCACGGGCACGAGTGTCCTGCACATGGAAGCGCTTGAACCGTGCTCGCCTTATCGAGACAGCCCGTTTGAAATGAGGATAGCGACGAATTCTTATCCAGCCCCAACAGAGAGCACACAGCTACGCTAAACTTTGTTCAGCGTAGCTGTGAAAATGGCAAAAACACTCTTCGGGCTTGACACTCAAATGGACCGCCATCTGTTGCCAGTAACGTTTGACTACATTTACAGCGAGTTCAAGAAAGTAATCAGCGCATTTCTATCCTCAGGGCTCAATTCCTTAAAGCGTTGCGCAGGGTCGTGTGCTTCGCCATCGTGACGCGAGATAGCATTTTCCAGAGACAACGACTTCAGGTCATGCATGAAACGGGCTTTTGTCCGCAAACCCCAAAGTGGCACGGTTCGTAGTTTGTTAGCCGTATCTTGCGGTCCAACCTGGACAATGCCATCTCCGGTACCGATGTCATGTAACAGGAAGTCGCTAAAGGGATGAATTATTTTATCCCCCAGGGCTTCCGGAACAGTGAACATGCCACCATCGATGACCGTCCCTGCCGGAGCTGTCGTGATAGATTCGACGTGGCAAACACTGCAACCGAGCCGCCGGAAAAGGTCTCGACCTTTCAAGGCTGCCGGCGTTGCAGCAAGCACTGTGTCCCGCGGCGGAACCATTGTGCCGCGTATGAACTGAGCAAAGTGGTCGATATCAGCCAAGCCAAGGCTATCCGGTTGATCTTCCGGGTCCGTCGTCGTCTTGAGCACTGTCGTCGGGTCCTTGGGGCGTAGCCGGTTAGTGATCCCCATCTCGTTGACATAGGCGTCGGCAATAAAAGAGAGCAAACTGCTGTGCTGGTCCTTCCAGCCGAAGCGTCCGACGCGAGTCTGTCCAGGAGCCTCGAAAATCGGAGCCTGCACCACTTCCCCGTGAACTTTACCGTCGGTCAGTTCGGGTTGCTTCTCGGCGATTGCCATCAGAGTCCCATCCTCTATGGCTTCTACAAATCCATCGCCCAGGGTGTTGAGGGCAGCTCGTAACGCACGGATGTTTTCGGTTGCAGGTATGTGCTCTTGGGCCTCCGGGCCGATAGCGCGATCATTGACAATGGATCTGCCCGTAATCGTGTCTTTTCCGTCGTTGATGAAGATTGTCGGGTTGACAAAATTGCCATTTGCATCGTTGTGCCCCACCCGAAGCTCGGTGATCTGGCTGGCGGACCCACTATTTGGATTCTGATGGCAAACCACGCAACTGGTGGCGTTGTACACCGGTCCAAGCCCATCCGCGACCGCCTTGTTTACCTCATAGACCTGCTGGTCCCGAGCAAAAGTGTCTCCGGGTGGTTCGACGATTCCGTTGCTGATGCTTTGTGCACTGTTGAAACTGGGAGTGTTAAAACCGGCGGGCGCTTCAGTGGCTGACTTCGCTGCGACTCTGGCGAGTCCCGTACCCAACGCGGCGACTGCCGCGAAAAGGCAAGAACATAGGAGAATTTTCCTCCGATGGGGCATGAGCATGAGCGTTCCTCCAAAAGGCACGGTCGCTTACGTAGGTGCAGGACGTAAGCGGACTGATTTGTTGACCTCAACTCCTCAAAGCTGTGTCGGATCGATCGAGAACTGCGGCTTGAAGGCAGAAGTCCTGTAACTATGGAAACTGGGTTGGCCAGAGATTATTCCCGCCGTGGCAAAAAAATTCCGGGAGCGACCGAAGTGAGTGCTGCCCTGCTGCTCAGCCGGGAGTAACTCCCAACGGGAGGAGCTGAGTTTTGGGGCAAAGCGAAGAGGCCCTGTGCTCGTCGATACGCTGACGCCCACCTGGCACGAGCCATCAGAATTACCGATATCCAATCTATGACGTGGCTTTAAACAATTTCGCAAGATTATTAATGTCCGCGGCACTTGCGTCGCCGATTACGAAATAGCGAAGCCCGCCCTGACTCCATGTGTCCATGTTGAACGACAGTTTCCCCGGCTCGAGCGCGCTATCACTCAACCTGGCTGGCAAGGATCGTTCCTGAAATATGAACACGGAAATATGGTGTTTGCGCACGTCGTAAATAAGATGCGCACCCGGTGTTTGCTCAAGATACGTCATCCGCCCGCCTAGCAGAGAGAACTCGCTATTCTGGAGTTCCGGCAAATTGAACGCGAAAGGAATCCTTCCCTGGAACCAGGGCTTTACCGTGTGCCGGTCGGTCGAGATGACATCGACCGGCGACGAGCTGGCTAACGTCGCCACGTGCAAGTCTGCAATTTCGCTGAACACCTGGTCTCTGCCGGATCGGTTGCCCAGATAGGTTGTGGTCAAGGTTCCGACCACGAGAACGGCGGCTGTCGCCGCAGCTAACATCCATCCCAGGCGGAAACTGCGGCGCGGTTTGGGGACCATCTGGCGCTGCATCCGTTTCCGGAACTCAGCGCTGGGGGTGAAGCGTCTTCCAGCCACCTGAATCGCGCGCTTCAACTGCACGCGCGAGAGGGCATCCGCTGAGCACGAGGGGCAATTGCGCACATGAGAGTCGAAAGTGCGCAGCTCCGCCTCCGGAACCTCTCCGTCCAGGTAGATGTCGAGTTTTGCCTTCCAGGATTCACAGACCATGGTTCGTCCCCTTAGCAATTCGTGATGCTGCTTCTTGTTGCGAATGTGGCCGCAATTGACTCCGCAAAGTTTGCCGCGCACGCGATAAACGGGACATTACGGTACCGATCGGCACCGCAAGCGTCTCAGAAATCTCTTGATACGACATCTCCTCTACCTCACACAAAAGAAGGATCTCTCGGAAATGCACCGGGAGTTCATCGATCGCCTTTTGCAGCAATTCGTGGCTCGATCGCGCCAACAGGATCGTCTCTGGTGTGTCGCGCTCAATGGCAGGTTCCGGTCCTTCTTCCTCCTCATCGAAATCGAGAGGTACGGTCATGGTAACTTTCAGGCCCTTGCGAGAGGTCAAGAACGTGTTACGCAAGATGCGATACATCCATGCCCGAAAATTCGTACCCAATTGAAAGGACGAGAACCCTTTCAATGCCTTAACGTACGTTTCCTGAACCAGGTCTTCGGCTTCGTCGCGATTCTGCGTAAGCCAATGAGCGAAGTTGTAAAGCTGGTCGAAGAGAGGTGTGGCCAGTTCTTCGAACGAGTCGAGTTGGAGATTCCCTCCGGACAGGTCCACATAATGAAAACTTCGCAGTCCTGGATTTATTCCCTCAAAACAACAAATTGTTGAGGAAAACTGAGGGGCAGGCTAAGTCATTGGTGAGACAGAGTTTGCAATGACGCTGACCACTTGCCGGGAACGCCCCAGACAATCCCCGCTACTCTTAAGAACTACCTTCCCACGGAAATATTCCATTGAAGCATCAATTCGTCGTACCGCTCGACAATTATCCAGCCCTGGGCGGAATAAAGCGGCAACAAGTCCGTTATCCATGGTGACGCTCATTTCACAGGAGTCGGATCGTGAACTGCAGGAGAAGCAGATTCTTAGAAGGTGTGAGGCGATGGTAAATCCTTTCGACCTAAAGACCGCGCTCTTGGCGAAGCACGCACAACATGTCGTGCTGATCCATTTTCCAATCGGTCTGTTTCTTGCAGCAGTAGCGTTCGACCTCATGGCACTCTGGACGAAGCGCCGGGGCCTCGCAGATGCAGCGTATTACAACTTGCTTGCGGCGGCGATTTCAACGCTTCCCGTTCTGGTCACCGGGCTACTCGCGTGGCAGTTCCAACTCGAGGGCCAGAAACTGAAGGGGACCTTATTGTTGCACCTGGTATTTGCGTGCGCCTCGAGCGTCCTGATCTGGCTGGTCTGGTGGGTGCATTTCCATGCTCGGCGGCGGACGGTACTCCTGCCTGGCTATCGCTTCGCTCTGGAATTCCTGGCAGTGGGTTTGGTTGTGCTGACCAGCCATCTGGGCGGCTTTCTGAGTGGCGTGAACCTCCCTGGTTAGGGTGCTCCGACGAGATCCAGCTTAGGAATACATGCGGGGAGTCACTTATGTTGGTAAATACGAAAGGCAAATCGCGGAAATCCCGGATACGCACGGGCGAGGTCGAGCTGTTGGAATTCTTGGCGCAAAGGCGTGCTTGCGACGACCGGGATCGTGAAATAGCTTGTTCCGGCACGAGGGCATTTGTGCGGGGAGTGAGGAATGCGCTGCTGACGGTGATGCCGTTGTGGCTAGCGCTCGCCTGGTGGTTGGCAAGGTGAGAACACCTCTCAACTGAAGACGCGGCGGGCGCGGGAACGCCCGCTGCGTCGAGTTCGTTCAACGCAGGTCGAGCCAACCGCTGACAGCACCACGGAGCCAGATCTGAATCAGGTCCCTTTTATCGAATGCGGTCCGGGCAACCGTGAAAGTTTCTGATCCCCCCCGCTCTTTTTCCCGGAATAAAAGCGACTGAGTCCAGTTATTCACTGTGAACGCTACAAAAACATCGGAGGCCAGATGACGGACAAGAACAACAAAGATCTTATCGATCAGAAATTGCAGGACCTCAACAACGACGGCGTCGATCGTCGGGGATTCCTGAAGTGCATGGCATGGGCAGGTACAGGCCTGGTCTGGACTATGAGCGGCGGCATTCCATCGTCGCGGGCGTTTGCCAAGACCGCGCACCGAAGTGGTGGCAATGGCGGCGACTTCTCCTTTGTGCAGATCAGCGACAGTCACATCGGCTTTAGCAAGCCGGCCAACCCGGACGTCACCGCTACTCTTCAGACGGCGATCAACAAGATCAACGCCATGCCCCACAAACCTGACTTCATTATTCACACGGGTGATCTCAGCCAGCTCTCGAAGCCGAGCGAGTTCGACACGCTGGACCAGGTGTTAAAAGGAGCCTCCGCGAAACAGGTCTACTTTGTGCCGGGTGAGCACGACATGCTGACCGACAACGGTGAGCAATTTCTCCAGCGTTACGGGAAGGGCACGAAAGGCAGTGGCTGGTACAGCTTCGATCAAAAGGGCGTCCACTTTGTGGGGCTCGTGAATGTCGCCAATCTCAAGGCCGGCGGCATGGGGTCGCTCGGTCACGAACAGCTGGAATGGCTGGAGGACGATCTCAAGGGCCGTTCAGCCAGCACTCCGATTGTGCTCTTTGCGCACATTCCACTGTGGACCATCTATCCAGACTGGGGATGGGGAACCGACGACAGTGAACAAGCCTTGTCTTACGTCAAGCGTTTCGGTTCGGTGACGGTGTTAAACGGCCACATCCACCAGATCATGCAGAAGGTGGAAGGCAAGGTGTCGTTCCACACCGCGATGTCCACCGCCTTCCCTCAACCCGCGCCGGGAACTGCTCCCTCAGCCGGACCCATGAAAGTGCCAGCCGACCAGCTGCAACGGGTGTTGGGAATCACGGACGTGAACTATCTGGTCAGCGGACGCAGCCTTGCGGTTGTCGATTCGCCACTTGCGGACTCGATGTCTTCGGCTTCAGGAAGCGGCGGCGGATCCGGTAGTGGTCGTTAACTTAAGTGTTGCGCGGACCGCCAACGATCCGGTCCCCAAACAATGAGATCGAGAAAGAAAATCAAAATAATCGGAGACAGAACAATGAAACGGAACAGTGTCTGGGTTGCAAGTTTCACAGCTGCGGTGGTCATTGCGATCGTACTGCTGGTCGCGGGATCGCCAAGCGTCACCGCGAGTGACCAGCCCTCCGCAACAACCGCGGAAGTAAAGATCGACAACTTCGTTTTTGGTCCGCAGACGATCACAGTGCCCGTCGGATCCACGGTTACCTGGACCAACAAAGACGACATCCCTCATACGACCGTGAGCACAGACGGCGTGTTCAAGTCCAAGGTGATGGATACGGACGAAAAGTTCTCCTTCAAGTTCACCAAGGCGGGAACGTATTCGTACTTCTGCTCAGTACACCCGAAAATGACCGGGAAAGTGGTGGTGCAGTGAGGTCAGGTTTCTAAAATAGCGTGCAACGGGTACGGCGTTTCGCTCGTACCCGTTTTCGTTGCCGCCAGACCCTGGGTGTACTCAAAGCGCTGTGCGCGAATATGACTGCCAACTCAACCCAATTCGCATTGAAGGAACGGGCAAGTGACGATCTGGAGCTTGTCCACGCCTGCAAGAAAGGAAATGTTAACGCCTTCGAGCAACTCGTAAGGCGATACGAGCGCAGACTTCTCCGAATCTCTCAAACTGTCATTCGTAACAGGGAGGACTCCGAAGATGCGGTTCAGGAAGCGCTCCTAAAGGCCTTTCAGAATCTGGCGAAGTTCAGAGAAGACTCGCAATTCTCAACCTGGCTGATTCGCATTACCGTGAATCAGTCGCTTATGAAACTGCGAAAACAGCGCGTCCACAAAGAGGTCTCCTTGGACGAGGATTTTCAGGCGGATGGGGACGTGCTTCCATTGGACGTACCCGATCGTTCCCCGAATCCAGAGCAACTCTGTTGGGCTTCCGAATTGCGAGACATCCTCGCCAGAACCGTCGAAGAATTGCGCCCGATCTTGCGGACGGTCTTTGTACTCCGTGACGTGGAAGGACTCTCGATCGACCAGACCGCTCGAGTGCTGAACCTTAGCCAGTCCGCAGTGAAGGCACGGCTATGGCGAGTGCGGCTACACCTCCGCCAACGCCTTAACAGATACCTCGATGAGCGGACGTCCTTCACGCCCGAAGAGCCAGATCCGACCAGCAAGGTGACGAAGAAAATTATCGATCTCCTCGCCGAGTGCCTTCGTGACTCGATCCCTCAGACATATTCGATCAGTGTCGCTCGGTAACGAAGTCCTTCCTCAAACAATTAGCCTTCCAATGCCGTAGAGAGACTCGAAGTCACGCCGCAAGACGCTGTCATGCTGCTCGCCATGGATCTCTGCGACCACTCCAGTTACATTCTCTCGACACACAAGTGACAATCAAATGACATCGCCGCTGGATCTCGTCGGCCGTGAACGCGTCTAAACCTACTGACGCTTGCAAGTATTGCCGATGACTGCAGGCGTACGCGGCGTGCATGGAATAAACACTTTGCCGATGCAGTTATCAACAATGAAAGAGTTAAATCAGTTCCATAAGGAGAAACTATGAAGAAGTCGTATTTGACAGCCGTACTCATGTTGACGTGCTTACTTGGAGTTGGAGTAGGTGCCCATGCTCAAGATGCCGATGGGGTAGTCGTGAGCGTTCCGTTCGAGTTCGTGGCCGGAGGCGCAATGCTGCCCGCGGGCGAGTACAGGATAAATCGAGTTAATGGAATAACTCGACAGCTATCCATCCGCAGTTACGACAAGGGCGAAGCATTTGTGATTCCCTTGACATTCGACGGAATTACCGTTGCAGCCAAGGAGCCAACGCTTAGCTTCGAGCATGTGGGAGGCAAGTATTATCTCAGCAAGATCAAAACATTGGGAGGCGTCTACACCATGGCGAGCTCACAGGAAATGGTCATGCTTGGCAAGGCGAACACCCCGAGCCCAAGCGCTTCGTCCGCATCGGGCAGTCACTAGATCGGGATCAAGATGTCGGGATCAAGATGTCGGGTTTGCGCGGTTGCGGCAGAGAGTTCGAGAGTCAAGAAAAATAAATCGGATACTCGATTCTCTGTCCAACCGGCATATTTAGGAACGAACAACTATTCAGATTCAGAGTCGTACAAATCCTGCATTCATATTTCTTAGAGGACACAATGAAAAAAGCAATTTCGTTAATCGGGCTGCTGATGACGCTAGCAATTCCGTCGGGATTGCTTGCGCAGCAGGCCGGTTATTCCCAGACCAACTTGGTCTCCAACACTGCCGGTGTAGCCAACACCGCGGATCCTCAACTGTTGAACCCCTGGGGGATCTCCATTCTTCCAAATCAAGATTTCTGGATTGCCAATAATGGCGGCGGCACTTCCACTCTCTATGATAATCAGGGCAAAAAGGATACCGGCCTCGTAGTGACCATACCCGGGGCAGCACACAATCCGAACGGTAATTGCAGCCCCGGCTGTCCCACGGGCAACGTGTCGAACGGAAACGGTGCTTATTTCAATGGCGGACAGTTCATTTTTGACACTGAGGACGGCCTCATCGCCAGTTGGACTGGCACAAGCAACACGGCAACCGTAGCATTCGATAACTCCGCCAGCGGCGCGGTTTATAAAGGTCTGGCGTCGCTCAATAGCACCTTTCTCTTGGCGGCGAATTTCAATAGTGGAAAAATCGACGTTTTTGATCGCAATTTTAATCTCACCTCGTTGAGTGGCTCGTTCACCGACCCAAAGCTTCCCGCGGGCTTCGTTCCCCACGGTATCCACGTCATCGGAAACCAGATCTACATCGCCTATGCCATGCGAGATGCTGCCAAGCACGACGCTCAGCCCGGCGCTGGCATGGGGCAGGTTGATATCTTCGACGCGAATGGCAATTTCGTGAGCACTTTTGTCGCAGCGGGTGGAAAACTCAACGCGCCTTGGGGCGTTGTGGCGGCGCCGGCCACGTTCGGAGAATTCCCCAGCGCAATCCTGGTGGGCAACTTCGGTGACGGTACCATCAACGCGTTCGACACAACGGGAAAGTTTCTGGGCCAACTCAGCGACTCTTCCAACAAGGTGCTGGTGAATCCCGGCCTGTGGGATCTGACGTTTGGCGGGGGCGGCACCTCTGGTGATCCCGGGACTCTATACCTGACTGCCGGCGGCTCCAATCAACCTAACTTCCCCTCCGGAGGGAGCTCTACAACTGTATTCGCTAGCCTCGTTCCTGCGGCCGCAGTCGCGGGTCCCGATTTCTCGCTAAACCTTTCAGCGCCAAGTGCGACCGTCATGGCGGGCGGTTCGACGACTCTAATGATCAGCGCCAGCGCGGTTGGCGGATTCAACAGTCAGATTTCACTTACCTGTTCAGCGCCCGCAGGTTTGACCTGCTCTCTGAGTTCTTCCACGATCTCTCCAGGATTGAGCGCCTCATCGTCCACTTTAACGGTCTCTGCGGCCCCGACACCTCCAACTGGAGGCTATCCCTACACCGCGGCTTTGCTGCCTGGTCTGGGATTGTTTGGAACCCTGGTTACGACTCGCGGAAGAAAGCAGCTCAGCCGCAAACATTTCGTGGGTATCGGCGTATTGGGATTGCTCCTTCTCACGACACTATTCACTCTCGGATGCGGAGGCAGCAACGCTAAAGCACCTGTCTCATCCCAAACCACCGTAACCGTGACGGGCACCTCCGGCGCCTTAAGCCATACCGCACCTGTTAGCGTCACGGTCAACTAAGGTCCGAATCCTGGCAAGGGTGTACTTCTGGTGCGCCCTTGCTCCGATTCCGAACGCTCGCACTCGACAGAGTCGCGAGGAGTATTGATTCTCATCACTAGCAGCAACCGAAGCAAAGGGACGAGATGAGCTTTATCGACCTGGTCTATTAGGGCGATCAAGAGTTGCTGATGGCATGTTGCCCTTGGTTGCCGCCATTCAGCCGTTATAAAGCAATTCCACCCTTGGTCTGGCCCCCACCAGAAATAACCAGCTAGTGTGGAATAAGACGTGAACAACAGAGTTGTATTTGTAGGGGCAAGACCAGAAGTAATAAAAGCAATAACCTCATGCCCAAGTGCGACCGAGATGCTGTTACGCCGAACTTATCAAAGAGTTGACAATCAAATGACATTCCGTACGCATCTTGGGAGACGCTAACCCGATCTAACGCATGGTACGACCGCAACAGAAATCACAGGAAAAGGAATCGAGCGAAAACAATGAAAGAAAAGAATTCTCTATCGACCGTGGTGTCCGAGGCAAATCCATCCGAAGCCAACCAGTCTTCGAAAGAAGATGTTCAGCGTCATTGGCAAGGCGTAGTTAAGAGACGTTCATTCCTCAAGGGACTGGGGATTGCAGGAGCGACGTTATCGGCAAGCGCGATATTGGGAACCCGGGCCAACGCGGAAACAAAACGAAGCACGGGCAAGCTTTCCACAGGGGATGTTGCGCTTCTGCGGTTCGCGGCGGCGGTAGAGCTCATCGAGGCTGATCTGTGGCAGCAATACAACGAACTGGGAGGAGTGCAAGGTGGTAATCCGGCGTACATCGCAGCGCTCAGCAATCTTGACGGCGATATGCCTCAATACGTCGCCGATAACACCGACGATGAATTGAGCCACGCGGCCTTCCTGAACGCCTACTTGATTTCCAGGGGCGAAGAGCCAGTTGATCTCGATGCGTTCCGAAACTTGCCAAGCAGTCAGGCGTCCGGCGCCAAGGATATCGGGAGGCTTACAAACCTGCTGAAGCTGAACGTTGATCTTAGCTGGTATACACGCTACCGCAGCGCCCAGAATCCTGACTTCGGGGTGGACTTCAAAGGACCTCTCACCATCGAGAACCAGCCCGCCATACCACTCAACGACACTGACACACCTCCCAACCAACCTCAGCCGGTTCCGCCTACGAATCCGCAAGAGTCTCGGATGCAGGCGATCGCGAACACGGCGGGATTTCACTTTGCGTTCATCGAGCAAGGTGGGGCAAGCCTGTATCCTACGCTGGCCTTTAAGGCGACCGATCCTGAAGTCTTGCGAATCCTGGTGAGCATTGGCGGAGTCGAGATCGACCACTTCGGGCTTTGGCATGACAAGGCAGGCAATGCGGTTTCCCAGCCTTTGGCTGGTGTAACTGATCCTGTAACTGGTCTGACATTCCCGGATCTCAATGCGCGCAACTCCGAGCTTGACCAGACAAACCTGATCCTGCCTGAGCCCACTGAATTTATCAGCAAGAATCTACCGGTGTGCTCGGTGATTCGACCCACGTCGACAAAGGATGGCGGAGCCGTGGCTACGATCAAGGCCTTCACGAATGACCTCCTGTTCCTTGGTCAATCGCAGGCATTCTTTACCTTGGTGAAGCGTCTGGCCGTCGAAGCTGATTCCGTTCAACGTGGCTTTTGATTGTCGTAAGTTTTCCCCCGATGCAGTGGGCGCTGCAAACAGTTCACCGGTTGCAGCGCCTGCATCTTCGTACGGCGACTTTGAGATTCTCGACTAAGGAGGCTGTATGTTCGAAGGATTGTTTCAACCCATGCATCTGCTGATGATTTTCGGAATTGCCCTGCTCGTGTTCGGCCCCAAGAAACTACCGGAACTTGGCAAAGGAATCGGAGAGGGCATCCGCGGCTTCAAGGCAGCCATGAAAACTGACGAAGAAAAGCCGGCGAGCATTACAACTGCCGTCGCCGACAACCAAAACATAACCAAGGGGTGAATCGTGGGTTTGGGTATCGAAATCCTGTTCATACTCATGCTCGGACTGCTGGTATTGGGTCCGAAGCAGCTGCACACATTGCTGGGACATGTGGCGCGGGCGAAAGCTCAGTTCGAAGAGGCCAGCCGCGGCTTCAAGTCTCAGCTGGCGGCGGAACTCGACTCTGTGCGGCAGGACGGAAAAACTGATGCCTCGCATGAATTGGCTGGGGACCAGTGAACCATCCTCGGATCCTCGGTATCGGAACAGCGAACCCACTGGTTAGGCTGACCCAAGAGCAAAGCTTTCATGCTGCGGGCTATCAGAGCGAGCGCATTCGGAAGATCTTCCTGAATAGCGACATTGATCATCGCCATTTTTATTTGGAAGGCGCACTGAATCGTGGGGAAAGCTCCGATCAGCTGAATCAGCGCTATTTGCGCGGCGCCATGAAAACAGGCTGCCGCGCGATTCTGAACTGTGTGAAGGCGGCCGGAACTTCCGTGCAGGATGTGGATTTCCTTGCAGTCTGCACCTGTACCGGCTACGTGTGTCCGGATCTAAGCAGCCGCCTCATCGCCCATATGGGTTTCGTTAACAACCTGCAGAGAGCGTCGATCGTCGGCCTTGGATGTGCGGGCGCCCTTCCGACGATGCAACGAGCGGTTGATTTCGTTCGCGCAAATCCGGGCCGCCAGGCACTAATGCTCGCCGTCGAGATTTGCTCAGCTTGCTACTACGTCGATAATACTCTCGAAACCGTTGTCGGGAACGCGATTTGCGCTGATGGCGCCGCCGCCTTCCTCCTTGCCGGGGGGCAGACAGCCAATCTTGGCTATCCGCAAATTGTTGACTTCGAGACCTTCATCGATACGGAACAGATCGACGAGGTCGGACTTCAGCATCGCGACGGAAAACTGCGAATCGTGCTGGGAGCCTCGATTCAACACCTCGCTGGCCCCATGATCGAAGCGGCGCTCCAGCAATTGCTGCAGCGCCATGGACTTTCGAGATCTCACATTGGTTTCTGGGTTGTTCATCCGGGTGGACGCAAAGTAATCGACAACGTTCAAAAGCACTTCGGCATGACGGATGCCCAGGTGCGCTTTTCCAGAACCGTACTGCGCAACTACGGAAATATGTCCTCCCCCACAGTCATGTTTGTCTTGGACGAAGTCGTGCGTAGCGGAGATCCGAAGCCCGGAGACTGGGGAGTGATGATCGCGCTGGGACCAGGAATGGCTGCGGAGGTCGCGCTCCTCAGATGGTAGCTCGACGATTGATTCCTTGGCGGATGTTAAAGATTCTGCGTCTGGCAAGCAGTAAGGGCGTCTGGACGGAGGTCAAACATCTCTTGAACGGTCGACGCCGTCCAATGGAAATCAGAGGAAAGAGCGAAGATAATCCCTCCCCTCCTGCTCTATTCGAGATGGCAACTGCTTACTGGCTATCGCAGGCGATTTACGTCGCGGCGAAACTAGGGATTGCCGACTTGCTGAGAGACGGTCCCCAGTCGTGTGTCGCATTAGCCGCTTCGAGCGGCGCGGACGCCCCATCGCTTTTCCGTCTCATGCGTGCTCTATCGAGCGTGGGGATCTTCGCGCACCTCGGCGGAGATCGCTTCGCTCTCTCCCGGTTGGCGGAGTGCCTTCAGACCGAAGTTCCTGGATCTCTTAGGGCGATGGTGATCACCATCGGTGAAATTCACTATCAGGCCTGCGGAAACCTTCTTCACAGCGTCCAATCCGGATCTCCGGCTTTTAACAAAGTGTTCGGAGCAAACCTATTCGACTACCTGCAGCAAAACGTCGATGCCGCGGATGCTTTTAATCAGGGTATGGCGAATGTGTCCTCACTCCTGGCCTACGCGGTTCTGATGGCCTACGACTTCGCGGAAATCTCCTCGATCGTCGACATCGGAGGAGGTCAAGGTAAGCTCCTTGAGAAGATTCTCGAATCCACACCCGACATCACAGGTACGGTTTTCGATACAGCATCGACAATCGAGAGAGCAAAGCACAGCTTCAGCAACGATGCAGGGAGCAGGCGCTGCTCATACATCGCCGGGAACTTCTTCACCTCGGTTCCACAAGGAGCAGACGCCTACCTTTTGTGCGGCGTGATTCATGACTGGGACGACCGTCGTGCAATCGCTATCCTTAGGAATTGCCGTCAAGCTATGGCCGAGAAGGGAAGAGTGCTAATTGTCGATATGGTTGTGCCAGAAACAGACGCGATGTCCTTCAGTAAACTTCTCGATCTGAATATGCTGGCGATGACCGGAGGACGGGAACGCACCATAGCTGAGTTTCGTGCCTTGCTTGATGCTGCAGATTACGAGCTGACGAGAATCATTCCAACCATGGCTCCGCAGAGCATCCTTGAAGCCGTGCCGAGAGTATGTAGTTAAGGGAAAAACAATGCTGGCGTCCAAAAGGCAACCGGTGATCGCGGTCGAGCTGGCCGGCGGATCTGCACCGCAGTTCCACCACGCGAAAGCCGTGTTAACCGCAAACAAAAAGTATCGCTCGCGGGAATAAAAACGCGTTCGACGAGTTTATGTAATCGAGGGCCAAAGAGCCGAGGACTTGTTCTGATGTCGGCCGCGTCTGGCCGTGTTTTGACAGAAATATAGACAACGGCGTGACAACCGAAGTCTTTGTAGGGTAGTAAGGTGATCTAAGCGCGGAACGATGCTCCGTCTAGTGACACATATGGTCGGAACGACGATGTACTCAACAATAAACATACCTCGACAACAACGTAAGAGCACTACCAAGCGGCAGCGACAAGTATTAACACACATGACACCGGACATATGTGAAGTACGACGTACATATTGATATGACTTGCTAAGGTAGCACCTCGCACCAAGAGACTAACAATATAAATGAGTGGAGTTAGTAATGACATCAGTTAGGTTGTTTTGCCTTGCCTGCTCTCTTCTTTTATGTGGCACGCTGCTCGCTCAAACCTCCGCATCTATTTCCGGTAGCGTGAACGATCCTAGCGGGGCCGCGGTCACCGATGCCCACGTGACCGTTACCGACCTCGATACGGGTTCTGTTCGTTCCGGGTCAACTAACACAACTGGCTTCTATACGATTCCTGGTCTCGCGCCCGGCAATTATCTGGTGGATGTCGGGAAAGATGGATTTCGGACTGCGGAGTTTAAGAGCGTACCACTCACAGTCGCCCAGACGCTCGTATTAAACGCCCGATTGGCGCTGGGAGTGGTGTCAGAAAGCGTTCAAGTAAGCGGTGACGCAGAAGCGGCGATTGATACCGAGACCAGCCAACTCAGCACACTCGTAAACGCCAAGACCATGACCGATCTACCCCTGCTCACGCGCAACCCCTATGAACTGGTTTTGCTGTCGCCGGGAACGATCCAGACAAACGACGGTAATAACGGATTTGCGGTGAATGGCTCCCGCGATCGCAACAACAACTTCCTTCTCGATGGCGTAGATAACAATGATACCTCGGTCCCCGGCGGTGGCGCCGGCATCTTAGGTGCGAATCCAGATTCGACTCAAGAGTTCCGGGTCATTACCAACAACTTCAACGCCGAGTATGGCCGCAATACGGGAGCCATCATTAATGTGATCACTCGGGGAGGTACCAATCAGTTTCACGGGGACGCATATTGGTTCGGAAGGTACAACGCACTCGGCGCGCGCGACTTTTTCAACCAAGGTCCGGGCCCGCAAAATCCATACGTGCGGAATGATTTCGGATTCTCCGTCGGTGGACCCATTAAGAGGAATCGAACGTTTTTCTTTATAAACAACGAATATCAGCGGTTTAGAACCAGCTTGACGGACTCGCGGGTAGTGCCCACCGCCGCTTTCAAGTCTGGAGTCTTCACCGTGCCGACCGCCACCGGCACTCAAACTGTAAATCTCACGGCAGGAGCTCCGGACAACTTGACCGGCCTCGGTCTCGACCCTCAAATTCAAAAATTACTCAATTTGTTGCCGAATCCTAACGGAGGAGATGTGATTCCGGGAGTTACGGGAATTCTCAATTTCGCCAGTCCGGATGCGCTCAACGATTACAACTGGACTGGGAAGATCGATCACAAGCTCTCGGAGAAGCACCAGTTGTCTCTGCGCTACGCCTATGGCCGCAGTGTTGAGTCCAATCAGGGGCATTTGGAACTTGGTCCCGGGCTCGACCTCTTGAGCACGCCAAGTTACCAGCACGGCGTGTTCGTCGGCCTGACCTCAACCTTCAGCAATAGGCTGATCAATGACTTTAAGTTTGGCTGGAACAAGAATTACGCCGCTTTTAACAGCAACTGCAACCTCTTCAATCCAATTACCGGAACCGATGGCCTCGGGAACGGAGTGGATATCCAGGTGCCAGATGGAGCTTTTCTGAATGGCCCCGTCAATGTATTTGGTTGCAACACGCTATTCGATTCCGCAGGGCAGGCGAGAAATACCGGAACCACGAGCTTCGGCGATGCGGTGACCTGGGTAAAATCCAACCACACCATTAAGTTCGGCGGGGATTTCCGGGACGTGCGCTCAACCGGTGATGACAACTTCAACTCTCGTTCCCTTCTGTTTTTCAATCGCTTTTCAGGTACGGGCTTCCAGGATGCAGCGGTATCTGGTCTGGACCCGACGATCGCAAGCAACGTTGCCTCGACCGTCCAAGATCTCTCGTGGTTTCTGGTCGGAGGTGTATTCGGCCAATTCCAGTCTCAGTTCTATAACCATGCGGGCACCCGCGTAGCAACCGATACTAAGACTTTCCGCCAGCACGAATACGATGGTTTCATCCAGGACACGTGGAAGCTTGCCAGCAATCTCACTCTGAATTACGGCTTTCGTTACCAGTTCAACGGAATTCCTTTCGAAACTGGCGGGAACTTCTCCAACCTGTTCCAGAATCCAGATAGTGTCGCCGCCTCCTATACGTTTACCCTGGTGGGTCCGGGTACGGGTCACCAGGTTTATAGCAACGATTACAAAGACTTCGAACCCAGATTCGGTATCGCGTGGGACCCGTTCAAGGATGGCAAGACTTCCGTACGCGCCGGGTACGGAATCTTCCATGATCGCATCTTCGACAATCTTTTTGGCAACGCACGGTCGAATCCACCTTTCCAGGGGACGTTCCTGAACGTCCCGTCCACGGTGCTGACTCCGGAGCAAATCCCCGCTCCAGCAACGCAACCGCCGCCTGGAACTACTTTCACAAACGGGGCAAATCAGGTTGTGACGTTGCTCGATCCCAACATCCGACAGCCAGCCAGCCAAAACTGGAATTTCGGCATCCAGCGGACGCTGCCGGGAGGTACTCTTGTCGAGCTGGACTACGTTGGATCCCATGCGACCCACGTCATTCGACTTCTCGACGCCGTGCCACCCGATCCAGCTTTGATAAAGCAGAACATCGCTTCCTGCGTCGCTCAGGGTGGCTGTCTGCCAGGTGATCCACAAGGGGTGATCAGTGGCTCTGCGTTGTACGGCGGTATCAACAACCCGGGCACATTGGTGATTCCGCCGTCCATTCGTGAAACCGCGCTGCAGACGGCGGCTAATTTTCCGACTTCCAGCATCACCAGGACGAATGCGGACTCAAGATATAACGCTCTGCAGGCCACGGTGAACAAACAACTCTCGCACGGCTTGCAAATCGGTGGGGCGTACACTTGGTCCCACGCCACCGATGACTCGAATGATCCTCTCACCCCTGAGGCTGGAACGGGCAGCTTCCCGGTTGACTCGAGGAACCCGAATACCGTTTCCCGAGGCAATTCAGACAACGACATCAGGCACCGAGGAGTCGTTGACTTTTCCTATGAACTGCCTTTCGGTACCGGCAAAAGCTTTCTCAGCCATGGTGTGCTCGGGAAGGGGCTGGAGGGGATTCAAATCTCCGGGATCGTCAGTGCTCAGACAGGACACCCATACACAGTTTTCACCAGTGCATTTGATAACGGGCGTACTGGTATCGCGAGCTTTTCCTACCCAGATGTGATTGGCAATCCGTTCCAAAGCTCAGGACCGCAAATCGGCGCCAGTGGCGTTAGAACCGGAGCGTCGAATGTGGCGGCATTCAGCAACACATTTCTTGGACATATCGGAGATTCGGGAAGAAATCAGTTTTACGGTCCGCACTATACGAATGCCGACGTGGTTCTGATGAAGAACGTCCGGATCAATGAGCGCTTCCGCATGCAACTCCGCTCGGAATTCTTCAACCTGCTGAATCATCCGCAATTCCAGCAGCCCGGCAATATAGTAGAGCAAACCAACACGTTCGGTCTGTCAACGCAAACGATCACGCGGCCCGATGCAACCACATCGGCCCGACAGATCCAACTAGCTCTGAAAATGCTGTTCTAGATTTTATTGTGGAAATTCAGGATGGCAAATTTGGAGTCGTCAACCAGAACCCCGCAGCGGCCGACTGGACCGCTGCGGGGCGAGAAATGGCGTGCCCTGCTCGCTGGTAACATCTGGGTCGCATTTCGACGAGATGTCTATCGGTGGGCAAGCCGATGTGTTATTTGCAAGTGGTTTCTTGGAAGACGATGTGTGCGGCTGGGACTGGCAACTGCAATGGCAAAGGTAATTGAATACTACGTACCGCAAGGATTTCGAAGGTCCGCAAGATGGATTCCGCCCGATCAGCGTGGAAAAATCATTGAGTTTTCCCTGCCGCACAAGAAGTCGGCGTGAGCGTCCTCGAGGCTTTTTCTCTGTGAAGTGCAGGAAAGCGCGCGCAGGTCAGTTCGCGAGTCACTCCTTAGCTCTTCCCCGGCTATGCGGCTTGGACTCTCGCCAGCAGCCATTCTTTTGGCACTGACTGAAAAATCAGTTCATCTTCAGGGACGCTAAAGTCGATACCACAGTGCAGGCATGTGAACTCGCACCACGATCTGGCACAGTCGCGCCCCGTACGTTTTGGTGGCTTGTAGGAAACGACCAATGCGCCGCAGTCGGGAACCGGGCAAATCGACCCTGCCGCCACCACGTCGTCGCGCTCATCCCAGTTTTCTAGCATTGGGCTTACCTCTAGTTGCACTTCCACTGTTACTAAGAACGCGCGGCCGAAGAAAATATTCCCGACATGCCCTGCAATTCTTACAAATTGAGATGAACCCACCAGTCCCACCCCCGGGCGGTATGGAATAAAAGATCAACACTTTGGTTAGCTCTAGTGAGGGGCAACGTCGCCTTCCAGCAAAGGAATTCATGTGAACAGGCTCAGGACGATCTTAATAGGACTGACGATCTTGTCTGCAGCGTCGGCCAGGACGGTTGCGCAAGTGGCGCAAGATGCGGGGACGGGAGTGCAAGGGGTACACGAGATTCAAGTGACCCTCAGGAAGTACGAATTCAGCCCCGGTTCGCTGCGCGTCAAGAAAGGCGAGCAGGTCAGGCTAGTCATGACCGCCGTGGACCACGAACACGGCTTCAAACTCGACGACTTTAACATCAACAAAAAAATCCCACAGGGGACAACGGCTATCGTCGAATTCACCGCTGACAAGGCTGGCACTTTCCAATTTCGCTGCTCCAGTGTTTGCGGGTTAGGCCATAGAGGTATGAAAGGAACGCTGGTTGTGGAGGAGTGAGCCGCCTCAGCGTTCGGTCCATCCGAAAATGACCGGCCAAGTCGTAGTGAAGTGACCAAAGGGCCCCTCCATTCTGCAGCGCGGGCGTTATCGGATGCCTTTTACTCGCCGCCATTCCTGACTCCACGTGCGTAGCCCAGAACGGAAAAGCAAGAGAAACGCCTCGGCGTGCGATCTCACTTCTTTCTGGAGCCGATTTTGATAAGACTACTTCGCTGCGGCTTTGTCGGGGCGGTTGCACTTTTATTTGTCGCCCAGATTGGTGCACAGTCGTCCACCGTGGAGACACCGGAGGCGAATCCCGGTCGTCCCACCGTTTCAACTCCCGCGACGTTGACCCCGGTGGGCTACCTGCAATTTGAAAACGGCGGACTCTATGCCGAGAGCTCACCTGAGTTCACAACGCTATTCAGCATTAACCAGGTCAGCAAGCTCACGGTTGCATCCCGCCTTCAGTTGCTCGCCCTATCGGCACCACTTGCTCAAGCAAGTGGAGCTACCGGCGATGCTCTTTCAGGTAGTCGCCCGGGCGAGGTCTTCGCCGGATTTCAGGCAGTCGTATTGCCGGGCGAGGGGCACAAGCCTACCGTAAGCCTCAGCTACATTCGTCGCCTCTACGCGAGTCCCGCGCCGGAAATCGACATCGGTACGTTCCGGAATAGCGCATTGATCCTGGTAAGTGACGACCTCGCAGGTTTCCACTTCGACATCAACGGCATCGTTTCCGAACAGACTAAAGGCATAATACGCCGAGGACAATTCGGCCAGACTCTCTCGATTTCACACCCATTGGGACGCCTGACAGTCGCAGGTGAACTCTGGCACTTTACGCAGCCACTCACTAGCAGAAATGCCGTTGGGAATCTGTGGGCGGTTTCGTATCCGGTCAGGAAAAATCTTGTAATCGATGCCGGATTCGATCATGGCCTCACCTCTTCCTCGACCCGGTGGGAAGGTTTTGCGGGCTTCACGTACCTCCTGCCTCGCCGCCTGTGGGGAGTCCACGCCCCAAAATAAACTTGACGCGCGACCAACTGTCTCTTTCGCATTTGCAATGGCTCATCAGACACACCGCGGGAATAAAAATAGCGCGAGCACAGTTATCAATAGTGACACTCCGAATATTTTTAAAGAGGTGGAAGGGCCTGCGAATGTTGGAAAGCATTGTTGAGTTGTTGGGCGGTCTATTGTTGAGCGCTCTGCCTTTACTGATCGGTTCTTGTATCGTCGGCTCGATTATTGCGGCCCTGCGAGCCGTCAGCGGTGGAACCTAAGAAGAGAAAGTTGAGGGAAACGAAAGGCCGTCCTAATCACCGGGGCGGCCTTTTGTATATCGCTGCTCTTGAACGACGTCGCGTTAGCAAGATCGTAGGAGTGTCTCGTAAGCCAAAACGCATCCAGTTCCGGAATAAATAGTGGTGAGGTGCGGTTGACACTAACAGAGTGCGAATGGCCGCCAACGTCGAAGAGGACCTGCTAGAGAGAACGTCGGCACTACATTGTGCGGCTCAGAGGAATGGACGCTTATGTTAAACATTTCCACTATTGTGGCCGGCATTGCCTTTGTCACACTGGCCGCCATCAACGTGGTGGTGATGCTGGAAGCTTCCCAGCCCTCGCGAAACGGAACGACGAGAACCCGGCTGATCGCTCTTCATAAAGCGGGTGGGTACTTGTTTGTGATTCTGCTCTGCATCATGGCGTACACCATGAGTCAGAGACTTATAGGTGTGGGGATAACTGGACATCTCCCTACGCATCTGGTTTTGCATATTGTGCTTGTGCTCGTCCTCGTGCCTTTGCTCTTCCTGAAGATATTGATAGCACGCCGCTACCAGCATAGCCATTCGTCGCTCAAGGCACTGGGAATCGCAATCTTCATAATCTCATTCGCGCTTGTGTCCATTCCCACCCTCTCCGAACTTCTTCACTCGGCGAACCCTGGAAGCCCGGGGCTCAGGGTCGCGACCGGTTTGGCGGTGGCAGTGTGCCTGGTCCAGTGCGCCTTGGTGTTTAGGAAGAGACGGCGACCGCGTGCTTCCGTGGAGTCATCGGGCGTTCCGGAGATTCCCACGGGGCCGACCCCACTTACCAACCACGAAAACGCAAAGAGCCCAATGCGTCTTCAGCTGTCAAAGATCGAGCAGCAAACGCACGACACCAAGACGCTGCGCTTCCAGATTCTAGACGAAAGACGGTTTTGTGGTAAGCCAGGGCAGTTTCTGACTTTCCAATGGACGATTGATGGCCAACCAGTACGGCGGTCTTACACCGTTTCCTCCTCGCCCGTCCACGAGAACTATGTGGAAATCACGCCCAAGCGCATGGAGAATGGATGTGTATCGGTTTTTCTTAATGAGCGGGCCAAGCCGGGCCTCGCGGTGGAAGCAAGCGGACCGTACGGACAGTTTTACTTTGACGAGACGCTCCACAAGAGCATAGTTCTCATCGCGGCCGGAAGTGGGATCACACCCATGATTTCGATGCTGCGTTATATCGACGATCTCGAGCTCGGTGCTTCTGTGACTCTCCTCTATTGTGTGCGCACGGCTGCAGACATCATTTTCGAAAACGACCTGTCGAGACTTAGCAGGTCTCTTCCCAACTTCAAGTATGAATTGTGCCTGTCGAGGCCGGATCCAACCTGGAAGGGGCGCAGCGGGCGCCTGACTGAGGAATTTGTCTCCCAGAGCGTGACTGATCTGGACTCACCGACTTTCTTTCTCTGTGGTCCCAAGGGATTCATGGACAACGCGCGCCACGTTCTTTTGACTCTCGGCGTGACCCCGGACCGGATCCTTCAGGAAAGTTTTGGGGAGAGCAAACCGTCCACCGAGGCTCGTGCACTGGAAGGCGATAAAATCGAGACTGTCGTGTTTCTTCACTCGGAAAAGGTTTGCCAGGCTTCCTCCGGAAGCACGCTGCTCGATCTGGCAGAGCGAAACGGCGTCCAGATTCCGTTTGGCTGCCGCCAGGGCCAATGTGGTACGTGTGCTACGCGGGTTCTAAGTGGCGCCGTTCAGATGAACGTGGAAGCTGGGCTGACGGCTGAGCAAAAAGATGCTGGATATGTACTGCCTTGTGTGAGCCGGGCTAAAGGAACGGTTGTCCTGTCGGCTTAGTCCGGTTCTCCGCTGAGACATCTCAACCTCCTGCCGAATCTTCGATGCCCCAGACAATTGTTGGAGGCCGCACCTGCACTCGCCCTGAGGGTTCGTGCGAAAAGATAGCGGTGAGCAGGGAATAAGAGCGACTGGCGTTTAGTTAGCAACTGGTGAAGGTCAAAACCGACACATCCTTAAGTCAGTACCATTGAGGTGGAATCGTGAGACTTACGCTTAGCGCGCTAACGCTTTTCGGATTGACTGTTGCCTTGTTTCAAGACTTGCCGGCCCAGGGACAAACGCAGGCTAGATCGACTTTTGAGGTCGTCGCAACTCCGAACGAAAACCCTAACAGCGAACTTTTTGCGGCCTCGGCATCTTCTCCCAACGATATTTGGGCGGTAGGGCAGTCGACGATCCACTTTGATGGCACTTCGTGGACGGCGTTTTCCGCCCCGATGATCGAAGGCGACAACAACAGCTTTCTGCAGGGGGTGGTCGCTATTTCTCCGACCTTGGCCTGGGCGGCAGGAAACGTGACTGACGGAGCACATCAGGGGCAGGTGATCGAGCGGTGGAATGGAACCAGGTGGAGCCTGTTTCCGGGACCCAAGTTCGGGAAGAGAGACCGGGCGGAGGTCTTTGCCATGACTTCCACCTCGGCAAATGATGTTTGGGCGATCGGCAGCCTGGTGAACCTCGGCACGGGGTTGGCCTCGCCGCTTTTCGAGCACTGGAACGGGACGGCATGGACGGCGACAACTGGGGAATCGAGCAATGAGTTTTTGTTTGGTGCGTCCGCCGATGCTGCGAATGATGCTTGGGCGGTCGGATTCAACGGTTCCGATGGCATCACAACCTCAGCAATGCACTGGGATGGCACAAACTGGAAGCTTGTGGCAACTCCCAACGTAGGCGAGGGCACAAACAAGTTGAACGCCGTGCTGGCGCTGGCCCCGAACGATGCGTGGGCAGTGGGTTTTTCCACGCCGGTCGCGCCTCCCGAGCAGGCTGCGACGCTGACGTTGATCGAGCACTTTGATGGCACGAGTTGGGCGGTAGTACCGAGTCCGAATGTTGGCTCGAATGGCGCGAATCAATCGAACCGTTTGCTCGGATTGGCGGCGAATTCGCCAAATGACATCTGGGCGTTTGGTTCCTACTTCGCCGCCGACGGATCGGGGCACCAGATGACACTGCTATTGCACTGGGACGGGACCAGTTGGACTGTCGCACCCAGTCCCAGCCCAACCAAGGGTGGACTTCCTTGTGATCTCCTGTGGACTGGAGTTGTTTCCTCATCGGGCGATGTGTGGATTCTCGGGTCCGTGCATGATGGGAGCCTGGCGTTACACATGGCGAAGAGGGCGGATTCCAGCTTAGTTTCCAGTTTCTAGCCCAGGGGTGCTATCGGTCCACGGACCCGGTTACACCCGGTGACCCGATTGGGCAATTCGTTCCAAGTAGCAATTGTCAGCCGCGCGGCTGTCACCCCCCGGGCGACCGCTGAACTGCGGCTGTTCTCTGTGAATGTGCCGAATCGAAGGGACGCAACATCCGCTCATGAGCCACGTAAGAGTTCTTTGTGTCGAGCACCACCCGGAGCACCGTTGCGCGCTGAAATACTTGCTGGAAACAGCCGGCTACGAAGTCATGGTGGCGACGAATGGCGACCAGGCTCTGCGCCTCTTAACAACTCTGGAGGTAGACGGTGTTCTTCTGGAATACGACCTTCCCGACGCGCCTGGCAGTGTGATACGGGCGGCAATGAAGCGGATCAAGCCAGATGTACCAGTCCTGCTCTTTTCCGGCAGTGGCAGTCAAACGCCTTTCCTGCTGCGCTTTCTCGATGCTTATCTCCACAGTCCCGCGAGGCTCGAGTCTGATCTTCACGACTTGGACGGACAGTAGGCTGCAGGCGTGATAACGTGCCTCCTTAATAATGTCGTGCGCCGGCTCGATCCAATTCAGATTGTTTTCGGATTGTTCCAAGAAGCAAGATTTGAGCTTTAGCGTTAGGAACATCCGGCGGTAAAAGACAGTCGCGCGGCCCGCCTCATCGACGCGGAAGGCGCTTTGTGGCGTAACGACGAAATCGCGTCCATACCGTACCAGCGAGCGCGCAAAGCTTTGCATCACGGTTCACTATTATGGAAGATGAGAAACTGGCGCAAAGCGTAACGTCCCGGTCAATGTGAAGATCAGTTCTCCAGATTTTCACCACTGTGCAAAAGGGCGCGAGGCTTGACTATCCCAGTGATCTGCGAGAAGCTGTCGCCATTTGGGGAGGCTGGCACGCGGTGGCCGCGCGGCCCCGGGAGGCAGACGTGGGATCGGCGATCTCGTCACTTATTCTCGCAGCGGAACAAGGGGACAGGCCCGCCGCGGAAGCATTGTTTGCTGCCCTTTATTCCGAGTTGCATAGGCTCGCCAAGCGAGAGCTGGCGCGACGTGGCTCCCAGGTGAGCCTCAGCGCCACGACCCTGCTGCACGAAGCGTATCTGGACATGGCGGCGCGCGACGGCCCGTCGTTTCCCGACCGGGCGCGATTCATGGGGTATGCGGCTCGAGTAATGCGAGGACTGATCATAGACCATGCCCGAGAACGGCACGCCCAGAAGCACGGCGGCCTGTTCGAGATTACTTCGCTGGACACCGAAGCAATGCAAAACGCGGTCGATCACCGAGAGCTTGTCCGAATCAGCGGAACCTTAGACGAGCTTGGCAAAGTGGAGCCTGCCCTCGCCGAGATCGTCGACTTGAAGTTTTTTTGCGGCTTCTCGTTCGCGGAAATCGCCGCCATGCGGGACGTATCAGAACGTACGGTGCAGCGGAACTGGGAGAAAGCGCGCATTTATCTCCATCGAACCATTCGTGCGGATTTGTCGCTCTGAGGAATCACGATGTCCACACTCAGCCCCGATCAGTGGCAGGCTTTAAGTCCGTATCTGGATCAGGCGCTCGCTATGACCGACGATGAGCGTGCCCCTTGGCTGTCCTCGCTCGGCAAGCAAGATCCCGTACTGGCTGCGCAGTTGGGAGCACTCCTCGACGAACACCGGGTGCTGGCCCAGGAAGGTTTTCTGGAGAATCGACGATTCGCGTTGCCGAACTCCACAGGACTTGCGGGCCAGACCCTTGGCCCATACACGCTGATCTCGCAGATTGGCCAAGGCGGAATGGGGAGCGTTTGGCTGGCCCAGCGCAGTGACGGCCGGTTCGAGCGGCGAGCTGCGATCAAGTTCGTGAGTCTCGCGCTGGCCGGTCGTGCGACTGAAGAACGGTTCAAGCGCGAAGGCAGCATCCTTGGCCGACTCACTCATCCTCACATCGCCGAACTTCTCGATGCCGGCATTTCCTCCGATCGCCAGCCGTATCTCATCCTGGAATACGTTGACGGCACAACGATCGATCAATATTGCGACCAGCACAAGCTCAACCTGAAGGCGCGCCTTCGCCTGTTTCTGGATGTGCTGGCCGCAGTGGCTCACGCCCACGCAAATCTGATTGTCCATCGCGACATCAAACCTTCGAACGTGCTGGTCACCACCGGCGGTGAAGTCAAGCTGCTGGACTTCGGGATTGCCAAACTCCTGGACGGCGAAGGCCAGACCGGCGCCGCAACCTTGCTCACGCACGAGGGCGGTTCGGCTTTCACTCCCCACTACGCTGCTCCAGAGCAACTTGCCGGCCAGCCAGTCACGACTGCCACCGATGTTTATGCGTTGGGCGTGTTGCTCTACCTGCTATTGTCTGGCCGCCATCCCGCGGGCTCAGGTCCGCACTCCCCCGCGGAACTGGTAAAGGCTGTGCTCGACACTGAGCCGCCACAAGCATCGGACACGATTGCTGCGGACAACAGCGGGCTCATTGCTGAAAGGCGCGGCACCGCCCCAGATAAACTCCGCCGCGAACTTCGTGGCGATCTCGACACAATTCTGGGCAAAGCTCTGAAGAAGCGTCCGCAGGAGCGATACGTATCGGTAACCGGGTTTGCCGACGATCTTCAGCGCTATCTGAAGCACGAACCGATCGCTGCTCGACCCGACACGCTCGCCTATCGAACCGCCAAATTTGTGCGCCGCAACCGCACCGTGGTAGCGCTCACCACCATCGCCATCGCACTTGTGATTGGAAGCCTGTCAACCGGATTGTTGATTGCAAATCGCGAGCGGAAGGCTGCCGAACGGCGATTTGCTCAAGTGCGACAACTGGCCAATAAATTCATCGCACTCGATCAAGACATGAGAGGTGTGCCGGGTTCGACGAAGGTCAGAATGCAGATGGTTGCCGATTCGCTGGAATATCTCACTTCGCTGGGTAGCGATGTTTCCGGCGACAGGGATTTAGCACTCGAAATCGCCTACGCTTACGTGCGCGTGGCGCATGTACAAGGAGATCCAACTTCTCCAAATCTAGGCCAATTTGCGGAAGCCGAGGCGAGTCTGAACAATGCATCGAGATTCGTGGATCCAGTCCTCTCGAAAGACTCCAGGAATCCTCGGGCGTTGTTCATTGCTACCACAATCGCCCACGACCGCATGATCCTGGCTGACAACCGCGGTGACCAGGCAGAAGAATTGAAAGATGCCGCTACTACCGCTTCGCTGATCGAGCGGTTCATGAGTACTCGCCCTGTCGAGTTCAGGGACCTCTATAGCATGAGATATTTCTATGTAAATGTCGCGGGCACCTACACCGACGGTAGGAATTTCGATAGCGCAATACGCTATTGCCAGCGGGCATTGGAGATCGCGGTACCGGGGCCCAGGGCGAATGACCTCCGTGGATCTGCCCTTGAGGTCTTAGAGGTTGCACGTTGGCAGTCTGGGGATCTGGATGGCGCCCTCAAGACTGCGCTTGAGTCCATTGCGCTCAAGAAACACGAAGCCGAAGCCGCTGGCGGACACGCGTCGCTTCGCATCAACTTGGCGAACGGATACGACCTCGAAGGCATGATCCTGGGCCGGGCGGATGCAGAATCAAGCCTCGGGCGCAGTCCAGAGGCGCTCGCCGAATTTCAAAAGGCGCTAGATATTGCGGAGGACCTTGCGCAGAAGGACGCGAACGATTATCTCGGCCGCCATCACGTTGCAGGTGCCAGCCTGGAAATTGGCAATATTCTTCGCCACCGCAATCCGCAAGCTGCGCTGGCGGTCTACGATCATGCCCTCGCCCGCATACGCGAGGCAAGGAGCAATGTCAGCACTCAACGGGATGAAGCTGAACTCCTGGCGGCTTCATCCTACGCAATGCGCTGGACGGGTCGCGCTCAAGAAGCCAAGCAGCGCATCGCCCGAGCCTTCGAACTGCTGAGCCAGGCCGGCCGATACCCCTCAGCCAAAGTCGAGCCCATGAGCGATGCCTACGATGCCCTGAGAGCCTCGGCCGACGACTACGCTGAAACGGGCCAAGCGATGAAAGCGGTCGAAGCCTATCAGCGACTGTTGGACAAACTCATGGCCTGGAAGCCCGACATTCAAAACGATCTCCGTGACGCAACGTGCATTTCGCGCACGTGGACGGCGCTTGCTGACCTTCTCCGGCGAGCTGGACGGGCTGACGAGGCCGGTCGGCTTGAAGCCCAGAGAACCGAACTCTGGAACCACTGGACGGGCAAGCTTCCGAACGCTCAATTCCTGCTTCGCCAATCGTTAACCCAAGTCGCCCCTCGCGCGGCCTTCCGCTCCACAGCCACGCATTAAAACAGCTTGGGCCGGGGCTGTCACCGTCCTGGCCGGCTGCAACCTTGCCGGGGCTCCCTCGCTCCCAAATTTTTTTTCGGCCTTCGTGTCGTCTTTTGCCCGCCGTTTCCGATCTCCTAAATAGAGAGGCAACGCTGTTTGGGGGTCAGCCCAAAGGCTCGAGGGGGGATCCGGGGGCACGGGCGACGGAAGATTCAACTGAGGACGTTGTGTAGCGCTCGAGGATCAGCCGTCCGCGTCGCCAACCCTATGAACCGGAGGCTTTTGGGCTGAGCCGCAATAGAACCAGGGGCCAAGCAGCCTGTGGACGTGGGGACTTACCGGCAAGTTATTTCCTGTGGCAGGTCTGGAACGCGCCGACGCGAGGGCGTGCGGTGTAGGCCAGAATCCGACTAGAACGTGCAGCCACCACCCAGAAAGGAACGAAAAATGGCGCCTTTAACAGGACACCCTATCGAAAGACCCGGAACGCCCCAGACGGGAGCACTCCGAGTGCATGAGCTACTCGAGGTCTTTGATCAGGCTCAAAAAGCCTGGAGTAATCTCATGCACGAGGTCGCCGCCGGGTACGCTAGCGCATGGAGCGATCAGAATACCGTCTTGGACGGCGTCAAGAACGATCTTCAGAAGGATCAAGATCGTGCAATGTTTGTTCTGTCGATACTAACAGCAGGGTTTGCGGGCGGGCTGCTTGGGGGAATCGCATCGGGAGCGCTGAAAAACATGAAGGAGGCCTCCAGGTTCGCGACGTTCGCGAAGAACTTCGCGACCAACGCCGCTTCGGATGCGGCGTCACAATTCGGTGGGTCAGCGGTATCGTTCTTCCAATCGCACCCGGGCAATCCGTTCAAGTCTCCGGGCGTCGAGCCTTCGCAGTTCGCCGAGACTATGCAGGGAAATGTCGGCCTCTTTTTCCAATCGCTGACGGAACAAATCGGGTCCGTGATAAGCGACTTCAGTTCTGGCAAGTATCGAGAGGATGACGGCGAGCAATGGTATCAGTGGTACATGGGGAAGCCTCTCGTCAAAACCTTTCCCAGCACAAATGACATCAGAAGTGGCAATTATGAGACGGAAGCCAGCCTGTGCCTGTGGCTTACCTGGGGCGCCGAACGAGACATACCCTACTGGAATAAGGCCTGGGATACAGTGCAAGGTCGTCGGGGGCGCAATCCGTTTGATTTGGCGATGTATGTGTCGGATATCAAGAGATGGGATACCGTAATAGAAGCACAGATCAAGGGCATTGAGCCGCACCTTGTAAATTTTATTCAATCGACCTTCGAGGGCGATGCATACGTCGATCTACGCAAGCTCAAGACCGCGGGCACGTTCTCATCCATCCAAAGTGCGCAGACGCTATCGCGCCACTTTTCCATGGGCAAGGGGGCAAAGTCACTGGATGCCGCGACAGAGCTTTTGCAAGGCATGGCCGGTCCCTTCTAGTGGGGGGACACGCTCTGACGGCCCAGAAGTGAGCCACCGGATATCGGTTTTGGTAAAGCTTGCTGGCTGCGGCGTTGCAGACCAGCGGACAGGCTGAGCAGCGACAGCGTCGCTACTCGGCGTGGATCACGCACTGAAGGCCGCGGACTCGAGGCCACGGGGGGCTCGGTCTGCGGCCTTGGTGCGGTGATGCCGCCCGGCCAGGGAGATCACGGCAGAGAGCAACCACAGACGAGCAGCCTGAAATCATGGAGAACATCCCAAGGAGGACATCCAAATGAAAGTCACTCTTCAGCCCGGCGAAGTCGAAATCGACACCTGGAGCTTGCTCTATCTACCGCCCGGCGGTGGAAAGTATAACGGTAAGTTGACTGTCACCAACCGGCGACTACTGTATGACGCGAAGTTCGATGTCAGCGTCAAGGGAATGCTGGCCGAGGTGCTGACCATCAAATGGGGAAGTGAGGGCTATCTGGAGATTGACAAAGGCAGCATTCAAGCCGTCGAGGTTCAGAAAAAGCTGCTCAGCAAGAAATGTATTCTGACCCTCACAGATGGCAGCAAGCACACCTTCGACTACGGGGCCATGAACATCGATAAAACCGTGGCGGCCATTGCGGCCCGCTAGCCGGGACACGAATCATCTTGCTATCGGTCGTTTCCCCAGAGGCAGACCTCACCCGTAAAGTCCGTACTGCTCGTAACCCACGTTGCGACTAGTCCACACAGGTTCAGGTTAATGAACTCGGCCATGCCGAGTCTGAGGTTGTTGGCTGGCAGAGCCGGGAGGCCCTTGGCTTCTTCATATCCCACACAAGCCCGAGCAGGGATAGGCAACGCAATGCATAGTAAGAGATATCGACCTCCCACCAGAAAAATCCCATACGAGCCGAGGCCGAGTAATAGTGGTGGTTGTTGTGCCAGCCTTCCGAAGACTCCTTGTCGCTCCCCCACCATAACCATCCTTTTACAGAGGACCCGGTCACGAATTCACCGAAAATTCTTCACCAGCATAAGGTTGGACTCCAAGAATTCATTCTGGATATAGACAATGGACTTGCCGTCAGGTGACAGGCTCAGGCCCCAACCCGGTTCTTTTTTCAAAGACCAAATAGGGATTGTTTTGCCGGTTGCAAATTCAAAGAAGTCGATGGTGACGAGAGGGAATTTCCCAAATCGCAGAAAGTAGATTCCATCTGTACTGACTCCCCAATTGGGCCAGCCGCCACCTTCGATGTCCCTCAATACTTCAGTTTCTTCCCCACCCTGCAACGGAATTCGCCAAACTCCGCCTTGTTCATACTTGCTGTAATAGAGAAAACGGCCGTCGGGCGACTCGACTGGGGAAATGCCACCATTGCTTGTAATTCTTGAGGGCGAACCCCCTTGGGCGGGCGTTTTCCAAACCTGGAAGGGCTCAGTGCCGCGCTTTGAGGCGAAATAAATCCACCTGCCGTCCCGGGACCAGCTTGGGGAGAGATTGTCAGCCCCTGCAATGGTTGGCAGAAGGTGAGGCAGTCCGCCTGGGACTTCGGCAACGTAAATTTCGCTGCGCTCCTTGGGATGAAATTCGAACGCGATGTAGCGCCCATTGGGAGACCAACGGGCACGTCCGGCAGTTCCATGCAGGGAGGTGACCTGGTCACAATCTTTTCCCTCGACATCGCAGGTCCAGATATCCCAAAAGCCCAGGCGGTTGGATTCGAAGGCGATCTTCTTCCCGTCAGGGGATAACTCCGGACGCATCTTGTCACCCTTTTCCGAGATCAAAGGCGATGGCGGACGGGCAGAGTGAATGGCATCTTTCAGGTCGAGCCGCCAAATATTGAATTTGGATTGTCCCTGCTCATAGACGAGGCTGTTGCCCGTGGCTGGAATGGACGGCCATGTGGCTTCGCCTACCGGGCCGGCCACCGGGCGAGGGAGGCAACCTTTTGCCGAGACTCTCCACAAACCCGTCTCGGCACCTCGATTCGAGGAGAAGACTATTTCACGGCTGTCGGGAGTCCAAGCGGGAGGGCCCATGATCGGGCGGTTGTCAAAAGTCAGGCGTTTGGCTCGCCCACCCTCGGCAGGCATCACGAAGACGTCGTTACTGACGCCCGCTATCGTGGAACGAATAAAAGCCACCTGAGTCCCGTCGGGCGAAAATGCCGGCTCGTGATCGAGCCAGCCTGCCGGTGGTGAAGTAAGCGGTCGTGTGCTGGAATCGCTGAGAGACAGCAGGGATATGACAGAGCGAGTCGCGTCTGCGGGATTGGTTTCAGAAAAAACGAGCTGCTCGCCATTCGGCGACCAGGATAGCCCCGCTTGCAAAGACGGTCCGTGGTACACGCGATGTTCCGTTCCCCCCAGCGCGGCGATTGTAAAAATCGACGCGTCCTTCTCAGCGTAGCGAATAAACGCCAACTGGCGGCCATCAGGAGACCAGGTTGGACAGCAGTCGCCCGGATCGGCCGTGAGTTGCAGCGATTTCTGCCCTCCTACGACCGCCGCGAAGATGCCAGTGTTATGACCGCCATCGCTTTGACGGAATGCGACTAATGTTCCGTCGGGCGAGAAAGCGGGTGTGGCTTGCAAACCGCGCAAACCGATCAGGGGCACAACTTCAATGCGTTCCAATTGCGAATCGGGACGCGGCCGGTAGAGCGCCCAAAGAGTAAGGGCGGAGAGCAGGGCCAGACAAAAGGCGGAGCCTATCCAAACTCCTCCCCGAGCGAGACTTCTAAGCGGTGTGCTGTTCTGAGCTGCCGGACTCGGGCTGGATGCCGCGACAGGCGAAGCGTCGGGTTGGAAGGGAGCGATAAAGCGATAACCGCGCTTCGAGATGGTTTCGATGAAGCGTGGCTGCTCCGCGGAATCGCGCAGAGCTTCCCGTAGGCGGGCAACCGCGCTGTTCAGGCCATGATCGAAGTCGACAAAGGTATCGGCAGGCCAAAGTTTTTCACGAAGTTCTTCCCGCGTAACCACTTCACCGGCGCGCTCCAACAATAGAAACAGAACGCGGCAAGGCTGTTCTTGTAGCTTGACTCGCCGACCTTCCCTGCGCAGTTCCCGTGCCCGGAGATCAACCTGGAATACATCGAAGCGGACCATTGCCTCAGCAAACCGAGTCTCTGACATTTTGCCACCGTTGATTGGACGTGAGTTTATCGCCAAGGTTAGTGATCCCGGTCTAGCTCGTCCTCTTGCGCCGCGTGATCTACCGGGAAACTCCATTTGCTTCACCAGTTTGGCCTCGTTATCCACGCGTGTGGAAACCGTATGCCGCATTGCATTGCCGAACAGGTCAATCTCGGTGAAAGTTGGGCCCTGAAACCGCAGAGCAAGCAGCGGGCTCGATGTTTTTACACACGAGTTCTCTGGCCCTCACGGTTCGACGGAGATGGTGATGAACTCACGAGCATTTCTTCTAGTTACGTCGCTAGTCGTACTTTGGTTCTGCATTATTACGATTGGAGCCGAACCCTTACAAAATGCAGGCCCGAGTCGTGACGCCAAGGACCTGCAAATGGACATGTCTTCTCTTCGGCAGCAGGCCCTGCATGGAGATGCGAGGGCAGAATACCTGCTGGGCCGGTCATACATGAGCGGAACGGGCGTTTCCCAGAACTACGAAGAGGCTGCAAGGTACCTTCGTCAAGCCGCGGAACAAGCTTCGCCCGATGCCGAATTTGCTCTTGGGTATCTCTATGAACAAGGCAAGGGCGTCACGCGCGACTATCGACAGGCGGTTGTTTATTACGGCGCCGCGGCAAGACAGGGGCACCTGACGGCGGAAAACAATCTCGGCTCCATGTACGAGCACGGACGAGGCGTACGCAAGAATCTTCGCCAAGCTGAACATTGGTATCGGATGGCGGCTGAACACGGAGACGTTACGGCGCAGTGCAACCTGGGTTCGATGTATTTTCGCGGAAGAGGCCGCCAACGAAATGTTTCACAAGCAGCGGAATGGTTTCGTAGAGCAGCCGAGAGCGGCTACGAGCCAGCTCAGGAAAATATTGCCTGGATGTACTTCACCGGAACTGGATTACCTCAGGACTTCTCCAGGGCAGCGCAATGGGTACAAAAGGCTGCTGAAAAAGGGTATGCGCGTGCACAATTGGACTTGGGTTACCTCTACGAGCAAGGGAACGGAGTTCCGCTCGACTATATCAGAGCTTATATGTGGTACAAGGTTGCAGCATCTGGCGGCGAGGAACGGGCTTTCGGCAGGCTTAAGAGCTTATCGGCGGTGATGACCAAGGCGCAGATCAATCAAGCCGGTGTGGCAGCAGAACAGTTATCCAGAGCTCAGCCAAGGATTGATGATGGAGCGGCGAACTCGAGATCGATCGGGAGTGCATTCGTTCGACCGCGCTAGCGTCCGGGTGGAACCGATTCCACGCGCAGACCTAAAAAAGGCCAGTGGTCGGCAACTCAGAATCAATCGGGTGGGCAACGCGATTGCGCTGACGTGCCCCATGTCAGGGAAAGGTCGTCACCGGCTCTCCATTCGACAGGCTGAGGGCAGGCTCTTCGCTTCGCTACGGATGACAAAGGCGATAAGTTTACTTGATTTGTAATCGCTTCAACTGCGCGGAGGAAAGCTTCGATACGAATCGTCTTCAATCTCGGCGACGGCAGCGCCGCTGCGTCCTGTTGGGCCGCGACGCACGGGAGCCATCACATAGGCGTACGGATCTCCGGGAGGTGCGGTCGGCTTCTTGCCCAGCAGGCGCTTCAAGAAATCGAGCAAGAGTCTGAGTCGCGAGGGTTTCTGACCATCATCCTGCATAAGCGCTCCTATTCAAACAGCGAGTCCACAAATTCCTTTGGGTCGAACGGCAGCAAGTCGCCTGCCTTCTCACCCACGCCGACATACCTTACGGGAAGCCCGAGTTCGCGCGAGATGGCAACCACAACCCCGCCTTTCGCCGTGCCATCGAGCTTGGTGAGGACAATGCCGGTCACCCCCGCGGACTCGGTGAACATGCGCGCCTGCTGCAACCCATTTTGCCCAGTGGTGGCGTCCATGACAAGCAGAGTTTCATGGGGCGCGCCAGGAATGATGCGCTGCGCCGTGCGCCGCATCTTTTCGAGTTCTGACATCAGGCTCGACTTGGTGTGCAAACGGCCGGCGGTGTCGACGACCACGTAATCTGCGTTCCGCGCCAGGGCGGCTTGCAGCGCGTCAAACAACACGGCCGAGGGATCGCCTCCGGGCTTGGTCTTGATGACCTCAGTGCCGGTGCGCTGTCCCCAGATTTCGAGCTGCTCGATGGCAGCTGCGCGGAACGTGTCGGCAGCGCAGAGCAGCACGTTCTTTCCTTGTGAACGGAATACTTGAGACAGCTTGCCGATCGTGGTGGTCTTGCCCGTTCCGTTCACGCCGACCACCAGAATCACTTCCGGAGTGCCTTCGACTCGGCTGACCGGCCGGGTGTTGGCCGCGCTCAGAATGGCGAGCAATTCTTCTTTCAGCAGTCGCTTGAGTTCCTGCACGTCTTTGATTTGCTTGCGGTCGGCCTTCTCGCGCAGTTTCCCGAGGACTTCCTGCGTAGTAGTGTTGCCGAGATCGGCGGCGATGAGCGTCGCTTCGAGATCGTCGAGAGTGTTGCGGTCGATCTCCTTGCCGAAGGAGACGACCTCCTCGATGCGCTCGGCGAGGTTTTCGCGGGTGCGCGTGACCGCCTGCTTCATGCGGTCAAAGAAGCCAGTTTTCTTTTCTTCCTCGAGGCTGCCAAACAGAGTCTGAATCATAGAAGGCCTGAAGCTTGATTATACGGGCTGAAACGTAGCGCCGGCAGCCTGCCCTGAGCGGAGTCGAAGGGTCCCGCCGGCTGTAGCGGGGGCGTCCCGCCCGCGCGTTGCGCTATCCCGAAATACCGCGGTTCTTGCGAGATGCTAATCCCATACTTTTCCACAGCCTGCCCATGTTCATCCAACCTTGACCGAGAAATCTTATTCCCAAATACTGATCGCATGAGCCAGCAACAAGCCAGGGCCGGGTGGCCCATTCTAACGTCGCGTCCTTTGGGGCGTTAGAGTGGGGACTTTGACTCCTAACTCCCAGCCGCTCAAGATTTTGCCCCTAACTGATTGCAGCTCATGGATTAAATCTCAAAATCCCGCTAACCCGATGATTTCAATAGATCACCAGGGGAGGGGGGAGGAGGCCTTTCAATGGCAAATTATCCCGATCGCTGTCAGCACTTGAAAGTCAACGGCACCCAGTGCGGATCGCCCGCACTGCGTCGTAACCGTTTCTGTTTTTTCCACAAACGCTTTCAGGATGAGCGCATCCGCCTCTCCGCCGACCGCGCTCGCCGCGGCGTTGCTACCTTCATTCTGCCCGTCCTCGAGGACGCCAACTCCATCCAGATCGCCCTCATGCAGGTCATCCGCCTGCTCGTCGGCCGGCAAATCGACCACAAAACCGCCAGCCTCCTGCTCTACGCCCTGCAAACCGCCAGCGCCAACCTCCGCATGACCGACTTCAAACCATTCGTTCATGAAGTCGTCCTTGACCCGCGCGACGTCGTCAACACCCCTCTCGCCTCCAACGTCTGGGACGATGAAGATTTCGAAGAGAAGCAAGAAGAAGAAACCGCCGCCGACCGCGCCCTCGCCGCCCAGGAGACCGCGCGCAAGAAAAAAGAAGAGGACGAAAAGTGGAGACGCTGGGCCGAACACCAGCATCCCGATCCTCGCCAGGCGAATGCCGCGGCCGCAGTCACCCACGCCGGAAAGGCCGTAGTCACCTCTTCCGCAAACCCCAATGCGGGCAACAAGCCTCCACTCCCGAACCTGAAAAAGCCCGCCTCCAGTTTGAAACCAGGAGAAATTCGCACCCAGATCGCCGACATGGTCCGAAAAGATTTACTTCCCGCCCTGAACGAGAAGTTCGGCCCGGGCAAACAACCCGATAAACAGCCGGCAAAGAAAGCCACATAGCCGTGGAGTTGATCCCGTGCGAAGATAGAGTTCGGAACGAAATCCGCTCGACCACATGCAAACTTCGACGCTGCGCAGAATCTTTAAGGCATTTCACTATCGCGACTTCCGCCTCATGTGGATCGGCGCCTGCACGTCCAGCGTCGGCACCTGGATGCAGATCGTGGCCCAGGGCTGGCTCATCTACCGGTTGAGCCATTCCGCGCGCCTGTTGGGGCTGGATCGCTTTCTGGCGGGGCTTCCTATCTTTTTGTTTACGATCATCGGTGGAGTGGTGGCGGACCGGACCGAGCGGCGGAAGATTCTGCTGATTTCGCAATACATTCAGATGGTGAGCGCGGGGATCCTGACCGTGCTGGTGGCGATGGGCGTGGTGCAGGTATGGGAGATTCTGTGTCTGTCGTTTGTGTCGGGGCTGGCGCAGGCCTTTGGGGGCCCGGCGTATTCGGCTCTGATTCCGACTCTGGTGGATCGCGAGGACATGCCGAACGCAATTGCGCTGAATTCAATTCAGTTCAACCTGGCGGTAACAGTGGGTCCGGCGATCGCTGGGATTGTGCTGGCGAAATGGGGCGAGAAGTGGTGCTTCGGGCTGAACGCGCTTTCGTTTCTGGCGCCGGTGATTTCGCTGTCCATGATCACGACGCGGTTCCTGCCGGATCGCACGAAGCTTTCGATGTTCAGCAGCCTGAAACAGGGGTTCAAGTTCATCTGGCATCAGGGCTCGATGGTGGGGCTGATTGTGCTGGCCTTCCTGATGACGTTCCTGGGCATGTCCATGCAGACGTATTTCCCCGTGTTTGTGAAAGACATTTTTCATCGCGGACCGGAGACGTATGGGACTTTGCTTTCGCTGATGGGCGTGGGATCGATTTGCGGATCGCTGGCGATGGCGGGGCTGGGCAACATGCGCAGCAAAGGGCGATTCGCGCTGCTGATGCTGATCTGTCTGGGCGCGGGGATTGCGGTTTTCTCTCTGTCGAAGTCGTTGCCCGTCAGCTATGCCACGCTGGTGGTGGTCGGAGCCTCGATGATGGCGGTGTTTGCCACCATGACGTCGCTGGTGCAATTGATCATCACCAATGAAATGCGCGGACGGGTAATGAGCGTCTACAACTTCGCTTTCCGCGGCGGCATGCCCATGGGCAACCTGCTGTCGGGATGGCTGGTTCCAATGTTTACGGCTCCGATTGTATTGGGCGTGAACGGACTCGTATTGGTTCTAGTGGCGGCGTACTTCTTGCTGGTGCAGCGGCGAGTGGCCGCGCTGTGAAGGTTTCGTAGCGCCGGCGTCCCGCCGGCCGTCGTGGCGGCGTCCTCGCCGCCACACTCAAACTCCAGCAAGCTGTCGAGAGCATCTCATAAGTGTTCACTAACGCCGTGGTTTTGCAGCTGGCCTTTCAGCCCTCCAGAAACTTTCTTATGGCAGGCAGTCCCTACTCCGTCAACCGCACTATACTCGGGTTCTTTCCAGGGTTGCGGTTGCGGCGGTAGCGGACGGGGTTGCCGTAGCTGCGACGGCTGCGACCGCGGGTGCGTCCGCGGGCAGCGGAGCGATGGGGCGCTTGATGGTGAAGCGCTGGATCTTGATTTCGCCGCGGGCATAGACCGCGAGGAGAGCCTCCACCGCTTTGGGATCGAGGCGCTTGCCGGCGAGGTTCCTGATGATCTGCAACGCCTGCTCGGGCGTATGTGCCTGTTGGTATGGACGATTCGTAGTCAGCGCGTCGAAGGTGTCCCCGACGGCAATTACACGCGCCAGAAGCGGAATCTGATCGCCCTGTAGTCCGTAAGGATATCCACGGCCGTCGAGCGCCTCGTGGTGCAACTCGATGCCGGGCAGCATTTCCGCCAACTGCGTGACCGGACGCAGAATGTTGGCGCCTTTGGTGGTGTGCGTCTTCATGACTTCGAATTCTTCTTCGGTTAGCGCCCCGGGCTTTTTCAGAATGTGATCTTCAATGCCGATCTTGCCCACATCGTGAAGCTGCGCGGAGATGCGTAGCGTTTCAAGGAATGTGTCGGGCAGCTGCATTTCCCTGGCGACCATCAGGGAATAGCGCGTGACGCGGTCGGAATGGCCGCGAGTGTAGGGATCTTTTTCGTCGACGGCTCCGGCGAGCATCTGGATAGAGCCCATGAACAGCTCCCGATTTTCTTCGGCGGCGCGCTTCAGGTCTTCGACGAAATGTTCAAGCTCGTCAGACATAGTGTTGAAAGTGTGGGCCAGTTCGCCAATCTCGGTGCGGCTCCATAAGTTCACGCGCTGCGAGAAATCGCCCCGCGCCAGGGCGCGGCTGGACTGGGTGAGCACCTGCAGCGGATTGGTGATGCGACGCGCGGCAAAAATGCTGACGCCGATGCTCAACAGCACAGCCAGCAGGGCCAGCAGGCGGGCCGTGCGCTGCATTTCGATGACTCCGCGATAGGCTTCGTCGCGCGGCTTTTGCACCACAACCGCCCAGTTCAGCGACATGACCGGGCTGAAGGTGCCGAGCATGGCGACGTGATCGGAACCGCTATCAACAATGAATTCGCGGGTTTCGGCGAACTGAGCCTTGTTGCCGCCATCGACGAAGTTGCGCACGATGTCGAGGTTCTTCATGTCCTGTCCGGTGGCAAACCCGGGCGCGGCAGCGGCGACGAGGCGGCCCTGGGCATCGACCACGTAGGGCGTGAGGCCGCCCCCCGCGACTTCCTGCAGGCGGCGGATCAGGAATTGCAGGTCGACTACGGTTGCGATCATTCCCAGAAAACGCTGTCCGTATTTCACCGGATAACTGACCAGGAACACGGTGCGCGCAGACTTCCCTTCGCCGACGACCAAAGCCTGGCCGTTGTATTCGCGGCCATCGCGGGCCGCCGAGTAGGCGCGCTCCAATTCGCGGTTCAGGAAAGCATCGGGCGCAATGCGTCCAGCGGAAATGCCCTTGGCGTCAGAGTTCAGCAGAGTAGCGTAGGCGACTTCGTCGGAAGAGGATACAAAATTTTCCAGCAGCGCCCGCAGTTCGGGAGCCTGAATGTTGTTCTCGCCCAGGTCGCCGCCGCTGGCCACCTGAATGGCCGATGTGAGATTGGCCAGCATCATGTGCAGCGAGCGTTCATGCTGCGCCAGATCGTCCGCAAGCGAGCGCGTCACCGTGTTCTGCAGCAGCATCTCGTTGGTCTTCAGGCGGTCGCGGTTGATGGCTTCGACTTGCGCCGAGTAGAAATACATCGGGACGATGCTGATCACCAGAAGCACACCGAGGATTACATACAGAATCGGGATGCGTGCGTGATTCGGGGCGCTGGTGGACAAGTCTCTCCCTTCACTTCTCGCAGACGCCGAAGGCGAAGTGGCGGCGGCTTTCAAAGGTATCCCTAAAATTCTAATAGGGAATCGGGCACGCGCGACGAAAAAGCTGGAGGGGTTGGCATTACCAAAGTACCTTCCGAAAGCGGCTTCTGACGCGGGTTTGGCGGGGAAAGGCGGGGATTTAGAACCTCGGACCCTTGGAGCCTAGGGCGTCTGATTGCCGTTGCAGTGTCCGGGTGCGGACGCCCGCACGACAGCCGCCAGGACCGTGGTGTTAGGTTACTGCAGGAGTTTTTTCAGGTCTTTCCAGTGGATCAAGATTACATGGTTTTCTTCCAGCGCCTGCTTGAATTCGGTGCTGGTGACTGCGTCGTAGTCGCGCTGCCGCCAGGCTGCACCGTAGTCAGGATGGTCGACCGTGACGGCTTGCAGTTCGGCATTGTCGTGTCCGAGGTGAACGATCATTTCGGTTATGCCGGGTTTCAAATTCTTGATGGCATTGGAGTAGAAAGCCTTCCAGTTGGCGGCGCCGACCTGCGGACCGGCGATCACCACTGAATCGAGAACGATGTCTTTCTCGGAGAGCAGAGACAGAAGTTCTTTGGGGGCTTGCGGAGTTCGCACTGCGAGGAACGGTAGTTTGTACTCGTGGGCGACTTTCACATAGACGGCGAACAGATCGGGCCGCGCGAACAGCGTTCCCATGTGACTGTCGAGGTGAGTGGGGTGGATTCCCACGGCCATCGCGTGTTCGATCTGCGCGCGAATCTCGCGCTCGACCTCTTCCGCTTTCAAGCTGCGAACGGCGGGCTCGACTTCGGGCCAGAGATATCCAGAGGGATCGAGCAGGCTCGGAACTTTGTCTTTCGATTCCACCGGACCCCAGCGGTAGGTTTTCCATTCGGCGGTGAGGGTCAGGTGCAAGCCGAGGTCGGCGTCGGGATGGGCTTTCGCATAGTCGGCGACTTCGGTGAGCCAGGGACAGGGAACCATGATGCTGGCGGAGGTGACGGCATGCCGGTCGAGCGCATCGAAGCTGGCGGCATCTTCGGAGTGGGCGACGGCGAGGTCATCGGCATGAATGATGAGCAGTTTTGAGTCGGCTGGGTAGCCGAGGCGCTCAGCGATGGTCTTGGTTTGTGCGAAGCAGAGTGGCGTGGTCAGGAGGATTGCGAAGGCGAGATTGAATTTGCGCATCGGAGGCTCCGAAGAATGAGACCGAAAAACGTCAACCACTAAGGACTCTAAGGTACACGAAGGGAACCTACTACGCTCCCGTCTCGCTCTTCCCGGTGCGCGACATTAGTACCTGGATCGCTTCCCGGGGAGATTTCCGCTGATGCAGGATAGCGTGCATCTGCTCGGTGATGGGCATTTCCACGTTGCGGGCGTGCGCCAGTCCGACAGCGGCCGAGGTGGTGAAGACTCCTTCGGCGACCATGCCGTGCATCCCGGCGATGATCTCGGGCAGTGTTCGGCCACGGCCGAGTTCGACGCCGACGCTGCGATTGCGCGACAGGCCGCCGGTGCAGGTGAGGACGAGGTCGCCGAGTCCGGCGAGCCCGGCCATGGTTTCGGTGCGGCCTCCGCACGCAACGACGAGCCGTGTCATCTCCGCCAGGCCGCGGGTGATCAGGGCTGCGACCGAGTTGTGGCCGAAGCCGAGGCCGTCGCAGATTCCGGCGGCGATGGCGACAATGTTCTTTAAGGCTCCGCCCAACTCCACCCCGATGACATCGTTGTTGGTGTAAACGCGGAAACTGGGGTCGCTGAATTCCTGCTGCACCGTGCGCAGGAGCGTGGCGTCAGTTGAGGCGATGGTGATCGCCGTGGGATCGCCGCGCGCGACTTCCTGAGCGAAGGAAGGTCCGCTGAGCGCGCCGACCGCGGGAGAGGTTCCGTTATCGCGCTTGAGCACTTCGGCGATCACTTCGGTCATGCGCTGCAGAGATTCTTCTTCGAGACCCTTGGTGGCGCTGACGATCAGAGTCTGAGGCTGGATGAGCGGCCGCATGCGCTCGAACAAGGCGCGGCAATGTTGCGAGGGCATGACGCTGGCGACGATCTGCGCACCCTGGAGAGTGCCAGCCAGATCGTTGCTGGCAGTGACGGAATCCGGAATGCGGCGGCCGGGAAGAAATTTCTCGTTGACGCGCCTGTGCGTGATGGACTCGCAGACGTCGGCCTCATGGGCCCACAGGCGGACGCGGTGCGTGCCTTTGCGTCCAAGGACGATGGCGATTCCGGTGCCCCACGCGCCGCCGCCGATGATGGCGATGTCACTCATGCGTGCCTCCTGATGCGGACCTCGAACCGAATCGGCTTTCTGCGCCTGCCAGCAGGCGGCGAATGTTGGCCCGGTGCTTGCCGATGATGAGCAGCGATGCCAGTGCCATCAGCAGGAGAGCTAAGTAACTGCTGCCGTATTCGTGCAGAGCGAGCGCCAGAAGGGGGAAGGCCACGACCGCGGCGATTGATCCCAGAGAAACGTAGCGGAAGACAAGCACGAGGATGAAGAAAACTCCGGCGGATAGCAGCACGGCTCTGGGGGCGATCATGATGAATGCGCCCAGGCCCGTGGCCACGCCTTTGCCACCGCGAAACTTCAGCCACACCGGAAACATGTGGCCAACGACTGCGAAGAGCGCGGCGGTAGCGGCCGAGACCGTGAGGTCGGGCGACGAAGGCGGTAGCAGGCGCCATGGAATCTGGGATGCGGGATCCATGAACGGCAGACTCACGATAATTCCGACAATCACTGCAGAGGATCCTTTCAGCGCGTCCAGCAAGAGCGTCATCACGCCAAGCGCGGGGGACTTGCGCGAGACGTTGGTGGCGCCGATGTTGCCGCTGCCGGTGAGCCGAACGTCTTCGCCACGGAAGATGCGGACGAGGAGGTAGCCGAAAGGGATGGAGCCCAGCAGGTAGCTTGCGGCGGAGATGAGAACGAATCTCGGCATGGATTGAATGTTCGTGCGCTCACAACGGCGCGGGCGGGACGCCCCCGCGACAGCCGGCGAGACGCCGGCGCTACTGTAACGCGAATCCGGCCAGCTTTGTGTACTTCGATCCTTTCGGCGAGAGTTGGCTTTGGTACAAAAAGAACTCGCGGGCCGTCATGGTACCAAAATCGGGGGTGGGCAGGGCGGCAAGTTTTTCCTGCAGACGGTGGAAGTTGCGGTTCGGGGCGTCTGTCTTGCTGCGGCGCGGCGCACCGGAAGCGCCTGCGCCGCGCGCCAGCGTCAAGTGTGGACTGAAGGCGCGGTCTTCTTTAGGAATTCCCAGGGACGCCATCTTGGCATCGATCAACGTCGCCAGGCCTGCGAGCTGCGGGCCAGCTTCCAGGCCGATCCAGAATACGCGCGCCGATTTAGCCGTTGGGAAGAATCCGTAGCCACGGAAAAGAATGTCTACCGCCCCTGACGTGACGCTCGCCAGCGCCTGCTTGATCTGCTCGACCGCAGCGTCCGGTTGCTCGCCGATGAACTTCAAGGTGACGTGCATGGATTCCGGCTTCGCCCATCGCGCGTCGAGCGCAAACCCGCTCACTCCTTCCACGAAGCGGGCGATGCGCCCGCGGATGGCGTCGTCGATGTCGAGAGCGATGAAGAGGCGCATAGAACAGCTGCTAGCTCCTAGCTGCTAGCTTCTAGCACGTCAACCCCTGGGCAGCTAGCAGCTAGAAGCTTTCTTCACATCAGTTTCTTTCTCACCATGTCCAGCGCCATGGTGGAGGCGAAGCGGCGGATGCGTTTGCGGTCGCCGGGAAAATTGCGCTGGACAACTTCGGTTCCCGTGCTGCTTGCCACCGCGTGGAACACCAGGCCTACGGGTTTTTCGGCTGTTCCTCCAGTGGGGCCAGCGACGCCGGTGATGCCTACGCCCAGCGTCGACTCGCAGCGGTAGCGGATGCCTTCGGCCAGGGCGGCGGCCACTTCGCGGCTGACGGCTCCGTGGCGCTCGATCATTTCCGCGGGCACTCCTGCGAGTTCGGTTTTCAGCGCGTTGGAGTAAACGACCGCGCCGCCGAGAAAGTATCGTGAGCTGCCGCCGATCGACGTGATGCGCTCCGCCAGCAGACCTCCCGTACAGGATTCGGCTACGGCCACGGTCGCGTTTCGCATCTGGAGCCAGTAGCCAACGATCTGCTCCAGCGATTCTCCGTTGCGCGAGTAGACCGCGTCGTCCAGCTCGTCTTCAACCACGCCCGCAACTTCGTCGACGCGGCGCTGGGCGGCATCCACGGTAGCCGCGATGGTTTTGAAGTGCAGTTCGATTTCTCCGGCCCCGGCCAGGATGGTGGTCTCGACGTCAGTGTAGCGTTTGTAGATGGGCGCGACCCGTGCGTCGACCGCGGATTCGCCAAGCATCGCGATCTTCAGCGTCCGCACAGCGAGAAATGCGGGAGGAACTTTGGCGCGCAGGCGCTCGCGCACCTCGGCCTCGAACAGCGCCTTCATTTCGTGGGGAGGGCCGGGGAGGAGCACAACGATGTGTTCGCGACCGTCGAATTCTCCGCTGAGCCACTGCCCAGGAGCGGTGCCGTTTGGATTGGGAAGGACGCTGGCGCCTTCGAGAACGTCGGCCTGCTTGGCGTTGTTGGCGGACATCTTCCAGCCGCGCTCGGCAAAGCGTTTCTCCAGACGAGCCAGGATTTCGGGATCGCGCCGCAGGCTCAGGCCGAGAGCTTCGGCCACGGCCTCCCGGGTCAGATCATCTTCGGTGGGGCCGAGACCGCCGCTGAAGATCAGGATGTCGGAGCGAAACAGGCCGTGCTGCGCTGCGGCGACCAGTCTCCGCCGGTCGTCGCCCACGATGCTCTTGAAAATTACGTCGACGCCCAGCAGGTTCAGTTGCTCGGTGAGATAGAGCGAGTTGGTGTCCATGCGGAAGGGCGTGAGCATTTCGGACCCCACCGCAATGATTTCAGCGTTCACGGGTTAGAAGTTTAAATCAAAACGGGGGCGGCGCGAGGGGACCCCAGGGCTGTATTGGTGGCGCGGGCAGAAAGCAGATTCCTCACTTCGTTCGGAATGACAATAGCAGAAGGTGTTCATTCCGGAATGAGCGGAAGGCCCTGAATGTCCCACGAAAGATGATGCACGGCGCCGGGGCTGCCGGAGGCTGTTCCGCCGGGGTTCGTGGTGGCGAGAATGATGGAGCGTCCGGGAGCAAAGGCGAGACCGACCAAACCCTGGCCTGCGACTTCAAGATTGGCCAGTCCGTTGGGCGCAATCTTCACAATGCCGCGCGTGCCGGAGAGCGACGCCGCGACGTAGAGATTGCCATCCACATCGAAAGCCAGTCCCTGCGGCCTTCCCAGACCCTTGTAGAAAGTGCTCACCGTTCCGTTGGGATCGACTTTGTATATGCGGTCGGTGGGCCCGGTCACAAACAGATCGCCTTGCGGACTGAATGCCAGGTGGTAGGCGGAAACGCTAAGCTCGAGCGTGGCAAAAACAAAGACTTGCTGGTCGCGCGCGATCTTGAAGATGGTGCCGTTGCGGTCGCCAACGTAGAGACTCTGCTGGCGATCGAACGCAATCCCGGTGGCCACGCCCATGCCCTCCGCATAGGTGGTCATGGTTCCGTTGGGACTGACACGATACACGGCGCCGTCAAAGCGCGAAGAGACGTACATTTGTCCCTCGCGGTCGAAGGCGATGGAGGTCGCGTTCATCATCTCGACCACGAAGGGCTTGATGTCGTAGTTGGTATCGATCTTGTAGACGGCGACCGGAACTTTCTGGCCGCGCGAGCCGGAAAACGTAACGTAGATGTTGCCTTCGGGATCGAGCGCGGGGTTGGTCACGGGGTGAAGATTTTCGGCGATGGACACGGCGACCTTGACGGTCTGGGGATTGCTGACGTGGCCGTCGGTCGCCACCACGACGGGACCTGATGTGGCGCCGTCCGGCACGCGTGCAACCAGAAAACCGTCGGAACTGACGACGATCGAGGCCTCGAACTCGCCAAATTTTACCTTCGGACGCTGGAGCTCATGCGGGCGCAGGCCCGAACCGATGATGCGGAGCTCGCCTCCAGTCAGCGCAAGCGAGGGCGTTACCATTTCAATGCGCGGTCCGCCGTTGAGGTTTTTTCTGCCGAGGATGCGATCCGAAAATCCCATGGGGTAAGACAGCGCGTATAACGAGTACGGACGGGATTCCTGCTACTCGATACTAACTTAGTAGCCCAAAGTGCAGCACGAGATGCATTGCCAGGAGTGCGAAGATCCCTGCCGCCACATCATCGAGCACGATCCCGGTGCCCTCTGGAAGTCTCTCCAGTTGGCGTACCGGAGGCGGCTTGACGATGTCGAAGGCTCTGAAAAGTATAAGACCGGCGAGAAAAGTTTTCCACGCCAGGGGGACGGCGATCAGCGCGATCAGTTGTCCGGCAACCTCATCGATCACGACAAACTGCGGATCCTTCGCGGCCGAAGCCCGCGCTACGCGAGTTGCTGCCGGGATACCGATGAGCGTGACCAGCGTGGCCACGGCGACGGCTACTGGCGTCCGCAGCGCGGGCGATAACTGATGCGCGACTGCGGCCCAGATCAGGACCGTGGCGGCCGATGCCCAGGTGCCAGGTCCAGGGTGCAGGCGGCCGATACCGAAGAACGTGGCGACCAGCGTCGCCCACAGAGGGGCGCGCGGGCGGGACGCCCCCACGACAGCCGGCGGGACGCCGGCGCTACGGTCGGAGGCGGCGCCGATGGCGGGCTCTTGTGGGCTGGACATATTTACGAGCCGCTGGGTTTAGTAGCGCCGCCGTCCTCGGCGGCTGTCGTGGGGGCGTCTCGCCCGCACCTCCAAACCCATTTCCAATCTTTCAGGTTCGCTTTTATCGGATTGTCCACCACATACTGAACTGCACGTTCGAATTCGCTTTCGTTTCGGATCAGGTGGTCATAGTACTCTCTTTGCCAGAACGTGCCGTGCAACCCGAGGAGAGCATTCGCGCGTTTTGCGGTGAAAGATTTCCACGAATGGACAACGGTTGCGAGTGTATTTCCCGGGAAGAGTTTGACCACCGCGTGCACGTGATTCGGCATGACGCACCAGGCAAAGAGGCGGTAGCGCTGGTCGTCGAAATGCCGTAAGGTGTTGGCTACCTCTTCCGCGATGGTGGGCTTGTGCAGGAGGCATGCTCCGGCACCGCTGTCGAGAAACTTTTCCACGATCGGACTCGAGAGGCGCTGAATTTTCTTGCGCTCGTCGCGACTGAGTTCACGATGTAACTGATTTGCGGTTTTGACGATCGCTTCGCGCTCGGAAGTGATCCGATCCAGAACGGATCTCGGCAGCGAGTCGGCCAGGCGAAACGTGATGAAGTATGTGGCGCTTTCCTTTTCCCAGTGGGGAAGACGGCCGCGGTCGCGTATCTTCACCTCGCCGAAGCGCGGGCGGGACGCCCCCGCGACAGCCGGCGGGACGCCGGCGCTAGAGTCCGGCGGCGCGGCGCTGCTGTCCGCGAGGCTGGGATCGGTCTTCACGATTCGTCCTCTGGATCTGGATCTTCGGGATTGCGATCGCGGATTGCTTCTTCAGCGTCGGTTACGGGAGACGAGATCACATAGCCGCCGCTGGCCCACTTACCCAGATCGATGAGGCGGCAGCGATCGCTGCAGAAAGGGAAGTCCGGATCGGTACTTTTGACTAATTGTTTGCAGATGGGGCAACGGAGTTTGACGGTAGGCTTGCGCGGCATACGGACTCGTATTGTAGAGCGACGATCTATCGACGAACGGGCTGCAGAAAACGGCGGCTACAAAATTCTGGCCACAAGATCGTAATCGTGCGCTGCGGTGATCTGGCATCGATAGAACTTGCCGGGCTGCGGGTCCTGTTCCTCGGGGAAGTCGTTCACGAAGACTTTGCCGTCGATCTCGGGCGCGTGCATGGGAGTGCGGCCTTCGAGCAGTAACTCGGTTTCTTCCGACTCGCCTTCCAGCAAAAGATCGAACTCCTGCCCGACCAGAGCTTTCTTTTTCTTCTTGCTGATTTGACGCTGGATTCCCATCAGGTGCTTGCGGCGCCGTTCGATTTCGCGGGGGGGAAGCTTTCCTTCGAGACCGAAGGCTGCCGCGCCATCCTGATCGGAATAGGCGAACGCGCCCATCCAGTCGAACTGGGCCTCGCGCACGAAGTCGCAGAGTTCTTCGAATTCTTTTTCGGTCTCTCCCGGAAAGCCCACGATGAACGACGTTCGCAGGGTCAGGTCCGGCACCGTACGGCGCATTTTGGCAATCGAACGCAGAAAGACATCCGCTCCGCCGCCGCGCTTCATGCGCTTCAGCACCGACGCCGAGGCGTGCTGCAGCGGAACGTCCATGTAGGAACAGATTTTTTCGTGCTGCGCGATCGTGTCCAGAAGTTTGCCGGTGATCTTGTTGGGATAGGCGTAGAGAAAACGTACCCAGCGCAGAGCCTTAATGCCGGCGAGCTTCTCCAACAGCAACGCCAGGCCGTCCTTGAGGCCGAAGTCTTCGCCGTAGCAGGTCGTGTCCTGGCCGATCAGAGTAATCTCCCGCACGCCGGACTGTGCGAGGCGCTCGGCTTCGGCGATGACGGATTCGAAGCGGCGCGAGCGGAACTGGCCGCGCAACTGGGGAATAATGCAAAACGTGCAGGGATGGTCGCAGCCCTCGGCGATCTTGATGTACGCCATGTGCCGGGGCGTGGCCAGAATGCGCGGGGTGGCGTCGTCGTACAGATAGTTGGGGAGATCCGTAATAGCCCCATCCCAGGATTCGCGAGAGAAGCGGCCTTGCGCAGCGCGGGCGTCACCTTCGGGCCGCGAAGGCAGGACCACGAACGGCGAATTACTTGCGCTGCTGTTCGCCGACGGCGCGGGCGTCAGGCCGGTTGCGGCGAGAATCTTTTCCAACTCGCCGGTTCCCACTACTGCGTCTACTTCAGGAATGTCTTTGCGAATCTGGTCGCGGAAGCGCTCGACCAGGCATCCGGCGACGACGAGTTTCTTAGCTTTGCCGCCGGTCTTGTGGGCGGCCATCTCGAGGATCGTGTTGACCGACTCCTGCTGAGCGCTTTCGATAAAAGAACAGGTGTTGACTACGATCACGTCGGCGTCTTCGGCGCGGCGGGTGAGTTCGGCTCCGGCCCGCGCCAGCAGGCCCATCATGACTTCGCTATCCACAAGGTTTTTAGGGCAACCCAGGCTGACGAAGCCCACCTTCTGCGCCCGCACAGGTGCGCGCTCGGGCGGTGGATTCTCGGCAGATTCGTCTTTCCTGATATCTGTCTTGAGATCGGGAGAGTCGCTAACGGTGAGATCCTTCACAGGCATGCAATCTTTCTATTCTAGCATCCCGCAGAGAGGCATCGAGCATCGCAGGTTCTGGCGCCAGAGAATGCGGAGGCATCAGAAAAGATATACACAAGGGTCCAAAACAGCCGGTGTCGTGCTAGGCTAGGTCTTACCGCCGTAACAATTTATGAACCACCTCGCAGGAGGGGAAATGTTTGGCAAACGTCTTTGGATTGCGGTCGTGATGGTCGTGACCATGCTAGCGGCGTCGGCGGTAGCGCAGGATGAAAAGAACGAAGTCGGCGGCAGCTTTGGGGGCACCTTCATCAGCAACCAGGGAATCAAGAGCGGGGCCGCCGCGAATACGATCATCGCCTCTGGCAAAGGCATCAGTTTCGACGTTGAGTACGCCCGCCGGTTTATCGTCACACCGATCTTCGCGCTCTCCGGGGAAGCTGTGGTGATGGTGAACCATGACGAAGATATCAATGGCGGATCCTATCTGCATGCGGTTGTGCCTCCTCAGTACAGCGAGTTATTCGTTACGCCCGGAGCCCGGCTGAATTTATTTCCAACGACGGCGGTCTCGCCGTGGGTGAGCTTTGGAGTCGGTTTCGGACACATTAGTCAGAACTCAACGCTGATCTACGGAGGCACCAACCCAGGCAAGTCCACGACCTCGGCGGCGATCCAGGGTGGGGTCGGTCTGGACGTGAAAGTCTGGAAGAGGCTCAGCATCCGCGGCGAGGCTCGCGACTTCTGGTCCGGGGCACCGGACTTTCCGCTGGCCCCAACAGGCAAAACGCGGCAGCACAACTATTTTGTGGGTGGTGGGGTGTTCTGGCGCTTCTAGCCTTGTCCTGCGGGATTAGGGAAGTGCCTAGCGGCTCCGCGTGGCGGACTCAACCTCTTCATACAATTCCGGCAAACGCTGGGCGTCGTCGACGGAATTTCCGAAGCGTGCGGATTCGTAGACGGCAGTGAAGCGCGCGACCGGTTCGCGGAGCCGGCTGTCCTCGATTCTCTTCACGAACTCCTGCGGCGTCTGGGCCGCAGGTTTTGCCATTCCGCGGCGCGCCAAAGCGCGAGCCATCCGCCGATACCACATGGCCGCGGCCTGTTCGGGAGACCGCTCCGGATGAGCGTGCAACCATTTTTCGTGCAGCAGGCGGGCGATCCGGCCTAGATTTCCAAGCAACAAAAGAATGACCGCGATGGCTCCGCCCATGACGGCCCAGCGGCCGGGCGAATGTTCCACGCGATCCTGACTGCGCCGCGCCCACTTCAACATGGCCTCATAGTGGATCTGCGCCCATTTCCGGGCGCCTTCCCACATACCGCGAGTGCCGCTGAACGCGGCCTGACCGAGCGCGAGCTGGTGCGAAGTGTCGTAGGTGACCACCCAATCGCGCCAGAATGAGGCCATGGCGTCGACGTAGAGCGCGAGCCGGTTCCAGCCCTGCGGCGTCCCGCTGGCGCCCGCCGGAGTGGGATCGAAGGTCTGCCAGCCGTAGCCGGGAAAGTACGCTTCCACCCAGGCATGCGCGTCTTTGGCGCGCACCACGTAATTTCCGGTGAGGTCGTTGAACTCGTCGGTGCGGAAGCCGTTGACCACGCGGGAGGGAATGCCCAGCGTGCGCAACATGACGGCCATCGACGAGGCGAAGTATTCGCAGTGCCCCTGTTTGCGCTCAAAAAGAAAATTGGCGATGGGATCTTTGACTACTGTCTGGGGCAACTCCAGGGTGTAGCCGAAGCGCGTCCGCAGATAGTTCTCGAGGGCGGCGGCTTTATCGAAATCGCTGCTGGCCGAATTCGTAATCTGGGCCGCGAGCCGGGGAACCCGGGGATCGAGCGGAGGCAGACGCAGATAAGTGGCGACGATCTGGAGCGGGTAGTCGCGACTCGCGGTACGCAACTCCGCGGGCGCGGGGGCTGCGATGTCGGAGTCCGCCTCGTAGCGATTGATGGGGTGCTGGGAATCCAAGTTGTAGACTGCGCCGCCGGAATCGGCGCCCATCGTACGGTAATCTCCACTGACGCTGCGGGCCCAGGGCGCCAGGAAAAAGACGTTGGTGCCGATGGGTTCCATGAGCACCCGGTAGTGGATCAGGTGCTCGCGCGCCGGACTCGAGGTGGCATCAGACGGCAGCACCGCGTTGGTTCGCGGCACCTTAAACGTGTTGTCCAACTGGCGCTGCAACGGGAACTGTTCTCTGCGATTCGACCAGGTATGGCCGTCGAATCTCGCCAGGGTCACGCCGCGCCAATGCAGGTCGGAGCGGCCGACCGAGTCGCCATCAATCTGAATGTGCATAACGACTGCACTGGACTGCTGGATCTGGCCAATCTGCCCCAACTGGACACGATCGCTGAAGCCGGACGAGAGGTCGGTGCCGAACGAATAAGCGCCCATGTATCCCGCCGACATGCGTGGCATCACGAAGAACACAACGCCTCCGCCGATGAGAATCATCAGCATCAACGCCGGGGCGACCCGCGCCAGCGCGAAGGCCAGGTGGCGATGTTCCTGGGGATCGTTGGAATGCCGAGCCTGAATGTTAGCCGCGTGCCCGGAATTCCGCATTTCCATCAGCACAAACGTTCCCACCGCCATCATCATGAACATGGCGAAGGAGAACAGGAAGACGCTGTCGACGGTGAGCACGGCCGCCGCCAGAACCATCAGGAAGGCGAGGATCGCGAGGGTGACATGGTCGCGCTCGCGGCGCAGTGAAAACATGCGCACCACAACTGCGAACAATGCCAGGTGCACGGTAGCCGGCAGGAAGTTGCGGGAGAGAATAAAGTAGTCAGCCGCGAAAAAGAGAAAGTAGCCGACCGCCAGCGGCGTGGTCCAGCGTTCGGAAATCACGAACGGGCGTCGCTTTGCCAGCAGAAAGCCCCGGATCGCCAGTGCGCCACCCACGAGAATGGTCGAAGGGAGGTCGAGACCGCCGGTGCCTGCCAGCGTTCCAAAACCAGTCAGAACAAGCAGATACAGGGCCAGTTCGAAGTAGTGGTCGATGGCCTGACTGAGGGAGATTACGCCGGGTTGTGAGGACTGGGACGCCATCTCGGGTTAGGCAGAAGGATTCTAAGCGCACTCCTGCCACGACTTGCTAAGTTGCAACCTCGTAAGACTACCAGCCTAGGACTCCTATTGTTCGACAACCTTCACCAGAAGGGAAGGCTTTGGGGGAAGATTCTTGCACCGAAAGTCACATGCGCCTTCGGCGAGAGTTGTGGCAGAGGACGGGGCGAGTGCAGGATGCGCGACGTAGGGCGGCGGGACGCCGGCGCTACGGTCGGGTGGCGTGCTGCCAGAGCGACATTCGCTGAATGCTAGAATGATTCAGGTCAGGCATCGGTCTTACGCGACGTATTCCCGCCAACCCCGCCAGGTCCGGAAGGAAGCAACGGTAACGGGCTCTTGCGTGTGCAGTGAGTCCCCGGTGCCTGGCTTATTTTTCTCCCAGATTGATTCCGCTGATTACCAAAATTGACCCGCTCTTTACAACTCTTTGCGCAAGAAACGCTTCCTCGCGCATCAAGTAAGTAGGCCGGCTTCAATCCCCGTCCGGCGCAAGGAGAGAAATGAAGAGTCACGGTACTTCCCCCAAGCTCGCTCCCCATATCACGATCAGCGTATCCGGAAAACTGTTTCAGGGACATTTGGCGTACCTCGACCAATTAGTTCGTTCCGCGGGCGAGTGCAGCCTTTGGGCCGTGCTGAATCTGTCGCACCTGGAGGAGTTGGACCGGGCCGCTCTGTGCTACCTGATCGAGGGCGAAAACCGCGACTTCAGCCTTGACTCTTGCCCGAGCTTCATCCGCGAGCGGATGGACCATGAGAGAGACGGCGCAGCCGCTTGAAGGGTGGCGCGAAACGTTAACATGCGCGCTAAGTGAATCAAGCCGCCCGACTACATTTTTTTGACTCCTTCCGCCGGCTTCGCCTGGCGGAACGGCCGAGGCCCCGCGGTCGCCACATGGTGGATTGCATTAGACATTCTGCTCTTAATTGTTGAGAATACTCAGTTTTCATCTTTTAGGAGCCCTCATTGACCAAACCGATCCGCGCCAAAATCAGCGCACTCGGCACCTATCTGCCGCCTCGAGTTCTCACCAACGCTGACCTGGAAAAAATGGTCGATACCACCAACGAATGGATCATGGAACGGGTCGGGATCCGCGAGCGCCATATTGCCGGTAAGGGTGTGGCGGCCAGCGACCTCGCGGTCGCGGCCGTGAAGAATCTGCTGCAGACACATTCCTTCGATCTCCAGGAAGTGGACCTGATCGTGGTGGGCACTGTGACGCCCGACATGATGTATCCGTCGACCGCCTGCCTGGTGCAGCATAAGTTGGGCATCGAGAATACCTGGGGCTTCGACGTTTCTGCCGGATGCTCGGGGTTCCTGTATGCGTTGAACACGGGCGTGAAGTTCGTGGAGTCGGGGCAATACAAGAAAGTGCTGGTGATTGGCTCGGACGTGAATTCGTCGATGACGGACTACACCGATCGGGCGGTTTGCATTATTTTCGGCGACGGGGCGGGCGCGGTTTTGCTCGAACCGTCGGAGGATGGGGAACTCGCCATCCTCGATCATGTGGCCCAGATCGAGGGCGTGGGCGGGCAGTATCTCTTCATGCCGGGAGGAGGAAGCCTGAACCCCGCCACGCACGAAACAGTCGACAAAAAGATGCATTGTATTCATCAGGATGGCAAGAGCGTCTTCAAGTATGCAGTGAAGAAAATGGCGGAGATGACCGAGCGCATTTTGGAGAAGAACCAACTGACGGGTCAGGATATCGATTGCTTCATCGCTCATCAGGCGAACCGGCGCATCATCACCGCGACCGCGGAGCGACTGGGGATGCCGCTGGAGAAAGTCATCATCAACATCGACCGCTACGGCAACACCACGGCTGGGACGATTCCCATCGCCATGCAGACGGCCTTGGAAGAAGGCAGATTGAAAAAGGGAGATCGGGTGCTGGTCGCGACCGTGGGTGCCGGGTTCACTTCCGGAGCGACGCTGCTGCGCTGGGCGTTCTAAGATCGGACCGCAGACCTCGGACTGCGGACCTTAGACCTTGGGCGCCCTTGCCTCGGTCTTCTGCTGGGACTAAACGCGGCTCGGATCGAACGTTTGAGGTCCGAGGGCTGAGGTCCGAGGTCTGCCGTTAGACATTCTTCCTCCAATCCTTCAAAATACTTGAGCCTGCATCCTCAGGAGTTCCTGTTGACGAAACCGATTCGCGCCAAAATCAGCGCCCTTGGCACCTACGTGCCGCCCCGCGTGCTTACCAATGCCGACCTGGAAAAGATGGTCGACACCAACAACGAGTGGATCATGGCGCGCGTGGGCATCCGCGAGCGCCACATTGCGGAGAAAGGCGTGGCCACCAGCGATCTCGCGGTCGAAGCCGCTAAGAAGGCGTTGGCTCAGCGCGGCCTTGCTCCCACCGATATCGACGCGATTATTGTCGGCA
>Ga0210384_10000493_pt1 | contig 60242 bp, 45 predicted proteins | sample IncBWH2MmetaG_FD_160574 | JGI IMG/M metagenome (GOLD analysis project Ga0210384, IMG submission 160574) | Forest soil microbial communities from Barre Woods Harvard Forest LTER site, Petersham, Massachusetts, United States - Inc-BW-H-2-M | ecosystem: Environmental > Terrestrial > Soil >...
ACAACTTCGAAACTCGTTATCTGATCAACGATTTTGCCGTGAGCAAAAGTAAACCCTGGATCTACGCCGCCGCTGTGGGCAGTTATTGCCTCACCATGAATATTATTCCCGGCGAGACCGCTTGCCTGGCGTGCATGTTCCCCCAGGCGCCTGCTGGAATGGTAGAAACCTGCGACACAGCAGGCATTTTAAATTCTGCAGTCAATCTGGCGGCGTCCATAGAGGCGACCGAAGCCATCAAAATCCTGCTCGGAGCGAAAGACAAGCTGCGCCGCACCCTGCTCTCCTGGGATGCTTGGACGAATGAACGCGCGGAGATCAACGCTGAGCGTCCTCGCGAGCAGTGCACGGTCTGCCAGCAGCGCGAGTTTGTTTATCTGGCGGGAGAGGGCCGGCCGCATATTACTCTATGCGGACGTAACTCTGTGCAGATCCACGAGCAGCACCGCCCCGTGGACTTCACCGAGATGAGCCGCAAGCTGACGCCTCACGGCACGGTGAAGCACAATGAGTTTGTACTGAAATTCTGGCGCGACCCCTACGAGATGACTCTCTTCCCCGATGGCCGCGCCATTATCAAAGGAACAACCGATACCGGTGTCGCCCGCAGCTTGTACGCGCGGTTCGTAGGATCGTAAGACCCAGCTTCTATTTTGTGATCACGCCGCAGGCGATTCGGTCACCTGAGTTTCCTGAAGGATCAGTCTTCCCATCATCGGCCTTAGCATGGATCACGAGCGCCGTGCCACCACCGGTGAAAACGGAATGAGCGTCATCCCCCAGCGTCACATTCGGAGCAATCACGGTAGCCTTCGACTTGCCCTTGGCGTCCACAGTGAAGTTAGGAATATCGCCGGCGTGCGGCCCATCAGGGTTCTGCAAGCCGTGATGCTTTCCGTCGGGATTGAAGTGTCCGCCGGCTGATTTGAAATCCGGCCCTTCGCACTTGGCATTTTGATGGACGTGGATGCCGTGTTCACCGGGAGGCAGTCCACGCAAATTAAGTTTGATTTTTACTCCGTTAGTAGCTTGGGAGAGCGTGGCTGTGCCAACGCTCTGACCTTGGGCATTTTGCAGATTCACAGTTACCGGTTTTGGAGCTTTGCCTTTTGCATAGGCTGGCGCCAGTACGAGCAGCACTATGCTGATAAAGAACACTGGCTTCCACAGAGACATCCGTACTTCTTCGCGATTTTCCAGTTCAGCTTGCATATTCCGATCTCCTGTTTTCTAACGTGGTCCTGGTAAAACGTGGACCAGCGAAGATTTTACCAATCGGGGAGGAAGCGCGCTCCGAATTCCTCGCCGTTTCAGCCCAAACGGTAGACCAGTACCAAACAACAAGAGGCACGAAGTTCTGCAGGCTTGCAGGTATACTCATCCTATGGCTTGCTCAGAATTGGAAAAGATGCGGCAAGAGGCGCACGAGCTTTTCAAGCTCCTTCGGGAGAAGCGTGGAAAAGCCCGAGCGCACGCCCGGGAGAATAAAAGTCTCGGTCGAGGTGTCCGCTCTGATTTCGAACCTTTTCTTAAAAACAAGATTTCAGCCCTCTCCGGAAAAATTTCACAACACCTGATCCAACATCAATGTGAATAATCGAAAGTTCAAAACCATGGGCCTCATACTTCGATCCTCAGACATCCATGCTGTTGGCTGCTATGCCACTGCCCCAATTCCCGCCAAAACCAAAGTGGTGGAGTATACCGGCGAGCGCATCTCCCCGGAAGAGGGTGACAACCGCTACGAGCACCGTGAGGTCACCTACCTGTTTGGCATGGAAGATGGCAAGACCGTGATTGATGGCCACGGCATGGCTGCTTTCATCAATCACTCCTGCGATCCGAACTGCGAGACTGATGAAATTGACGGGCGCGTATGGATCATTTCCATCCGCGACATCGCTCCCGGCGAAGAGATCACCTACGACTACAATCTTTACGACGGCGAAGAGGATGATCCGGCACCCTGTTCTTGCGGCGCAGGAAGCTGCCGGGGAAGCATGTTTTCTCCAGAAGAAATTGAGCGACTGAAAAACTTGCAGGAAAAAGTCGGGCAGAGCGCTTAAGAATTCCCGTCACTGCCACGCGAGCTGCCTTCTTTTGCTAAACTGCCAGCCATGGCAGTGCGACGCCTCATTATCAATGCCGATGACTTCGGCCTGACCTCAGGCGTGAACCGCGCCATCGCCGACTCTCACCGGAGAGGCATTGTGACTTCATCCACGCTGATGGCGAACTCGCAGGCCTTCGCCGAGGCAGCCAGGATGGCTGGAGAGAACCCAAATCTCAGTGTCGGATGCCATGTAGTTCTGGTGGATGGCCCTCCCGTATCTCCGCCCGAGAAAGTTCCTACTCTGCTTTTACCAAATGGGAACACGAATCAGTTTCGTGAAAGCCTCATATCTTTCGTAACCGCAGCCTGGCGAGGGCGTCTGCAAGAAGAGGAGATCGCCGCCGAAATAGCGGCGCAGATCCGTAAAGTGCAGGCCGCTGGCATCTCTGTTTCTCATGTGGATAGCCACAAGCACACCCATATCTTTCCCGCAATCTTTAAACCATTACTTGCAGTAGCACGAGAGTGTGGAGTGCGCGCCGTGCGCAACCCTTTCGGCCCTATTAAGACCCTGGCTTACGCGCATTTGATGCGCCGTCCTAAACTGTGGACGCGTTACACCGAGGTCGGCATTCTCCGCCATTATGCTGAACAATTCAAAAAACAGGTCAAGGCACACGGCATGATTACACCCGATGGCAGCTTTGGCGTTGTGGTGACCGGTGCGCTCACCCAAGAGCTGTTTGACGCCGTGATTGGATGCATCCCGGAAGGAACCTGGGAGTTCGTTTGCCACCCGGGCTACCACGACGCCGATTTGGAAAAAATCAGCACACGTCTGCGTAGCTCTCGCGATGTAGAGATGCAGATACTTACATCCGAGGCGTCGCGCGCTACCTTGCAACGGCATGGGATTGAATTGATTTCGTACAGAGAGCTATGACGATGTTGTCACTAGAACTTGAGACACTGGACCAATTGCTCGGCGGAGATCTGCCCCTAACGCTCATCCGCGAGCTTTATCCAAATGCCCAAGCATTCATGCAGGGAACCTTCGGCCTGCTGTCAAACGGTGACGTTCGTCTTCTCACAATTGACGAGGCCGAAGTGCCAAAATGGCGATGGCGAGAGCTATTTGTCAATGGAGTTGTAATGAACGAATTGGAAAACATGAAGCTGAAGATTACTGACAAGGGTGCTAAGCGCATAGGCTAGACCCGTTGGCGCGAAGGTCTTGAACTTTCATATCCTTAACACTCCGATGGATGTGTGAACGATCTGAGTACCGAGTACTGAGCACTGCAATTCTGAGTACTGGATTTCTGAATCCTTCCCCATCTCAAACCATCTATACTTGCCTGACTGCTTTTTGATCATCAAAATCATGAGCGAGGACAGCGAGCCGCATGAAGATCGGAATTACCTGCTACCCCACCTACGGTGGGAGCGGAGTTGTAGGCACCGAACTGGGCATGGAACTGGCAGACCGCGGCCATGATGTTCACTTCATTACTTACTCTCAACCCATTCGTCTGAGCACGGGCCACCCCCAAATCCACTACCACGAAGTTGAGGTATCGCGCTATCCGCTGTTTGAGTATCCGCCCTATGATCTGGCGCTGGCCACGCGCATGGCTGAAGTGGCACAAATCTACGATCTTGATATCCTGCACGTCCACTATGCCATTCCCCACTCGGTGAGCGCTCTGCTCGCGCGGCAGTTGTTGGCTTCGCCGACCACCTTGGTACGCAAAAAATTGCCGTTTGTTACTACCTTGCACGGTACGGATATTACAGTGGTCGGAGCTGACAGGTCTTATCTTCCCATCACCCGCTACGCCATCGAGGAGAGCGACGGGGTGACTTCCATCTCGCGCTACCTGCGTGACCGGACGATATTGGAATTCGACATCCACAATCCCATCGAAGTGATTCCCAACTTCGTGAACTGCGACCTCTACCGTCGCGATCCCAAAGCGGCAGAAAACCGCGCCCAATTTGCCAAACCTGATGAGCGTCTTCTCGTGCATCTTTCCAATTTTCGTCCGGTGAAGCGGCTGCAGGATGTGGTAGAGATTTTTGACCGGGTACAGAAAAAAGTTCCCTCCCGGCTGCTGATGATCGGGGATGGGCCCGACCGTTCTGTCGCAGAGTGGATGGCAACGCAAAAAGGCATACTCGACCGGGTAATCTTTTTAGGCAAACAGGATCGGGTGCAGGAAAAGCTTGGCGTCGCCGATCTGATGCTGATGCCCAGTCAGCTGGAAAGTTTTGGCCTGGCCGCGCTGGAAGCCATGGCGTGTGAAGTTCCTTGTGTAGCTACGCGCGTTGGCGGAGTGCCTGAAGTCATTGAACATGGGCACAGCGGCTTTCTCGCCGATGTGGGAGACGTAGAGACCATGGCGAAATACGCCATCGAAGTGCTTTCCGATGAATCGAAGCTGAAGGCCATGCGCCAGACAGCGCGCTTTGAGGCGCAGTCACGCTTCTGTTCAACCAAGATAATCCCGCTGTATGAAAACTTTTACCGCAAGGTACTGGAGCGCGCAGGATAAAGGCTGCCCGGCGCCTGTATAGATTGTGGGCTGAGTTCGCTGGCAGCGAGGTCATCAATCAAAGGCAGCTCCAGCGTAATCAGTGTTCCGATGCCATACTCGCTGTTGATGGCCATCTCAGCAACATCGCCGTAGAGGACCTTGAGCCGCTCAGCGACGTTGCTCATGCCAATGCCGGTGCTATCAGGACGAGTGCTGCCGGGTGGCTGGGATTTATCCATGCCGATCCCGTCGTCGGCGATGTACAAAATCAATCGGTCTTCCGTGAGGCGGCTGCGCAACAGGATCTTCCCTCCATCAAGCTTCGGCTCCAAGCCATGCTTGATGGCATTTTCCACCAGCGGCTGCAACAACATGCTGGGAACCATGGCAGAAAGCGATTCCGGCTGGATATCTTTTTCCACCTGTAGCTTGTCCTGCCCGAAACGCACGACCTCGATATCCAGGTAGTTGTCAACAAACTCCAGCTCTTCCCGCAATGGAACAAAAGTCTCGGTCTGGCGCAGCAGCCGCCGCAGAATATTGGCCAGCTTCACGATGAGTTCGCGGGCCGTGTCGGGGTCCACCCTCACGAGAGAAGAAACCGAATTCAAGGTATTAAACAGAAAATGCGGATTGATCTGGCTCTGCAGGGCCTCCATGCGGGCCTGCAGGAGAAGACGCTCGTGCTCGCGCAGCTTTAACTCCAGGCGCACGGCATTGAAGATCTTCAGCGGAATCGCAATCACGGCGATGGTGGTGGCGTAGATTGCAGCCGAAATCCAGAATTTTGCCTGAAAGGAAAGCCCCGGAGGAAGTTGGAGATAGAAAATCCGTCCGGGAAAGTGCTTTCCCAGTTCCATTCGAGTAAATTGCAAGGACACAATGAGAAAGAAAAAGCCCATCTGCCAGTCCAGGTGCGGCCGGCGTACCATCTTGCGGACCCAGCGATACACGCTGAGATCAATGAACGGAGAAAAAGACCATATCTCTTCCGGGTCACGGGCAAGATCGCGCAGGATGCCGGCCAGAATCCCCACGCCCACGTTGAAAGGCAGTGTGAGATATTCCTGGTGCAAAACCGCTGGAACGGAGACCAATCCTCCGCCAATTGCACCGGCGATGGGACCGGCAAGCACTCCCATCAGCAATGAGGCTTCAAACGAAAGATCAGCGGCGAGAAAATTGCCGACAATCTGCCGCACCCACACCCCCAGCGCATAGGGAATGGAGAAGAGCATCACCAGAGAGATTTTCTTCTGTAGAGACGGGGGTTCTGCAAAAAGCAGGCGTTTGAAATCACGTGAGCGCACCCATGCGCCGGCGATGGCGGCCGCCACGCCCAGCTTGATCAGTTGCGTAAGCAGTATGAGGCGCTGATCCATGGTGGGTCATGCTTATTCTTACACAATTTCTGACCATCCTGCGGCTGTCCTATGGGTATATATAATGAATACAGATGTCCAGCTCTCCCAAAATACGCAAGGTAGCTGAGGCCGATTTTCCCACGCGCTGGGGACACTTCCGTATTCTTGGCTTTGAAGGTGGAAACGATGCAAGCGGCAAGCCGGAAACCGCAGTCGCCCTGGTATTAGGCGACTATGCCAATGCACTCCCGCTGGTGCGCGTGCACTCGCAGTGCCTTACCGGAGACGTCTTCGGATCGCTGCGTTGCGATTGCCGGCAACAGCTTGAAATGGCCCTTGCCATGATCGCCGAGGCCGGGACCGGTGTGCTGGTTTACGAGCAACAGGAAGGGCGCGGGATCGGATTGATGGCCAAATTGCAGGCCTACGAGCTGCAAGACAAGGGTCTTGATACCGTGGAGGCCAACGAGAAGCTGGGCTTCAAGGCCGACCATCGCGAGTTTGGCTTGCCGGCTGAGATCCTGAAATCGCTGGGGATCAAGCAGGTGCGGCTGCTCTCGAACAATCCTGCTAAAGTCGCGGCCCTGGAGCGGGCCGGGGTCCGCGTGGTCGAACGCGTCCCCTGCGAGGTAGAACCGCATTCCCACTCTGAAAATTACCTGAAGACCAAGAAAGAAAAGCTTGGCCATCTATTCACCACAGGATAGATGGCGAGCGCCACAACAGGGACAGCAAGTTTAAAATGTAGCCTGTTTTAACAACTTCCAGTAAAGTTTAGACCTGCCATCTGTTTAGTTTTCTATGGGTGAAAAACGACGTCGCCCAGACAAGAAAACGCAAGGTCCTTCGCGCCCGTTCATCCAAGGGCTACGCAGCCAAAACAAGGCTGCTGCGCCCTCGCGAAAAGTTCGCGCAGCACGGCGCTCGCTTTTCGCTCACCCAAACTGGCGCTCAGGATGACAAGATGCAAACGGAATGGCTGCAAGAGTTTAACGAAGGAGACATCTCAGATGGAGCACAAGTTGGGGAAAATAGCAGTCCTCGGTTCGGGAAAAATGGGCAGCATTCTGCTGCGCGCATTCATGAAGCAGAAACTGTTTTCAGCCAGGGACATAGCCGCCACCGTTCAGCATCGTGAAAAGGCCTCCGCGCTTTCGGTGGAGTTGGGAGTACGGGTCGGCACCGATAACCGCGCCGCGGTTCGCAAGGCCGACATCATTCTGCTGGGCCTTAAGCCCTCCGCCATGGGAGCGGTGCTCGATGAAATCGGCCCGGAGCTCAAACCCAATCAGCTCATCATCTCCATCGCTGCCTCGGTGCCCACCGAATACGTGGAAAAAAGACTGGCAGCTTCAATTCCAGTCATCCGCACCATGCCGAATACACCAGCTATCGTAGGCTGCGGGATCACCGCCATCTGCAAAGGAAAATTTGTCCACGAGAAGCACTTGGAAACCGCCAGCCGCCTCTTCTCCTCGGTGGGAAGAACGGTCACGGTGGATGAAAAACATATGGACGCGATCACCGGACTTTCGGCAAGCGGTCCGGCTTACATCTACATCATTCTTGAGGCCCTGGCCGAGGGCGGCGTCAAAGTCGGATTGCCCCGCGACCTGGCGACCCTGCTGGCAGCGCAAACCACGCTCGGTGCAGCTAAAGTTGTGCTGGAGACCGGACACCACCCGGCCTTGCTGAAAGACGAGGTCACCACCCCCGCCGGCTGCACGATTGATGGAATCATGGAGCTGGAAGAGGGCAAGCTGCGCGTGACCCTAATCAAAGCCGTAGTCAAAGCCGCGCAACGGGCACGAGAGCTGCTGTTTAAGGACGGGGCGGTTGGTGCGTAGTTCGCAGAAATCCATAAGGGAAACCTCGCTCGTTACCTTTTAGTTATCTTTTGCCTCTGGATTTTGACCTGACTGGCGATTTCCCACACCCCACTTGCAGCAAGTGTCTGGGACCTCCTGAAACAGCATGATTGCCTTGTATTTACTGGAGAAAGTCGCCGTCAAGGCGGGGTACTTGCTGAGGATTCTCGTGGTTAACTTAATAGTTAACATTCGCGCGTACGGATTTCTTGGACTGAGTATTGCTTTGGGAATTTTCAAAGAACCTATGAGGACCACGTCCCCGCGTTCCTGAGAACGCTAGATACACCACGGCTCGCCGGGGCAGGCTTCTGAGGACGATGATAATCCAGGTTGCTCGGGAAGCTAAGGTTTTGATACCACAATGGGGCCAGCTTGGGCGGTCCCAAAGACCAACCAAAATGAGCGGCGCAAGTCCGCTTCACTTTATCGCATCGTCGCATCAAGAAAGGCGTTAACATCCGGCGCCCAGACGGCAATGCCGTCCTTGCGGGAGCCGAACCCCCAATGACCGTCTTGTGTCGTGGTTCCGAACGGGGGATAGATCTTTGCCTGATTCGGAGAGCCTTTCTTTTCCAGCTCCTTACCTAGCACCTTGCTCGGCTCCAGGCTGTAGTCGTTTTGCGCCTGGATAATGAAAATGGGCGCGCTGGCCTGGCGTACCGCTCGCTTCAGCCGGTCAGCCAGCACCGGATTCCAGCTCTGCGCTGCCGGCGCGAAGGGAAGAAAGGTCTTGATCCCAAGCCCCTTTTCCGCGGTCAAGAGGGTCTGGGTGCCTCCAAACGAGATGCCCGTCATCGCAATGTGTTGCGTGTCTGCCCACTTCTGCTCCTTGAGCCAGGCCACGGCCGCTTCCACGTCTTTGTTGTACAGCTCCTGCAGACCGACCGCCTCGCTTTCCGCAGCGCTGCGGTTGAACGGGTGGGCCAGATACGCCTGCTTCTGCAAGTCCATGATGTAGTCACCGGGTGAGGCACCGTGCCCGTGGCGCTGAAAGGTGAAGAAGGCGTAACCCTTCTTCTGGTAGAAGTACCCCAGGTCGGGAGGCCCGCAGGGCGCTGGGTTCTTTTCGCTGCCGTGGTTGAAGATCATGACCGGATACGGTCCCGGCCCATCGGGAGGCCAGTAGCAACCGTGAAGCTGATACTTCCCCGCTGGAATCGTGACTTCGTGCGGTTTGTCGGAGCCGGCAGCGGAGGCAGGCCGCGTGATGAAGAAGACTGAACACAGTAGAAGCGCTAGGACTCTAGGACGCATAGAGCCATAGTTTGACACAGGCTCCAGTCGTTCGTCTTGGCATCCTCAACTTGGGAGCCTTAAATTAGTTTTTAGGTTACTTCGTTGTATGCGGGTGGACCGCCAACAACGAAATGGCTCGGATGCTCAGCCTTGCCAAGAGGACTACGCCACACACTATAGATGTAGCAAAACCGCGTTTCTCTAACTCTGGATTTAGAGAAAGCATCCTTGTATCGGATGAATCCGTAGACACAGGCAAACTTCTCCCATTTGTTAATTGCCTCAACATCCTCTGGGTTGAGAAACATTCCTTCAAGTGTCACATTGATAGTAAATTCCTTTTCAGGCGGCAGTATCCCTCCCATTTCTGGAACACTCTCGAGATCGTAAACCTTCTTATAATCAGGTTGTGGTGGTAGGTCGGGCTCGGTGATTTCATTCTTAGGCCTAGCCCCAACCAGATGAAAGCGGAAATTTGACTCTACGATCCTCGCAGGACTACTACCGATTATCTTGAAATGACATTTAGCATTCTTGACCCAGTCATGCTTCATTTCCGGCCCTTCGACGCCATTTTCGACAATCCAAGACCGTTGGGAATTTATCGCAATATCGGCGGCCTCTTTTGCGGCCCATGCTTGAAGAATACCAGCAACAGCAATAGCAAGAGTGATAGCAGTCAAAACGATATTTACAATGAGTGCCAAAAATGTGTAATCCGGATCATCATGCTTGGCTTGGCTGGTTTTGCTTGCCCCCTGGTTCTCCTGAGTTTGAATATGGGCTTCTTTCTGTTCTGCTGTTTCCATTCTGGCTCCAGAATCGTTTTGTGGAGCGTTGGAGTGTTGCTGATGATCGGAGGACGTAGCAGCATTTTCCTGCAGCAGCGGCGCGCATGGCATACACATCAACAAAACCAGCAGAATGAAGAGAATAACGACGCGTTTCATCTCCGCAATACTGTAACACTAGGACACCATCCATAGCTCAGGCTCATCCACAACCTTTTGGAGCTAACGTATGTCGGTTAAAGACATCGCTACATCACGGTCGGAACACTGATGCCCATCAAGGCCAGAGCACGAATCAGTTCGCGGCGGACTATAGCCGCCGTGGCTAAGAGAAATTTCTTTCTGGTCTCATTGGTCTCGGTCAGAATGTGGTGCTTGTGGTAGAAGTTGTTGAAAAGCTGCGCCAACTGAAAGGCATACTTAGCTAAATATGCAGGCTCGGTGGTAGCAATGCATTGCTCTACCGTGTAGCCGAGCTTGGAAGCTGCGAGCCACAGCTCCCAGATTTCATTGCCTTCTTCGCCAGGGAGAAAGTGGCTATAGTCAACTTCTTCCACCAGCGCTTTCTCGGGATCAATGCCGGCTTTGCGGAAGATATTCAACGCGCGCACACACGCGTACTGCACATAAGGGCCGGTCTCACCTTCGAAGCTGAGCGCGTCTTTCACGTCAAAGGCGATAACCGACGCCTTGGTGTACTTGAGCATGAAATAACGCAGCGCACCAATGGCAATCGCGGAGGCAATGGCGCTGCACTCGGCCGGGCTCAGCTCAGGATGCCGCGATTCGACTTCTTTTTGACTCGCGGCGATTAACGTGTCGATTAAATCGTCGGCTTTGACTCCGAAGCCCTTGCGTCCGGAAACTTCAATGTAAGACTTCTGCTCATCTTCGGGAGAGAGCCGGTATCCCAGATCAGCGGCGCAGCGCGGCGTGAGCGCAACCATCTCGTAGGAAAAATGGTGGTAATGCTCCGCCTGCTGGGTGTATCCCAATGCGCGGATGGCCTCGATCACGTTGTTTTGGGGATCGGCCTGGCGGGAATCAATCACGTTGTAGATCGCACTCACCCCGCCGAAATGTGGATGCTGGGCTTCGCCCTGCTCCGCTGAAATCCAGACCTCGTGGTTATTGGGATATTTGAAAAATCGCTGGTAACCGAAGTCCTTTCCCAGCAAGCCGAACTTCCAGAGATGATAAGCGATATCTTTGCCGACATAGGTCACAGTTCCATTCGAGCGGACAATTACCTTCTGGTTCTCTTCATCGTCGGCCGCTTCTGAATTCGAACTGCGCTTCATCACCCAGCAGCCTTTGTTCTTGCCTTCTTCCACTAGCGCGAGTACGCCTTTTTGCTTCAGCAGAGTAAACGCTGCATCCCAAAAGTGGAGGTGAAGAATCTCGCTCTCGCGCGGCAGAAAGTCGTATTCGATGTCGAGGCGCAGCATGGTCTCCAGGTGCCGCCTGAGCACGGCGGTTGAGATCAGCTCGGCAATCTCAGCGGTCTCGTTTCCACCCTGCTCGATAGCGTGCAAGGTATCGAGCCGGATTAGCAAATTAGCTTTGTCTTCTTCGTACCATTGCGAGACATGCGTGTAGACATCCCAACAGTGGTAATCAAAGCGCGGTTGCTGCGTAAGCTTCTCAATCTCGGTCTTCGATTTCTTTTCCAGGCGGGTGAATCCCACCACCACATCGGCCACCTGCACGCCGGTGTTATCAATGTAGTTCTGCACGTCAACGTGAGTGCCGGCAGAGCGCAAGAGGCGGACGAAAGTATCTCCCAGAATGGCGTTGCGCAGATGGCCGACATGGGCGGCTTTATTGGGATTGATGCTGGTGTGCTCGACCAGGACCTTCTGCCCGCTTCCCTTTTGCCGGGATTTCTCGGCGACAAGCCCTTGAGCAAAAGCCCCGCGCCCGATGCGAACGTTGATATAGCCCGCGCCGGCAACCTCGAATTTTTCGATGCCTGGTACCTCGCCGATTCCGGCAACAATTTCTTCGGCGATCTTGCGCGGTGCTTTACGCAGTTGTTTGGCCAGCTCGAAGGCGAGCGGCAAGGCGTACTCTCCCAGGGCCACGCTGGGAGGCTGGGCAATTACAATGTTTTCAGCATCAAGCTGATATTGCCGCCGCAAATAGGCGCGCACGTGCTCGATAAGTTGATTTTGAAGTTCCTGGTACAAAGTGAATCCATCATAGCAAAGGCAGTTCTCGGTTCTCAGTTCTCGGTTGCAGTTTTACTAACGGAGCGTCATGAGGCGAGCACACCGGTCCAGGCTGTATGAAATGAAGCCACCTACATAGCAGTACAGGCATTCTTCTCAGATTCTTCGCTTCGCTCAGAATGACATTTTCGAGGGTTACATTCACCGAATTGGAAAAATGACACAATGATCCGATGACTCAATTTTCTGCACTTCCGTGATGAATTGATCCGCGTGATCCGTGAAATCCGCAGTGGGCTTTTTCTCGCCCCGTTTGACGCTATGCCGCGCGCGAACCTATGATTAAAGGTTTACAGACTGCCGCTGTGTGTTTCGTGAGCATCATACTTTCCGCGCGGGAATGCACACAGGCGGCTTTCGCATTCTGGAAGCTAACTAACCGATGACAGACGCAGCCGACGCCAGCAAGTTTTACATTACGACGCCGATTTACTACGTAAACGCGCGCCCACACCTGGGCCACGCCTACACCACTATCGTGTGCGACGCCATTGCGCGCCGCAAGCGCCTGCTCGGAATTGATACATGGTTCCTCACCGGCACCGATGAGCATGGACAGAAGATCGAGCGCTCGGCCGCAGACAGGGGCTTGACCCCTAAAAAGCTGGTGGACCAGGTTTCCGCCGAGTACAAAGCCTTGTGGAAGCGCATGGAGATCAGCAATGACGACTTCATCCGCACCACTGACGAGCGCCACCAGCGCGGTGTGCAGGAGATGTTTCGCCTGCTGAAGAAAAACGGCTTCATCTACAAGGGAAGCTACACCGGCCAATACTGCGTCTCCGATGAACTCTACGTGGATTCGGTCGGCCCGGGTGCGCCCTGCCCGGTGTGCGGCCGTCCGACAGAGACCGTGAGCGAAGAAAATTATTACTTCAAGCTTTCCGCGTTCGCGGAGCCGCTGCTGAAGCTCTATACAGAAAATCCGGCGATGATCCGCCCCGAGACGCGCCGTAACGAGGTGATGGCCTTTATTCGCTCGGGATTGCATGACCAATCCATCAGCCGCACTTCGATTAAGTGGGGCATCCCTGTGCCCGACGACCCCAAGCATGTGATCTACGTCTGGTTCGATGCGTTGTGCAATTACATCACCGCCGTGGGTTTTGGATCGGACGCGGAAGCAGACAAGAAGCATTTCGCCCATTGCTGGCCGGCTGATGTACATATGATCGGCAAAGAGATCGTGCGCTTCCATTGCGTCTATTGGCCGGCGTTCCTGATGGCTGCCGAGCTGCCGCTGCCGAAATCGCTGATCGCGCACGGCTGGCTGCTCTTTGAACAGGACAAAATGTCGAAGTCGCGCGGCAATATCGTGCGCGCTGAAACTATTCTGGATGTCCTGGGAAATGACGCGCTGCGCTATTTCCTGCTGCGGGAAATTGTCTTTGGACAGGATGGGGCTTTTTCCTTTGATGCGCTGGTGCAGCGTTATAACGCCGACCTGGCCAACGATCTGGGAAATCTCTCCAGCCGCACCTTGACCATGATTGGCAGGTATTTTCGCGGCGAGGTCCCCTATCCTTCGCCTACCGAGGGCCGCACACCCGCGGAGGATTCCATCGCCACACTGGCCACCAAAACCATCGCTGACTTCAACACGCTTTTTGACGACTACCAATTCTCGCGGGCGATCGAAGCTGCCTGGAACCTGATCAGCGCGGTCAACAAATACCTGGTGGAAGCTGAGCCCTGGACGGTAGCGGAAAAAGAAGGCGAGGCCAGCCGTGCCCGGCTGGCAACGATCCTCTACACGGCGGCGGAGGCGCTGCGTATTGTCACGGCGCTGGCGCATCCTATCATGCCGCAGGCGACAGCACGGATATGGTCACAGCTCGGGTTAGGAGAGATCAGCAAGCTGAAGCTCGACGATCTCAAGTGGGGGCAACTCCAACTAGGCACCAAATTGGGAACGATAGAGCCAGTATTCCCCCGTGCCGACAAATCTGCCATCGAAAGGATGAAGAACATGGAAGAGCAAAATAACGCCGGTTCATCCCAATCCCATTCCGAAGACAAACTTCCGGCAGCAGAACCTGCCGGTGCGGCAGCGCAGGCAGCGAAGACACCGGCAGCAACAGCGCCTGTACCACCAGCGACACCCGTGACTGGTAACAATAAGATTGGCATTGAAGACTTCGCCAAGATCGAGCTACGCGTGGGCCAGGTAAAGACCGCCGAAAAAGTCAAAGGCGCCGACAAGCTGCTGCGTCTTGAAGTTGATATAGGCACAGAAATCCGCCAGATCGTAGCCGGCATCGCTGAAGCCTACGCTCCTGAAACCCTGATCGGACGCAAAGTCGTAATCGTCGCCAATCTAGCCCCGCGCAAATTGCGCGGTATCGAATCCAACGGCATGCTCGTGGCGGCTTCTATCGGAGAACAAGGCAAGCCCGTGCTGGCGGGCTTTCTGGAAGATGTACCCATTGGGGCCCGGCTGAAATAGTTTTTACCGCGGAGGCGCGGAGAAATCTGTAATAAACCAATTTCTAAAAGGATTCGCTGGTTTCAGTCTTCATTCCTGTTGAAACTAAATCTTGAATCTTTATTACCTCCGCGTCTCCGCGCCTCCGCGGTAAATTGATTTCTTATGTTCATAGACAGCCATGCCCACCTCGAGATGCCGCAATTCGATGCTGACCGCGAGGCCATGCTGGTGCGGGCGCAGACTGCCGGCGTGGAAACAATTCTTGCCATCGGCAGTGGCACCGGGCCAGGTTCGCTCGATTGCGCCATTAAATTAGCCGAACAACATGATTTTCTTTATGCCAGCATCGGCATTCATCCGCATGAAGCCAAGCTTGCCACTGACAATGATTTCGCAGAGCTGGCGCAGCTTGCGAAGAACCCCAAAGTCATTGCCTGGGGCGAAATTGGGCTGGACTATTACTATGACCACTCTCCGCGCGAGGTGCAGGAGACGGTTTTCATAAAGCAGATGGAGTTGGCCCGCGCCGCCAAGCTGCCCATCATCATTCACTGCCGTCCTTCAGACAACAGTGAGAACGCCTGGGATGACTGCCTGCGACTGCTCCGCGAGCACTGGACCAGCAGCGGACTGGGCGGCATCTTGCACTGCTTCACCGGTTCACTTGCTCACATGCAGACCGCGCTCGAAATTGGATTCATGATCTCCTTTGCCGGCAACGTAACTTTTGCGAAGGCACAGAACATCCGCGAGGCCGCCAAACAGGTCCCGCTTGATCGCATGTTCATTGAAACGGATTCGCCTTTTCTTGCGCCCATTCCCCACCGGGGCAAACGCAACGAACCGGCATTTGTAAAAGAAGTGGCGCAGCAGATTGGGGAATTGCGGGGATTGGCGGCGGCGGAAATCGGAGAGGTTACGGCGAAGAATTTTCGGAAATTTTTTAAGCTGTGATTTCAACGGTGTCAGTTTTCTTCTTATGAGGTCCGTACGTAAACAGCATCGTCCAGACAAGAAAACGTAAGATCCTTCGCGCCATTAATCTAAAGGCTACGCAGCCAAAACATGGCTGCTGCGCCCTCGCGAAAAGCGATCGCAGCCCGGCGCTCACTTTTCGCTCACCCAAACAGCGCTCAGGACGACAGGATACAAACGAAGCATTCAGAGAATGCCTTGATGCGGCATGGACGGCAGAAATATTCTCGGGGTCCCTCGACTCCGCCGCGAAGCGCGGCTGCGCTCGGGATGACAGTAGTTAAAATCTTTTTTTGAAAACGACCATTTCCGTGGTATCAAAGAATTATCTAATTCATGTCCAGACAGCAAGCTCTTTCCGATGAGTTTCGCCGCGCCAGGCATAACAACCTGGTGTGGGAGCTTCGCCTGTGCCAGCGGAACATTGTTTTCCCTGATACGGTGAGAAATGAGGGGGCTTTTTACCGCAACCTTGCCAGCAGGAACGTTCATGCCTTCAAAAGCCACCGGATTTTTGCGGCTCTTTTTGGCTTGTTTATGCTGTTGGGATTTCTACTCATACCCGCTGTTGCAGGGGCGATCAAGGCAATTCTCTCGTTTCAAGATTTTGGCTGGATCATTGATCTGACCTGGATCGTCGGATCGCTGCTCTGGATTGCTATAGGGTTAAAAATCGCGGTCAACGCCATGGCAGGCGAAGATCCGAAGCCGCGCCCACAATTGCCCAAAACCTATCCGCACGTCAAAATTTGAACACTTCTCCGTATTTCCCAAGATTTCGCTGTTTTTCCTGCCTGTGATTTAGAATTGAATGTTCTATGGCCGAAAATTCATTTGACATTGTCAGCAAGGTTGACCTGCAAGAGGTCTCGAACGCGATCCAGAACGCGATGAAGGAGATCCATACGCGTTTTGACCTGAAGGACTCCAAGTCCGATATCGTGCTGGAGGGCAAAGACGCCATCATTCTCAGCTCGGTGGATGACTACAAACTCAAGGCTGTGAACGACATCCTGCAAACCAAGCTGGTGAAGCGCGGCGTGCCCATCAAGGCGCTGAGTTATGGAGCCGTGGAGCCGGCCGCGGGAGCCACGGTGCGGCAGAAGATCACCATGCAGCAGGGCATTCCGGTGGAAAAGGCGCGAGAGATCGTCAAAACCATTAAAGACTCAAAGAAGAAAGTACAGGCCTCCATCCAGGGAGACACGGTCCGGGTGAGCGGCAAAGACCGCGACACGCTGCAAGAGGTCATGGCCCTGCTGCGCGGCGCTGATTTTGGCATTGATATGCAGTTCACCAATTACAGGTCAAACTGAGGCGACAAAAATTTGAGCACTCCCGCAACCATTTCGCAGAAGGAATTTTTTGACCTGTTGCGGGAAGACCTTTCCGCCATTGAGCGCGAGTTCGGACGCGACACGGTCTCGAACGTCGGCGCCATCACCGAGATCGGCGAGTACCTGCGCGAAGGCGGAGGCAAGCGAATCCGTCCGGCTCTGCTGCTGCTTGCTGCCAAGCTCTTCGGATACAACGGGCGCGGCGCCGTTCGCCTGGGCGCGGTGGTGGAGATCATCCACACCGCCACGTTGGTCCACGACGACATCATTGATGAAGCCCAGACGCGGCGCGGACGTCCAGCGGCAAACACGCAATGGGGGAACTCCAAGTGCGTGCTCGCCGGCGACTGGCTCTACATGCAGGCCTTTAAGATCGCAGTACAGGAGCGCAACTTCCGCATCCTCGATGTGCTGATTGACTTGACCCAGCAGATGGTGGAAGGCGAGCTGCTCCAGATTGAGAAGCTGGGAAAATGCATCACCCAGGAAGAGCACTTCGACCTGATCTATCGCAAGACGGCGTGCCTGTTCGCAGTTTGCATGCGCATGGGCGCGATCCTGGCAGGCGCCACAGAAGATGAGGAACGCCGCGTCGGCGAATACGGACGCAGCCTCGGCATGGCCTTCCAGATTGTGGATGATGTACTGGACCTGACCGCCTCTGAGGAAGTCCTGGGCAAGCCCGTGGCCAGCGATTTGCGCGAAGGTAAAGTAACCATGGCAGTAGTGCATGCCCTGGAGCGCTGCACCCCGGAAGAGCGCAAACTCGTGGAAACCGTATTGCGTGAGCGGGCTTTCATCACTGTGCGCCACGAGCAGATTCTTGCCATGCTGCAGCGCTATGGCTCGGTCGAGGTCGCCATGGCCCGCGCCCAGGAATATTCCGAAGCCGCCCGCAAATCCATCTGCAGTTTTCCCGATTCGGAAATCAAGCGCGCCCTGCTCTGGGCCCCGGATTTTGTCGTGGAACGCGAAAAGTAGCTGTCAGTACTCAGCCAAAGAAATTTAACCGCGGAGGCGCGGAGACGCAGAGGAAATTGATTCATTGGACCATTGTAGGAAGTGGAAAATTGGAAGTAAGAACCTCATACTTCTTACTTCGAACTTCTCACTTACCATTACCTCAGCTCCTCCGCGCCTCTGCGTCTCCGCGGTTCATATCTGTTTAACTGAGTGCTGACCGCTGACTCCTGATTGCTAACAAAAAAGCCGCCTCGGTTTCCGTCGAGGCGGCTGAACAAGGTCCTCCAAGGGGGACAAAGAGGACACTCAACAAAATATTTATTTCGGCTGCGTAGCTTCTGTCGTTTGCTCAGGAGCAGGAGTGCTGTTTTGCGCTGCAGCGGGCGTATCGGTTGTGTTCGTCATCAGCCGGACATCCACGCGCCGGTTTTCCTGCCGTCCTGAAGCTGAGCTGTTAGGAGCAGCCGGTTTATCTTTGCCTAATCCAACAATGTAGAACTTGTGCGCCGGGATATTGTGCTCCTGCGCCATATACTGGATCACGGCAAAGGCACGACGCTGGCTGAGTTCATAGTTGTAGTCGGCGCCGCCAACCGAATCCGTGTTCCCGCTGACTTCCAGAATGAAATGCGGTGTGTTAGGAACTTCGTTGGCCAACTCATCCAGCGCTTCCTTCGCCTTCTTGGTCAAATCGGCTTTATTGAAACCAAAGTGAACGGTCGCTTCTGTTACCGGATGATAGTTATCGAGATTAGCGACTGTATTGGTCAGCGCATTCACGCCGGTGACTGCCTGGGTGGCCGTCTGCTGGGCCTGATCGGCCAATGAGCCTGCGCTCAGGGCCTTCTGGTTGGCAGCATCGGACTTGGCGTTTACATCCGAAATCCCTTTTTGTGCCCGGGTATCTACATCGCGAATGTCGCGCGTGTTCCGGGCCGTGATCTCATCAAGCTCGTTGGATTTGTTGATGAGAGGGGTAGTCTCTTTTGAGACGTAATTCTTGGTGGCGCAGCCCGCCGAAAACATCATGATCAAGGCGGCAAATGTAGCGACGAAAGTGCGATTCATACTGGGCTCCTTAACCTTACCTGGGGACGGTAATTCGTCCTCAACATCTCAGAGTATGATGAGCACGAGAAGGGCCATTTCCATAACCGTATATGCTTCTATTATCCTATTGAAAATAAGATGGTTAACTCAATCTCAGGCAAGCAAGAATTCGCCCTCTAAGCTGTTGAGCGTAGAATTTTTACGAAGCCTGCGAACTCTTGTAACATCGAAATAGACGGCCCTTCCCCATGGATCTTCAGGAGAAAATCCGGACTTTACCCACCTCTCCGGGCGTTTACCTGTATAAAAACGCCGATGGCGAGGTGATCTACGTCGGCAAAGCCAAGAACCTGCGCTCGCGCGTACGCTCGTATTTTGGCGAGGGTGCCGACGCCCAACCCAAGACCGATTCCCTGCTGCGCGATGCCGTAGACGTTGAATACATAGTCGTTGACAATGAAAAAGAGGCACTGGCGCTCGAAAACAACCTCATCAAGCAGAAGAAGCCGCGCTATAACATTTTGCTGCGCGATGATAAGACTTATCCATATGTAAAGCTCACCGCCGCGGAGCGTTTCCCCCGGGTTTACGTGACCCGCCGTCTACGCAAAGATGGCAGCCTCTACTACGGTCCTTACTTCCCTGCAAATCTGGCCTACCGGATCGTAGATCTGATCCACCGCAATTTTCTCGTTCCCTCGTGCAAGATAGATCTGACACGTTACCACCTGCGTCCGTGCCTGCAGTACTACATCAAGCGCTGCCTTGGACCGTGCGTAAAAGAGCTGACTACGCCTCAGATTTACGCGGAAGCGGTGCAGGACGTGAAGCTGTTTCTTGAGGGCAAGCATGGAGATCTCTCCAAATCGCTGCGCTCTCGCATGGAATTCGCCGCTGAGCAGCAACAGTATGAGCTGGCCGGCAAGTACCGCGACCTGATCTCCACGGTGGAGCAGTTGCACGAAAAACAGCGCATGGCCAATGTCGAGGGTGATGACGCCGACGTCTTCGGTTATCACTACGAAAATGAAATGCTCGCAGTCAATTTGTTCCACATGCGTGGAGGCAAGGTGCTTGACCGCCGCGATTTCTTCTGGGAAGACCTGCCGCAAATCTCTCCTGCCTTCGAAGACGAACCACCGGCAGGTGGCAAGAGTCCCGGCTTTGATGCCGGCGCATTCTTCAGCAGCCTTCTGCCCCAGATTTACGTTGACCAGCAATATGTGCCCCGAAACATTTATATCCCGGTAGATTTCGCCGATCGCGATTTATTGCAGGAGGTCCTTTCCGAGCGCCGCGAAGGCAAAGTGGAAATCATTGTTCCCCAGCGTGGCGATAAACGCTCGCTGGTTGATCTGGTGGGCCGGAACGCCAAACAATCTTTCGATCAGCGCTTCCGCGTGCTGAAGCCCGCAGCAAAGCAGATTCAACAAGCTTTACAAGATGCACTCGACCTGCCGGCCCTGCCCAAGCGCATTGAATGCTTCGATATTTCGCATATTCAAGGCGCGGAAACCGTCGCTTCCATGGTGGTTTGGGAAGATGGCAAGATGAAGAAGTCCGATTACCGCAAGTTCATCATCCGCACCGTGGAAGGCGTGGATGACTTCGCCTCCATGCGCGAAGTCGTCACCCGGCGCTACAAACGTATCCAATCAGAAAAACAGGATATGCCCAGCCTCATCCTCATTGACGGCGGCCTGGGACAGCTCCATGCCGCAGCCGATGCCCTCACCGAATTGCAAATCACCAGCCAGCCTCTGGCGGCAATTGCCAAGCGCGAAGAAATCATCTACATTCATGGCCAGGAAAACGATCCTCTGGCGCTCGACCATCACTCGCCGGTTCTGCATCTGATTCAGACAGTCCGCGATGAAGCCCATCGCTTTGCCGTTACCTTTCATCGCAAGCGCCGCCAGATGCGCGACCGCGACTCTGAGCTGCTGCAAATCCCCGGCATCGGAGCCCGCACCCGCCAGCGCCTGGTCGAACACTTCGGCAGCATCCGCGCCGTACAACAGGCCGACTCAGCCGCTCTCTCAGCAGTAGTGACCAAGCCGCAGGCCGAGGCGATTTTGAGTTACTTCAAAAAAGAAGCGGTGGGATAGGCGTGAAGACGTGTATCAGGGCCCGACTTCAGTCGGGCCATAAGTCGCATAAAAATAACATTTCCTCACTACCGTAGGCCGACGCGCATTGCAGCGAAGCGTCCAAAGACGCCCATTCAGCAAGCTTTTCTGCTGTCCCGCAAAATACCAACGTTTTACTGAGTAACTTGAGCGAGACCTAACCAAGAGTACAATTTCCTTATGGATTGGTTGGACCTGATCGCTGCAGCATTGGAATGTGATTGGCCAATAGGCCTGCCGTTTCTGCCGCGTGAGCATGGTAGCGGGAGCAGCGGCTTGATATTGTTGCGATTAAATGAGCCTGCTGTTCACCCTAACGAAAAATCCGAGCTATTCTTGAACCAGGGGTCACCGTCCGGCATGGTTCTCGAAACCCAGCGCCTAGTCCTCCGTCAACTCACCCTGAAAGATACCGACGGTTTACTGCCTGTTCTCGGCGATCCCGAGGCCATGATTTATTATCCCCACCCGTTCTCTCGCGACGAAGTTGAGAGTTTCATTGATAAGCAGATCACGCGCTATGCCGAAACCGGACACGGCCTGTGGGCTGTGATCCTTAAAAGTACGGGCGAAGTTATCGGCGACTGCGGCCTTGCGCTTCAGGATGTCGAAGACCGCAAGGAGATCGAGGTCGGCTACCACTTACGCCGGGACCATTGGCACAACGGATACGCCACCGAAGCTGCCCGCGCCTGCATTCGCCACGGCTTCTACAAGCTGCGTGCCAGGCAGGTGATCTGTATGATTCGGCCCGAGAATCGGCCCTCAAGGCGAGTGGCCGAACGCAATAACATGACGATGGGTAGGCTCGTTTTCTGGCACGGCTTCAATCATCTGATCTACTCAATTTCGCGGGCGGAGTGGTTTGAGACTTTTCGGAGGAAACGCGAGTCCGTGCAGCGCCGCGCGGAAGACGACGAGAAAGACCTTTTGACGTACTTGTAAAAAGCCTCAGACATTTCCTACTCCGCCATCCAGTAGCGGTATCCCTTCACAACTTCTTCGAGGGTCGAACCCTGGCTGCGATAAACCGAAAGATTGCCGCCCTCCTCGCCACTCCACACAATACCGATCTCCCACGAGCCGTCTTTTTTATTTTGCAGAGCAAAGAGCGGAGCGAACACCGCTGGATCGAACTCTCCCCCATCGCCCTCTCGCCACGCAGAAACCGAATTTGCCGTGGCCGGCATTTCGTGGACCATGTATTTGTCTCCAATCCGCAAAACCAGGGCAGCCAACAAATTCTTCTTGCGTGGTTCGTAAGTAACCGCCAGCAGGCGGTCATTGTCACCTATCTGTGCAAGCTGCCAGCAACCTGCAGGAGCGCGGTTCTGTTGGTGTGGAAGACCACTCTTCGTCTTGCCATCACATTTTGCCGGCCTTGCTGAAAATCCCTCAGGCGTCAGCCCTCCGGTTTTCACCGGAACAAGGCGCTTACTCTGCAAATAATTCCGGCTCACGAGCAGACAATTGTCATCAGCGTTCAACTTTCCATGGACAACGTGAAACACGTCTCCGGCAAGATTTTTGAAATTCCTGCTGGCCTGGCGCCCGTTGTCCTTTTCACTACGGGGCTGATGTTTAACGAATGTGATGTCGAGAATTTTGTTATCAGCGCAGATGGCTTTGTTGAAGGTTTTGATCACTGCGATTTTCTCGGAAGGCTCCTCTGAGAGGTCAGCCAATAATTCAGTGCCGCCGTCATTCGCAAAAGCAAACACAGCATTCGGTAATGCTTCTCGATCAGACTTTTGCGAGAAAGCCTCAGGAGCGGGGAGAACTGCCATCAAAGTAAGACTAAGCACGAGCGAAAGGGTCTTCATTTTTCCTCAAGAGAATCTCAACTATTTCTTTCTCTCTTCCAGCATCTTATTCAAATAACTCTTCACATTGGCCCGCAAGCGCGAGTTGTTCAGCACCTGCCGCAGCGCAACCGAAGACATGGTGTCTGCAAACGCCAGCGCGGGCGCCAGTGGTGTCTTTTCGTTGCGCAACAGGGCGACGCGTATCTCGCGGCGCAGGCTCCACTTAGGATCGTGGCAAACCGTGTCAATCAGGTGTTGCGGGGCGTCGTCTTTCATCAGGGCCTTCACGATGGCAGCTTCCGTCATCCGTGGATTGAACAATGCAGCTTCCATCACCCGCTTCTCAGGATCAAGCAATAAGGCAGCCGCAATGGCTTGCGAGCTGCGCTTGGCCAAACTCATGCGCTCGCCTGGAGTGGTGTTCTCCAAACGGGAGATCAGAACATCCTCGGCAAATTTCTTGATATCGGCAAAAACTGCGGGCGTAAGAGCAATGTTCATCAGTTCAAAGGCAAAAAGCCGGCGGATAATGGGCAGCGAAACGTGACGCGGCGCATGCGGATGCACAACAATCGCATTGATCACTCTGCGGTGCTTCATCACCGCACCATTTTTGGCCATGACTTCAATGGCGGCAGCGGGCAAGTCACGCCGTTGCAGCAGCGTCAGGGCCAGGTCTTCAGTCAGGCGCTTGTCGCCAGCGGCCGTGCGGAGCACGTCAGGAGATTGCTCGTGAACCAATGTAGCGAGGTCAACCGATTGTACGATCGGGATTTGCGAGTTTGGCGAACGACCAGCCATGCTGGAGTTACAAAAAGTTTATGACAATTCTGTCCGTCGTACCTAACTCAATCTAGGATTACTAGTATTACGATCGGTCATTATTTCTCTCTCAAAAATTCTTTTTTGTTTTCCTTCGTGTCCTTCGGTTTTTTCTTTGTGCCCTTTGTGGTTCGCTTTTTTCTCGCGTCTCCACGGTGCGATTGATTCTTATTTGCTTTTTCCCGCCTTGCGCGCCAGCGACAAGGCTCCCATCACCGGTTCCAGGTTCCCCAAACTAACAGCGGCCTGAAGAAAAGCATTGCGCACTGTGTTTGCGAAAACCTCTCGGGTGACCTGTGAATTTTCAAAAACTCCTCCTGAGACCACAACTCGCACCTGGTGCTGCCCCGGCCAAAGCCCGCGAATCACGGTCAACGCCAGTTCGGCAAGCTCAACTCCCGCTCGTTTGAGAATTTCGCCGGCCATAGGATCGCCCTGCCCGGCCTCTTCCAACACCGTGGGAAAGAGCTGGGCAAAATCTGGCGGAGGCACAGCACTGGCGGCGCGCACGAAATCTTCATAGGTACTCAATCCCCACACTTGCGTAATGGCGCGCGCCAGTGCGGGGCTCTTGCCCGAGTCGTGCGCACGCAAGACGGCGCCGACGGCAGCGCGTCCAATCCAATATCCTGAACCTTCGTCAGAGACCGTTGGCCCCCAGCCCCCTGCACGAGCAAAGTGGCCGTGCTCGTCACGGCCTACGGCAATTGAGCCTGTGCCGGCAACCACAATACATCCTGAGCTGCTGCCGAGGCCGGCTTCCAATGCGATGATCATGTCGCCCACGACGTCCGCCGGAGCGGAGATCACCTCGCCAAGAATGCTGCGCACACGCTCCACGACACCCGAGTCGGAAACTCCCGAAATGCCAATGCACACGTGCTCGAGGCCGCCGTGAGGCACACCCGCAATCTTGCACACCTCCTGGATAACGTTATGCAAGGCGCGCCGGGCCTCGTCTTCTCCCACGCGTTGGATCTTGCAGCTCGAAGTCAATGCGGTGGCGAGAACACGCTCCTCGTCACCTAACGCGCAACGGGTCTTGCTGCCGCCTGCATCAATACCAAGAAAGAATGCCATTGGGTTGGAAAATCAAACTCTAGTCTGCCATACCTCGCAGCCCGGCGGATACTTTACGATTTTCGGCATACGAGATATAAACCACACAGCACAGGAGAACGAACCTGCAAGCTCTCAAACTCAGGCCCCTTGATCTGGCCATCGTTGCCGCCTATCTGGCAGGCATCACTCTGTTCGGGCTGCGCTTCCGCAAAAAGCAGCGTTCTTTACGCGATTATTTCCTGGCCGACCAGAACATTCCATGGCCGGCGATTGCGCTCTCGATTGTGGCCGCCGAGACCAGCACGCTGACCATCATCAGCATCCCCGGCCTCGCCTACGATACCAACCTCGGATTCCTGCAACTGGTTTTTGGATACCTCATTGCGCGGGTGCTGATCAGCATCATTCTCATACCAAAATATTTTGCCGGACGCATGATGACCGCCTACCAGCTCATGGAGCATCGCTTCGGTGGCCGCCTGCGCTCGCTCACCGCCGGACTTTTTCTCCTGACCCGCGCCGCCGCCGAGGGCGTGCGCGTCTTCGCAATTTCCATCGTCATAGGAATTGCGATTGGGACCACCAACGATATTGTGCCTATCGCCATCATCACCGTGCTGACGCTGATCTATACCTTCGAGGGCGGCATGACCGCGGTAATTTGGACGGATGTGGTGCAAATGGCGATTTATGTCGGCGGCACGGTGGTGGGATTTATTACCATCCTGCACTTGGTCCCCGGAGGATGGCCGGCCATCCATGCCGCCGCTGTCAGCGCGGGAAAATTCAATGTCTTTGATTTTTCGCATTCTCTTTTCACGACATACACATTCTGGTCGGGCATAGTGGGTGGAACTTTTCTGACCATGGCCAGTCACGGCACCGACCAGCTCATGGTGCAGCGTCTGCTGGCGGCCAAGAACGAGGGCGACTCTAAGAAAGCTCTCATCGCCAGCGGTTTCGCCGTGCTCTTCCAGTTCACGCTGTTTTTGGTCGTGGGAGTAATGCTGTATGTTTATTACCGGCAGTTTCCTCCGGCCACTCCGTTTTCGCGTTCCGACCGGATTTTCCCCACATTCATTGTCGAACATATGCCCATGGGCATCTCTGGACTGCTGATCGCAGCTATCCTGGCGGCGGCCATGTCGAACCTAAGCGCGGCTTTGAATTCGCTCTCGGCCAGCACCATCGTGGATTTCTACGGCCGCATCCGTCCTCAGGCTAGCGACCCAGAGCGCCTGCGCATCTCTCGCATCTCGACTGTAGTTTGGGGGCTGGTGCTGTTCGCGCTGGCGATGCTCGCCGGACACGGCGGACGCGTCGTAGAAACCGGCCTCTCCCTCGCCTCCATTCCCTATGGAGCCATGCTGGGCGTCTTCATGCTGGGCGCGCTCACCCGCCGCGCCAACCAAACAGGCGCAATCATCGGCATGCTCTTCGGCTTTGCCTTCAATCTCTATCTCTGGCACTGGACCAGGATTCCTTTCACCTGGTACGTCGCCTTCGGAACGGTCGCAACCTTCCTGGTGGGATATATCAGCAGCCTGATAATTTCTTTGTTCGGTGCGCGCAACCCGCGCTGAATGAAGACTGCAACTGGCTTCAGGAAACTGCTTTCGGAGAACACCTCTTTGCATCGCGCTTTCATCCATTAATTTCATCTACTAATTAGAAGTTTGGTTCTGGCCTGAGACTGCATAGTGCGTTATCCTAACCCTTCTACTCACATCGTTAAGACATCTGTCTCTGAGGACCCCATGATGCGTTCAGCCCGGCGTTTTTCCTTGCGTATTTCATTCGTCGATTGTGCATTCATATATTTTGCAGTTGTCTGCACCATGAGTCTGGCCTTGTTGCCTGCAGGCAACGCCCAGGCGCCTGGCACGCCGGCATCGGAGGGAAAACATTTTCCCGCTGATGCAGTGGCCTTATACAAGACGAGTTCCGAAGTAAAGACAGCGGCAGGTACAGATGTTGTGGTCCTGACCGACGAGCAGAGTTATGTATTCGATGGTGATGGGCGGTCCGTTCAAACGCAATATCTTCTTTATAAGGTCCTCACCCAGAAAGGGGCCGAAGAGTGGGACGAAGTTTCCCAGGATTGGGAGCCATGGCATCAAGATCGTCCCAGCATCCAGGCGCGTGTGATTACAGCGGATAACGCCGTTCACACACTCGATCCGAAGACGATTGCTGACACTCCCGCGAAAGAAGATGCAAGCCAGACCTATAGCGACCGGCGTATACTTCGCGCCCCACTGCCCGCCATAGCACCCGGATCACTGGTTGAGGAAGAGCTGACCTGGAAAGAAACTGCTCCTTTTTTCGGCGCAGGAACCGTAGAGCGCTTTTATGTTGGACGCCCGGTCCCGGTGCAACACACCCGTTTGACGCTGGAGGCGCCGGCTTCGCTCCCAATTCAGTACGATCTACAAATGCTCGCAGAGCTTAAACCCCAGCGCACAGAGGCAAATGGGCGAGTGCAAGTCACCTTTGATGCAGGTCCAACCGAACCGTTCGACAAGGCCGACAGCTATTTGCCCAGCGATGTACCGGCGTTCGCGCACATTACTTTTTCAACAGGAAGCTCGTGGCAACAGGTCGCGGAAGAGTACGCAAAGATTGTAGACGGCAAAATCGCCGGTGCTGATGTGAAGTCCAGCGTCGACAAGTTGATTACAGGACAAGGGTCACGCCAGGAAAAAGCGGCGGCAATTTTGCAGTACCTGGACCGTGAGGTCCGTTACACGGGAATTGAGTTTGGTGAAGCCGCTATCGTGCCCCATTCCCCGGCTGATACCCTGAAACAAAAATACGGCGACTGCAAAGACAAGGCCACGCTCCTGGTCGCAATGCTGCGGGCAGCGGAAATTCCCGCTTATGTCGCTCTGCTCAATGCGGGTTCGCGTGAAGACGTCACACCCAACCTTCCTGGAATGGGCGAATTCGATCATGCCATTGTGTATGCTCCCGGCACGCCCGACCTGTGGATTGACGCAACCGATGAATACGCGCGTCTTGGCCAACTACCAACTGCAGACCAGGGAAGGCTGGCCCTGATTGCGCGCCCAGGCACCACTGCGCTGCTGCATACGCCGGTCACTTCGCCGGAAGACAATCTGCTGGTTGAAAAGCGGGAACTTTACCTGGCGGAAAATGGCGAGGCCCGCGTTGTGGAAATATCAGAACCTCACGGAAGTCTGGAATCCGATTACCGCGGTTACTATGTTGATAAAGAAAATAAAGACCGCCGCGAGGGCTTGACGGATTACGTGAAGTCGCAATATCTGGCGGAAAAGCTCGATCGTTTCGACCGAACTGATCCCAAGGACCTTTCAAATCAATTTGTGCTTACTCTGGAAAGCAACAAGGTGAAGCGCGGTTTCACTGACCTTGACAGTGCCGTAGCCGCTATTCGGTTCGATACTCTCTTCGAGCGATTGCCCGCTGAGCTTCAGGAACGTGAAAAAGAAGATGAAAAGAATGCCGAAACCCCGGGTGATAAGCCGAAGAAAAAGCGCACGAACGACTATCAATTGTCCGGTGCTTTTGTCACCGAGTGGCAATACAAGATCGTTCCGCCTGCCGGGTTCCGTCCCAAGCCATTACCGCAAAATGCAAAGCTGTCGCTGGGGCCCGCGGTCCTCACCGAAGAATTCTCGACAGAGAAAGATGGAATCATTCATGTGGCAATCCGGTTTGACACCGTAAAGCGGCGCTTGACGGTTTCCGAAGCCACGGAGATGCGCAATCGAATCGCCGAGGTGCGTGAGGGAGAGCCCATCCTCATTCACTTCGAACCGGTTGCCGAGGCATTGCTCAGGGAAGGCAAAGTCCGGGAGTCGTTGCAGACGTACCGGGACCTGATTGCCCTTCATCCCAAAGAAGCTGTGCATCATCTTCAAATTGCCAAGGCGCTTCTTTCCGCAGGCATGGGAGAACCGGCGCGCGACGAAGCCCGTCTGGCGGTAAAGCTTGAACCAACTTCAGCGCTGGCACAAAAAACCCTGGCAGACATCCTGGAATACGACCTGGTGGGACGCCAATTCCGCCACGGCAGCGACTATGCCGGGGCTGAAGCCGCCTTTCGTGCGGCTAAGAAACTCGATCCCGATGATAAGGCCATCACCGGAAACCTGGCCGTTCTGCTGGAACACAACGATGAAGGCGAACGCTATGGCCGGGGCGCAAAGCTGCAAGATGCTGTTACGGAATATCGCAGCCTCAAGCCGGAACAACTGGCCGATCTTGGACTGCGGACCAATATTGCGTACGCGCTGGTCTATGCCGGTGAGTACGCCGAAGCCCGCAAGAATGCCGAATCTTTAAATCCCCAGTTGCTGTCCATCATAGTTGCCTCTGAGGCTGGGTTGAACGGACCGAAATCCGCGATTGCAGAAGCCAACAAGCGCACCGGCGGAGAAACCGAACTCAAACAGGTATTGAAAGGCGCTGGTCAAATCATGCTTCGGATGCGCAACTATCCAGCCGCTGCCGATTTGTTCGAAGCGAGTGCATCAGGAGATAACGCGTCGGAAACAGTCGCATTTGCGACCACGCTGCGCAAAGCTCGCCGGCGAGAGGAAATCCATTACAACGATGATCCCAGCGCCACCGCCATGCAGTTTTTCAGTGCGGTAATGGAGCCGAATCTGACCAGGGAGAAGATGACCAGCTTTTTCTCCCGGAATGCGCAGACGATATTGAAAAACACTGACCAGGAGGAGATCAACCAGGGATTGAAAATGGGACGGCAACTACGAGGCATGTTCTTTCGCACAGGTCTGCCGCCCGATTCAATGATGGATGTGGTCATGCAGGCCATCGAACCAACAACTGAAGGGGACGACTCATCGGGTTATAAAATCACCCTGCGCGTTTTTGGCGGCAAAAACATGAGCATGTACGTGATAAAGGAAGATGGTAAATACAAGATTCTCGACACCTCTGAAAAGCCCATTGCCGTCGGAATGGAGGTTCTCGACCGCTTGAACGCCAACAACCTCGCGGGCGCCCGCAGCTTGCTGGATTGGGTACGAGAAGATCAGCACCTCGAGGGCGGCGATGATCCATTGGCTGGCGCGCCATTTCCGCGATTCTGGACGAAAGGTAAAGAAGCCGACGCCCAGCAGATGAAGCTGGCGGCTGCGGCAATTCTGGTGCAGGAAAAACAAACAGCACCGCAGGGAGTCGGGATTCTGGAAGCCGCGAAGGATTCAGCCAAAAGCGATGTGGACAAACTGAACATCGCGCTGGCTCTGATTGCCGGTTATAGCAGCCTGGATGAATATGACAAGACGCTCGCAGTCTTGTCCGAACTGGCAAAACAATATCCGGAATCGAAGAGCATGTTTGCAGGACAATCGTTTACGCTGCGTGCACTTGGCCGCTACCCGGAAGCCGACCAGCTCGCGCAAGATAGACTGAAACGCATGCCGGATGATATTGATGCCATGCGCGCCCTTGTCTTAAACGCCGTGGTGCGCGAGGATTATGTCCTGGCCCATGATTTAAGCCTGAAAATCGTGAAGGCTGGCAAAGCTGAGGCCCCTGACCTAAATGATGTAGCCTGGCATGCACTGTTTACGGGTAAAGTGGGTGATGACGACGTTGAAAATGCCATTAAAGCAGCGCAATTGAGCAAGACCAAAACATCAGAGTTACATACGCTGGGCTGCGTGTATGCTGAAATTGGCAAAATCAAAGAAGCCCGTGAAGTGCTCATTCAATCCATGAATCTGCTGAACCTCGATGAACCCGACCCGAATTATTGGTATGCCTTCGGACGGATCGCCGAGCAATACGGAGAACGTAACGCCGCCCTCGCCGACTATGCACGGGTTACCAAGCCGAAAAAAGCTCTGCAAATCCCGAGTTCCTCCTATCGCCTGGCACAAAACCGATTGAAGATTCTGGATAATGCATCCGATAGCAAAGTTTCAGCTTCGAGCAAAAATTAGTTCAGGCAAGATCACACACATCAGGACACGACACAGATGAAAATAAAACAGCCTCTACGTTCCTTCGCGCCCTCTGCGGTTTAATTACTTGTGTATTCTGCCGAGAATTCTTATGGTATTACCTTGAAATCTTATCCCCATGCCTGAAACCGCCAGCAAACCCCAGGGTCTTCTCCGCGAGCTTGGCGTCAGCCATGCCGTAGCCATCGTGGTTGGGACAGTCATCGGCAGCGGCATCTTCCGCGTTCCCGGAACGATGATGCGCGATGTCGGCTCGGCCAAGGTGGTTTACCTAGCCTGGATTGTAGGCGGCCTGCTCTCTTTCTTTGGCGCGCTCACATATTCCGAACTGGGCGCCATGAAGCCCCAGGCCGGGGGCGAATATGTTTACGTGCGCGATGGCTATGGGCCAATGCTCGGCTTTCTCTACGCCTGGACGTGGTTTGTCATCGCCAAGCCTGCTTCTATCGCAACCATCACCACCGGACTGACCGATGCGCTCAGCTCGCTGCCGCGCCTCAGCTTTCTTTCTCACCCAGCCGCCGCCCACCTGACTTTGACCTGGGCGCAACTAGTGGCCATTGGCGCCACGATTCTCATCTCATTCCTGAACTATGTCGGAGTGCGCCGCGCCGGCGCCTTCCAGTTGATTGCGACGTTACTCAAGGTTGCCATGCTGGTAGGCATCGCGGTGATTGGCTTCAGTTACCGCGGCGGAAGCTGGGCCAACTTTGCTACTCGCTTCACCGGCGCCCACGGCGGATTTAACGGATTCATGCTGGCCCTGGTAGCGGCGCTGTGGGCCTACGATGGATGGAATGATCTGAACATGGTCGCGGGTGAAATCCGCAGGCCGGAGCGCGATATCCCCATCGCCCTGATCGCTGGCGTTGCTATCGTAGCAGCGCTCTACATGCTGATGTATGCCGCCGTGCAATACGTGCTGCCTGCCGATGCCCTGGGGGCATCCAAGAGCCCGGCCTCGGCCATGGCGCTGGTGGTATTGGGCACAGCGGGCGCAGCCCTGATTACCGCCGGCATTGCTCTCTCTATGCTGGTCACACTCAACGGCACCGTGATGAGCGGAGGCCGCATCCCCTACGCGGTTGCTCGCGACGGATACTTCTTCCAGTCGCTGGCCGCCGTCAGCCCCCGCTTCCACACGCCATCGAACGCGCTTCTCATCCAGGCGGTGCTTTCCATCCTGCTGCTCCTGATCGCGGCAACGTTCAAACAATTGCTGGACCTGGCAATCTTCGCCGAATGGCTGTTCTACATGATCGCCGCCAGCACCATCTTCGTCTTCCGCAAGCGCGAGCCCGATGCCGCGCGGCCTTACAAGGCTTGGGGATATCCGCTTGTTCCGGCGTTGTTTATTCTCTCCGCTGGATTTCTGCTCTACTACACCTTCAAAGACAACCTGGAAACAACATTCATCCCCGCCTGGCCGCACACGTGGATCAACTCGCTGGCAGTCGCCGGCGTAGTACTGATCGCGGCAGGCGTGCCGGTGTACTTTGGGTTTGCCAGGAAAAAACTCGCCGCAGATGCACGCAGATAAACGCAGATTTCATCTTTCGGTTGGTTTTACCCAAAGGCGCGCAGGCCGCCGTTTATCTTTTAGTAATCTTCGGCCTCTGGACTCTGGTGCAAAAAGTCGACAGCGCATCTCACTTGCATGCTAGTGTCAAGAGCGTCCCAAACAACATGATCTCCTTGTATTTACTGGGGAAGGTCGTTTTCGCCGCGAGCACTTGCTGCGATGTGTTGGGTGTTTACTAGATAGATACCATCCGTTGGGCCCGGTTCTGAGCGCTAGACGACCTGTCCCGGCTGGCCGCGGACTGGGTACTGCTTTTCTGAATTTTCAAAGAGCGTAAGGGCACGCGCCCGCATTCTTGAATGCTAGACACACCTCGTAGAACAATGATGACCTACAATTCCTCGGAAGTGAAGGGTTTGATATCACGGTGATACCATCAGCTTAATAGATCGCCAGGGTTCCCACACGCGCAAAAGTGGCGCGAGTCGGGCACCCCGGCAAGACAGCTCTAACATTTCCTAGGAAAATAGAGATTTCTGTAGTTCTCTCGATGATGCAGTATAGTCAAGGACGTTTCTAGGAGCTATCCCATGGAAAATCGTTTGCCACGCCAAGCTGCTGCTAATCCTACGAAATATAACATTGACGCAATCGCCAAGCTGGAGCATGACGCCTTTAATCAACGGACTCCCACGGAGCGAGTCAGCGACGTAATTACGAAGGTTGTCTGTAACGTCGGATTCCTGCTGGCGCAATTGATTCTGATCTCCGGCTGGAGCCTGGTCAATCTTCACGTAATCCCGGGACTCAAAGCGTTCGATCCGTTTCCTTTCGGCATCCTGGCGCTCGTGGTCTCTTGCGAAAGCGTATTTTTGACGATCTTCGTGCTCATCAGTCAAAGTCGAATGGCCCGCCAATCGGAACGGCGCTCGCATCTGGACCTTCAAGTGGGCATGCTTTCTGAACAGGAGCTGACCACAATCCTTCAGATGCTGCAGAGACTCTGCCAACACATGGGCGTGAACGTCGACTCCTCGAAGCTCGAGGTCCAGTCCTTTAGTCAAACGACGGACGTACACAAGCTGGCCAGCGAACTCAAAGACAAACTTCCGGAGGAATAGCGATGCCTGCCAGGTTTGTACGGCAGAAGCGATTCGTCTTGAGAACGCGAGCCGCCGGGCGGCCCACGCTTTTGCGCAAGCAAGGCGTGGGTAGAATGATTTCCTTCCGAATTGTTTCTGGTTATGCTCTGTAACCCAGTCATCCCCTGCATGTTTATCTGACGCCGAGGGTGGCCGCCCATACGCCGCCGCCTGGGCCGGGATTTACCACCGAGACCGAAAGGTCTCCGGCCGAGGCAACGTCGCCGGCTGGAATGGTTGCGCTGAGTTGTGTGCTGCTGACGAAAGTTGTGTTCCGACTGGAGCCGTTCACCTGGACTACAGATTCCGGGATGAAGTTGGTGCCACTGATGGTTAAGGTAAATCCGCTGCTACCCGCGGTGACGCTGTCCGGTGAAATGCCCGAGATCGTGGGCTGCGGATTATTGACGGCGAAAGTGAGCGACCATACGCCGCCGCCCGGGCCGGGATTTACCACTGAGATCGAAGGAAACGAGGCAGAGGCAACGTCGCTGGCTGAAATGGCCGCGGTGAGTTGAGTGCTGCTAACGAAGGTTGTGGGCCGATTGGAACCGTTAAACTGGACCACAGAGCTCGGGATGAAGTTGCTGCCATTGAGGGTTAAGGTAAATCCGCCGCTGCCTGTGATGACGCTGTCCGGTGAAAGGCTCGAGAGAGTCGGCAGCGGGTTATTGACGGCGAAGGTGAGCGACCATATGCCACCGCCCGGGGCAGGAGTGAACACCGAGATCGAAGGAAACGCGGCAGTAGCAACGTCGCTGGCCGGAATGGCAGCGGTGAGTTGCGTGCTGCTGACGAAGGTTGTGGGCCGATTGGAACCGTTAAACTGGACCACAGAGCTCGGAACGAAGTTGCTGCCGTTGAGGGTTAATGTAAATCCGCCACTGCCTGCGATGACGCTGTCCGGTGAAAGGCCCGAGAGAGTGGGCAGCGGGTTCGCGTTAGTGACAGCGAGCGAAAGCGCCGCCGATGTACCGCCGCCCGGACTGGGATTTACTACCGAGACCGAAAGATTCCCGGCAGAAGCAACGTCGCTGGCAGGAATGGCTGCCGTGAGTTGTGTGGCGCTGACGAAGGTTGTGGTTCGACTGGAGCCATTCACCTGGACTACAGATCCCGGGATGAAGTTGCCGCCACTGAGGGTTAACGTAAATCCTCCGCTGCCGGGGGTGACACCGGCTGGTGAAATGCTCGAGAGAGACGGCCCGGGGTTATTGACAGCGAGCGAAAGCGCTACCGATGCGCCGCCGCCCGGCGCGGGATTTATCACCGAGACCGAAAGAGTCCCAACAGAGGCAACATCGCCGGCAGGAATGGCCGCGCTGAGTTGAGTGCCGCTGACGAAGGTCGTAGTTCGAATGGATCCATTGACCTGGACTACCGACCCATTAACAAAATTTGAGCCATTCACCGTCAGGGTGAAAGCTGGGCTGCCCACAGTAGTTGCGCTTGGCGAAATACTTGTGAGCGAGGGGGCCGGATTATTGACAGTGAGGGTGAGCGATCCACTAGCCCCTCCCGGGTTGACTACTGTAATAGAAAGAGTTCCGGCAGAAGCAATGTCACTCGCTGGAATAGCTGCGCTGAGCTGAGTGCTGCTGACAAAGGTCGTGGTCCGATTGGAGCCGTTGACCTGGACCACTGACCCGCCAACAAAATTCGTGCCATTCACTGTCAGGGTGAAAGCTGCGCCGCCAGTAAAGGTTGCACTTGGAGAAATGCTCGTGAGTGTGGGAACCGGATTATTGATGACAAGCGAAAGTGCTGCCGAAGCACCACCACCCGGCGCGGGATTTACCACCGTAATGGAAAGAGTTCCAGCAGAAGCAATGTCACTGGCAGGGATGGCCGCGCTGAGTTGAGTGCTGCTGACAAAGGTCGTGCTACGGCTGGAGCCGTTGACCTGAACTACTGATCCCGCGATGAAGTTGCCGCCGCTAAGGGTCAACGTAAATCCGCCGCTGCCGGCGATGACGCTGGCCGGCAAAATACTCGAGAGCGATGGCGCCGGGTTCGGGTTATTGACAGCGAGGGTTAACGCCGCCGATGTGCCGCCGCCCGGGGCGGGATTTACCACAGTAATGGAAAGAGCTCCGGCAGAGGCTATGTCACTGGCAGGGATAGCTGCAGTGAGTTGAGTACTGCTGACAAAGGTTGTGGTTCGACTGGAACCGTTGACCTGAACCACTGACCCGTTAACAAAATTTGTGCCATTCACCGTCAGGGTGAAAGCTGGGCCGCCGACAAAGGTTGTACTTGGAGAGATGCTCGTGAGCGAGGGGGGCGGATTATTGACAACGAGCGAAAGTGCTGCCGAAGCGCCACCACCAGGCGCAGGGTTTAGTACCGTAATGGAGAGAGTTCCAGCAGAGGCGATGTCACTGGCGGGAATAGCCGCGCTGAGTTGAGTGCTGCTGACAAAGCTCGTGGTTCGGCTGGAGCCGTTGACTTGGACCACTGACCCATTCACAAAATTCGTTCCATTCACTGTCAGGGTGAAGGCTGCTCCGCCCGCGAAGGTTGTACTGGGAGAGATGCTGGTGAGCGAGGGAACCGGATTATTGACGGTGAAGATGAGAGGCGCGCTGGTGCCGCCGGATGAGGTCACTGTGATGGAGAGGGAGCCAGCGTTGGCAAGGTCACCTGCGGTGAGCGTAGCCGTCAACTGAGTGCTGCTCACAAAAGCCGTGCTGCGGCTCGCCCCGTTGACTTGGACCAGCGAAGTGGCAGTAAAGTTCGTACCAGTGGCTGTGAGTGTGAGTGGACCGCTGCCTGCTATGGCGCTCGAAGGAGAAATACCGGTCAAGGTCGGCGCTGTGGTGAAAACCGTAAGATTCTGAGCACCAGACTGCCAGCCGCCACCCTCAGGGTTCGATACGCTCAAGGTTTGCGTTCCCGGGTTTGCTAAATCACTGCCGCTGAGCTGCACGCTGAGTTGAGTACTACCGAGAAAGGTAGTAGGACGACTGCTGCCGTTAAACAATATTTGCGAGTCGGCGAAGAAGTTGGTGCCGGTCAAGGTTATCGTTTGAGAACTCCCGGCGGGCACACTCGTGGGAGAGATACTTCGCAAGATCGGCATATTCGAGGAACTCTGCAGCAGAGGGTTGAGGATCGCCTCCAGTTGAGCGGCTGTGGCCTGCTTATTCAGGTAGGATTGCTGCATGTTGGGGGTCTGGGACCAACCGTTGCAGCCCGCGCACTGTGACGTGGTGGGACCAACGGTTGTCTGGCCGTTCAAGCCTGAAGCGATAAAATTCGTACCCAGGCCGCGGGCAGTGAATAGCAGCGCCACTTGGCCAAAACCTGGTACTGAGTTTCCCCCATTGAACAGTTGCCAGGCGTCCTTGACCGGATCTTTTGTGGGATCGGCAGTTGAGGACGGACCGGTGATGACATCCTGATTCATTTGCGCCCCCAGTGAAACAATCTCAACGGGCCAGTTGGCAAACACGAAACTGGCGGCGTCGGCATCCACGCGGAAATTGTGCTCATTGCCGGAGGGGAACCAGCCGGCTTCAGACACCAGACGTTTCACCTTCTGGGTCACAAGCTGCATGCCAGTGAGCGGGCTGATGGAATCCGGCTGGCTTTGCAGCAGGGCCTGCAGCGGTTGATAGTATCCGCTGGCCACGATATGCACGCTGTGGTCGGGAGCATTCGCCAGCGCCTGCCGGTAAACGGTTACAGCATCGGGATAGTTGGCGCGTGTATCGCCCGGAGTGCCGAACTGATTAGTGATTTGTTGCGTGTAATTACTGTTGGCGGAGTTTTCCAGAGTAGGCGTCATGCCTTTGTGTGCGCCAATGGGGACGTTCGGGTGGCCGTAATAGTTCGCTATGGCACGCATGGTGGGGGCGCTGTAGTCGTTCGCCGACGAGCAGATCAGAGCCAGCACGTTGACCTCGCCACGGTCGGAAAGCCCCCAAAGCACAGCGTGATTGCCAACGTCGTCCACGGAGATGGACATATCGTCATCGAAAATGACGTTGACCGGCGCAACCGGTTGTTGTAGCTGCGAAACTAGAGGGCGCGCGGACAATAGCAAAAGGCATGCGAGAGCGGCAGGCTTCAACAGTGTTTTCATGGGAGTACACCGTCTCCAAGCGATACTTGGGCGGGATGAGCCGGCTAATGACCAACACCGATGCCCAACCCGGAAATAATGGCAGAATGAGCCACCATCATGGTCCTATTGTTTCCTGTTTTGGGCGAATCTACTTCTTACTGATATGACGGACAAAATAAACTGGGGCCTTTGTAACGAAAGCCAGAAGTACTGTCCTGCCTCCGGTGTTTTTGAACAATCCGGTGTACCCAGCAATTTACCTTCGGGAGGATTATGTACGAGGGCTGCGAGGAAACAGTTGAGGGTCTCGGGGTCCTTCGACTCGGGCGTGCGCCCTTGCTCAGGATGACAATCCTTAAAATATCAAGTGCGAAATAGAAACGATCTTGTCCGCGCCTGGTGAACTTTATCAAACACCCGCACGTACTCGCGCGCCGAGCTGTTCCACGAAAAATCCTTGGCCATGCAGTTGCGCATGAGTTTTTGCCAGGCAATCTTGTTCTTGAAAGCGGTGAGGGCCGCCTTTATCGTTTGCAGCAGCGCTTCGCCGGTGTATTCGGTAAACTTGAAGCCGGTTCCCTGCCCGGTATAAGAATCGTAGGGTTCAATGGTGTCATCGAGCCCGCCGGTGGCGCGGACGATGGGGACCGTGCCGTACTTGAGGCTGTAAATCTGGTTCAAGCCGCAAGGCTCGTAACGCGATGGCATGAGAAACATGTCGGCGCCGGCCTCGATTTTGTGGGCGATGGCGTTATCGTAAGCGATCTTCACCGCAAACTTTTTGGGAAACTCGGTCTGCAACTGGCGGAATAAATCTTCGTATTCCTTGTCGCCCGTCCCCAGGGCGACGACGATCATGGGTTCGCGCGCCAGCTTGTCGGCGACCTCGGCGATGAGGTCAAATCCCTTCTGCGCGGCGAAGCGGGAGACGATGCCAATCACCGGCAGCTTCGCGTCCCCGTTGCCGATGCCGAATTCGGTCAGCAGGTCTTTCTTGCAGCCCGCCTTAGCGTCCAGCAACTCGGGGGTGTACCGGGTGATGATGAACTTATCGTTCTCCGGGCTCCACTCGTTGTAATCCACGCCATTGAGGATGCCGGTTACGGTGTCGGCACGGTCGCGCAGCACGCCATCCAATCCGAAGCCGTACTCGGGCGTCTGGATCTCCTGGCTGTATTTTTTGCTCACGGTGGTGATGTAGTCGGAAAACACCAGCGCGCCCTTGAGGAAATTGAGCTTCCCGTAAAATTCCATCTGGTTGATGCTGAATAATTCTTCGGGAAGCTGCAGCAGCGGCAGAATCTCAGGAGGAAATAAACCCTGATATCCCATATTATGAATTGTGAACACTGTACTCACGTTGCGCAGGGCCGGATCAGCCGCGTAGACCGTATGCAGCAAAACAGGGACCAGTGCAGATTGCCAGTCGTGGCAATGAAAGATATCCGGGACGCCCAGTACTTTGCTGGCCTCAATCACAGCCCGCGAGTACAGGGCAAAACGCTCGGCGTTGTCGGGGTAATCGCCTGCCGGTGTTCCATAAAGATTGTCGCGCTCGAAGTAAGGCGGATAGTCAATAAAATAGTACTTCACGCCGCCCTGCGAGGCCGACTCCAGGACAGAGCAAAAACGGTATTGATCAGCAAAAGGGACACTAACGCTGGAGAGAACGGTGGAAGGCTGCGAGAGTTTGGTCTGTTTGTAGCGAGGGAGAAAGACGCTGACATCGTGTCCGAGAGAGGCCAGGGCCTTGGGAAGGGCGCCAACAACATCGGCGAGACCTCCGGTCTTAGAGAATGGGACACATTCCGACGCAGCAAAGGTAATGCGCATTGAACCAGACCTCCGGGACTCACGGCAAGATACCGAACAGACTAGAAAAGTTGATACGAGTCTAAATGGCAAATAAAAAAATGGCCAATGTACACAGTAAGCCAACGGGAGCGAAGAAAGCCCCCGCAGGACAAAACTTCCTGAACGACCCCAGCGCCGCACGCAAGATTGTGGACGCCCTGGGAAACATCGAGGCCGCCACCGTCATCGAGATCGGCCCAGGACGCGGAGTGCTGACCGATCTGCTGGCATCCAGGGCGGGGCGCCTTATCGCCATTGAGCTTGACCGGGTGATGAGCGCCCAGCTCCGCATGAAATACAGCCAACAGAATAACGTGGAGATCATTGAGGGCAATGTACTTACGGTAGATTTTGCGAATGTGATCCGGCGCAAACCAGGACCGCTGCTCAACCAGGGGCCGCAAGCCCAATCCGATGAAACCCTGGCGAAGGCGCACATCATTGGGAACCTGCCTTACTACATTACCTCCGACATACTGCTGCACCTGTTCCGCTATCACAACTACCTCGACACCATTGTCATCATGGTGCAGCGCGAGGTCGCCGAGCGGATTGCCGCCAAGCCCGGAACCCGGGATTATGGCCTGCTCTCGGCAACCGCCCAGCTTTATGCCAAAGTCGAGAAGCTGTTCACCCTGCCGCCGGCAGCGTTCTCGCCGGCGCCAAAAGTCCATTCCACGGTGCTGCGCATGGTGGTCGCGCCGCAACTGGCGGCGTTGCGGATTGAGGAAGATCCCTTCATTGATTTCCTGAAGCTGATCTTTGCGCAAAAACGTAAGACGCTGCTGAACAATCTGCGAAACCGTTATGACGGGGCAGTTGCGCGCCGCGCTTTGCAAGAGACAAAAATACGTCCGGATGTGCGGGCCGAGGCGCTGGATTTAAAGCAGACTGCCGGGATCTTTCGCCAGCTTACTCACCCATGACTTTGATGATGACCCGCTTGGAACGCTGTCCATCAAACTCGGCGTAGAAGACGCGCTGCCACGGCCCCAGATCGAGCTTGCCCGCGGTAATCGGCACAATTACCTCATGGTGCATCAGAAGGCTTTTCAGGTGGGAATCGCCGTTATCTTCTCCGGTCTGGTGATGGCGATAGTCTTTGCGAAAAGGCGCAAGCTTTTCCAACCACTCGTCAATATCTTCAATCAGACCGGATTCGTGATCATTGACGTACACTGCCGCGGTGATGTGCATGGCGGAAACCAGCACCATGCCATCGCGCACGCCGCTCTTATTCACCGCGGACTCTACCTGCGGCGTGATGTGGATATATTCGCGATGCTTCCTGGTATTGAAGGTGAGATATTCGGTGTGAAATTTCATAAAGGCAATTGTTCAGTTCTCAGTTCTTGGTTCTCAGTTTAAACGACCGATAATTCTAAATTAGCGGCGAGAAGGATGTGGGACGCTCATGTGGATGGAAGGTGCGGTCATCATGTGAGGAGGCGAAGACATCTGAGGTGAAGACATGTGCGGCGCCGAGGGAATCCGCGGCTGCGTCATGACTGGCGCTGGCCAATGCGGAACAATAGGCGCAGAAGGCCCTGTAGGCCGCAATGGAGCCAATGTACTGGGAACAAGAGGTGCAACGGGTCGAATCGAAGAAGCCTTAGGATTGCGCGGGAAGAGATTGGAGAATCCGCGCCTGTCGAGCTCTTGCTCACGCCCTTCTGCGCCTTGAGGGAGACGTATCGTCGGGCCTGGCCACTTCAGCAGTGAAGAAGAGCGCGGCATTTGCGTTTGCAAGCCAGGCAGACTTCTATCTTCCAGGCGTGAGTTATGGATAATGCCGCGGTTTGGACCGCGTCCGATGATAACTACGCTGTGGCCGTTCGTGGGTGGTCGGGGCGGAATAAATCCCGGACGAGGATTGCGTATGATCGCCACCGGCAACCAGTTATTCCATACTCTGCTCGGCTGCCAGCACCAGCCATATGGTTCAAAGTAAATCCAGGAGCCGTAGTGATAAGGCAGCCAGCCCCAGGGATGCGCCGAGACCCAGGTGTATCCCGAACCGGGATAGAAGACCCAGGCGCCATCCAGGAATGGATCCCATGTTGAGCCGGCACTCCACGGACGCCAAAGATAGCCATAGGGCGAATCAAAATAATTACCGTAATAGTTCAGGTCGGCCCGGCCATATAAATACGGGGACGAGAGGTTATATGCCGAGTTGCTGGAATACTGCTTGCGGTATTGATCGCGCTCTTGCATCCAGGAATCATAAGGCTCGGGTATGACGTTTTTCGACGTGTAGAAGCGGTCGGTTCGGTCGGTGTCCAGGGTTTCGTTCTTCTTTACTGCGACAGGTTTGTCAGGCCCTTGGAATTCAACCTCACCATCGAATACGGCCAGCTTGATGCCCGTCGGATTAACATTGACGCGGAAACGCGAGGAGCGGGGAAGCTCCAACCGCTGCCCGGAACCAGCAGTAATTGTGAATTCGTCTTTGCCTTTCTCACGCAGGTCAAAGTAAGCAGTTCCCTGCTCCAAAGTTACGAACGTAAACTTTGCGCCTGAGTCGCGTAGCCCAAGCTGGTCAAAGTTGAGATTTGTATCGGGGACCAAGCGGAGAGTGCTGCCATCTTCAAATTCAATTTCTGCGCGGCCATCATCATGAGTCTGTAAGCGCGAGCCCTGAGTAATAGGTAAGTTAAGAAAAGCGCGCTGGAAACCTTGTCCGTCAGCGCGGTCAATCTGAACATCGCCTTCAACGTAACTGAGGCGCACAATGCGTGCGTGAGAGTCGGCCCAAGCGGCCGCTGGTGTTAAATAAAGCGCCAGCAGCACTACAAGCACAACAGGAAGAGCGAGCATCACTCTTCGGGGGGACATATATATACCAACCTTCAGTTATTTTAGATGAAAAGGTCCGGGGTTTGGATACTGAATTTGTTGAGCAATCAGGAAATTGCACTTCAGCATTTGGCACTCAGTCACAGGCGAGGCGCCTTTCATTGGTCCTGCATGAGCTGCCGGGCACGCTGGCGAGCCAGGTTCATCAGCGAAGAATCCTGCGCAATCTGCCGCAGCAATGGGGCGATGGTTTGCAGCTCCAGGAGATGGCCCTCAGAGCGAAGCTGCAGCATGCTCAGAAGTTCATCGGGCAATCCGAGCTTATCGAAACGTTTAAGATATTCGAGCTTGCTGCCGGATTCCATGGTGTTGGAAATGCCGTAAAAAATGTCTGTCAGCTCCTGAATGGCGGGGTTTTCCGACCAGTTATACGTACTCTGGAAATGCTTGCTGCCGTCGGTGTAGTCGAGTGTTTTCTGGCCGGTGTTGGCAATCTTGCTCTTGGTGTAATTGAATTTACCGTCGAAGTAGTTTGCCTTTTGCGCGAGCGCGAAGATGCGATCGCGAAGCTCGGAACTCATCACGAATTGAGTCTGATACTTGTCTGCCGGATCGGTGGTTGCGTCGGGCAATGACTCATACACGGCCGCGCCGCTCGACTCAACCTTGATGCGGTAGTGCGAGGGATGCGCTTCCGGCCAATCGAGCGTGTAGGTTATGGTGGAAACCGGATCTTTGGCTTCGTTCTTATTCTGTGATTCCGGCGCCTGGGCAAATGCCGGCACCAGAGCTGAGACCAACAGCAGAATTAGGCTTGTTGCAACAATCTTGAATGAATGCAGTAAGGGTTTCATACAAATTTATGTTCTATTTTATATTGCATAGAGTTTAAACCAGATTGGGTTGGGAGCAATCCACCGCCTGAAGGATCCCTATGAGTGCTTGAAACCGGCATGTTGCCGCTGCAAAGTTGCGGCGGTATGCAAATGGCAGATTGCAATAGCAAGCGCGTCAGCTACGTCGGGTGGTTCGGGCAGGGCCTTCAGATGCAGCAGATCCGCAACCATGACCTGGATCTGTGATTTTTCTGCGCGGCCATAACCGACAACCGAAGATTTAATGGCCAGCGGCGCGTATTCGGCAACTTCCAGATGGGCGCTCGACGCAGCCAGCATGGCGACGCCGCGAACGTGTCCCAGCTTGAGCGCGGATTTGACGTTGGCTGCGTAGAAGACATCCTCAATGGCAACCGTCTGCGGTTGGTGCCGGGCGATGATTTCGCTGAGTTCCTGAAAAACTTTAGCCAGCTTGGCAGGAAGCGGAGCGCGCGCGGGAAGGCGTATGGCCCCGGCAGCAATGCAGATCAGCCTGCCGTCAGCATGCTGCTCCACCACGCCGAAGCCGGTGATTTCACTGCCACAATCAATCCCTAAAACCTTCACTTTAATTCCTGGCTTTAATCCTATGAAACAAAAGACTAAAACATGATCATCTCAACAGCACCGCGGACGCCGTTCAACCGCCGCTTCGCGTTCACGCTGAAAGGCCGCGTAGGCACAGCGGGAAGAAGCTATTCCCTCCCGTGCTAAAAAACGAGCATAGGCATTTTCGTCGAAGATTTCGCGTAAAGCCGTAATCAGCAACTGCCAAGCACAGTGAATCTGCTGTCTCATGATACTGCCTCCTGCGCCAATTCCGGCGATGGTCCCAACCTTGTGGGCACGAAGGGTGCTTCTTTCACCTCGGCGGCGGTGCGCCCGGAGAGCACGCGCAGCCACTCCCAGGCGGAGCTGGCCACGATCAGCGCGACCAGAAGAACCAGAATTCCGTTCACCAGCGCATCGAAACGATCGTTGAAGATCAACTGTGCAAGCTGATGGGCCTGCGCTGCCGCTGGAGCCGGCGTGCTGTTTAACTGCTGCACCAGCGTTTGCACATGCGTGAGAAAACCAATGCGAGGATTGGAGCTAAACATCTTCTGGTAGGAAGCCGTAAAGGTAACCGCCACTAGCCAACACAGAGGAACGATAGTAACAAAAGCAAAACGCGCCTTGTTCATTTTGATGATGATCGTAGTTGCCACGCAAAAGGCAACAATAGCGAGAAGCTGGTTGGCAATGCCAAAGAGCGGCCAGAGCGAATTGATTCCCCCGACGGGGTCGTGCACTCCTTGCCAGAGGAAGTATCCCCAGGCGCCGACAATGAGGGCGCTGCTGGTCAGAATGCTGGGATACCAACTGGTTCGCCCCAGCGGCTCCCACAGATGACCCAGGGCTTCCTGCAACATGAAGCGGGCAACGCGCGTGCCCGCATCGAGAACGGTGAGAATAAACAGCGCCTCGAACATGATGGCAAAGTGATACCAGATGGCCGTAAGCGCCTCCCCGCCGAGACTGTTGGCGAAGATGTGCGCCATGCCCACGGCAAAGGCCGGTGCTCCCCCAGTACGGTTGAAAAGGTTTTGCTCGCCGACGGCTTTGGCCAACGAAGCCATCTCTGCCGCTGAAATGGGAAAACCCCACGAGGTAATTGTGCTGGTGGCAATTTCAGGAGTCTTACCCACGATTCCCGCAGGGCTGTTAATGGCGAAATACTGGCCGGGCATCATCGTACAGGCGGCAATCGTGGCCATAATGGCTACAAAAGATTCTGCCAACATGGCTCCATAACCAACCATGCGGGTTTCTGTCTCGTGCGTGATCATCTTGGGAGTGGTACCGCTGGAGATCAAAGAGTGAAAGCCGCTGATGGCGCCGCAGGCAATGGTAATGAAGGCAAAGGGGAAAATACTGCCGGCGAAGATCGGGCCGGTGCCGTCAATAAAACGAGTGAGGGAGGGCATGTGCAGGATTGGCCGAACGGCAATAATGCCCGCTGCCAGAATGAGAATTGTTCCCAGCTTTACGAAAGTGCTCAGATAGTCGCGGGGGGCAAGCAGAAGCCACACGGGAAGAACCGAAGCGGCAAAGCCATAAATAATAATGAGAACAGCCAGCACGGATGCACTTAGCGTGAAGTAGCCCGCGATTCCGAGCGAGCGCGAAACCCATTGCCCACCGATGACAGACAACATCACCAGCACAAAACCCAGCAGTGAGGTCTCCAGGACCTTGCCGGGACGTAGATACTTCAAATAAACACCCATCAGAAGCGCAATGGGAATGGTCATGGCTATGGTGAATACTCCCCAAGGACTATCTTTCAGCGCATTGACCACGACGAGCGCGATGAGCCCCAGAAGAATAATAAGGATGGCGATCACGGCGACGAAGGCAACAAAGCCTCCGAGTTTGCCTATCTCCTCTTTCGCCATCTGGCAGAGCGACTTTCCATCGCGGCGCACGGAAAACAGGAGAACCACGAAGTCCTGAACACATCCGCCCAGGACCGCTCCTACTAAAATCCAAATCGTTCCGGGTAAGTAACCGAATTGGGCGGCCAGCACTGGGCCAACGAGAGGTCCGGGACCGGCGATGGCGGCAAAGTGGTGCCCAAAGACAACCCATTTGTTGGTCGGCACAAAATCGCGGCCGTTTTCCAATCGCTCAGCCGGAGTGGCGCGCCGGGGATCGAGTGCCAAAACTTTCGCCGCAACAAATTTGCTGTAGAACCTGTAGCCCAGAGCGTAGGTGCACAAAGCAGCCAACACCAGCCACATGGCATTGATAGGCTCACCACGATGTATGGCGATAGTGGCCAGGGAAAGTGTTCCAATGGCAGCTACACATGTCCAGACGAGCACACGCACGATTGATTTCATCCGGTAGGACTCTCCAATCCGGGACCCAGTTGAGGACCTGTTCTCGGCAAACTATTTTAAAGCAGTTCTGTGGTGTCAGTACTCACTTATCAGTACTAAGCTATCCCAGGCAAAGTAGCGGAATTAGTTTGAGCTTGGCCCTGACTCAGATGAGTCAGGCGGCTGCGGGCAATCTCGCTGTCTCTGTTCAGCTTCCTTCAAAAGATTGACGTTCCCGCCTCCTTGAATTGTCACCGTCATCACGAGGTAATGCCACTCGCCGGCCGTTTTTCGGGCAGTGACAGCCAGAACCCCGCTCCCTTTAGGACCCATGAGAGGCATAACCAGCTCGGCGTTCCCATCTGCAGAGGTTGAGTTGACGCTGCCACCAACCCACGCTCCCATTTGGATCGGGGTCCCTAATTTTTCAATCAGCGCTGGATTCGCCTGAGCCCGAGCCAGCGATTCGCGCGCCACATCGGAATTCTTCAGTGACGCCATCACAAAGTAAACGAGTCCGCCGCACAGGGAGAGCGGAAGCACGAAAATGACAATGAACAAAGTTGGGATAAGCCACTTCCAGTTCCGTGAAAACCAACCAGACTTCTGCGCAGGTGAATAGGGCGGCGGAATTGATCCGGGCGGAAGAGGAGGCATAGCCGACATAAAGGGCTCCTGGCGTGAACTCAGTAGGAGCAGATTATTTCATGGGAAGACGAATTCTTGACATCATTAATTCAAAGCGCAGGCTTTTGTTTATTGCGCCGGAGTTGACGGTTTCTTCCCCAGTTCGCGCACATAGCTTTCCACCTGGCGTATCTCGTCAGCCGTGAGCTTGTTTTTATGGGCAGGCATCCTGTCTTTTCCCTCGGTAATGATCTCGATGCGTTGCTCGGGGCTGAGCTTCTGCACAGCATCGGAACGCAAATCGGGGATTTTCCATTTGTGGCCAATAAAGGTATTGCTGGAGCCATCGGCTGCATGGCAACGCATACAATTTTCTTCAAAGATCTTCTGGCCTGGCGTCACGGCTTTGCCTTGCTCCGCTTGTGCCGGTTCTTTGCTGCATGGTTGCTGGGCAAAGGTCAGTACGCTCACGCATAAAATAAAAAATAATGTACTTCTCATGACGCTCCTTAAAACGAATACCGCAAGCTGATGGTCCCAACATGAGCATGGAAATCACGCGAAAGGGTTGGACCGGGATCGCTGTGTTCGTTGTAATCGTAATATCCCCAACTCACCTTCCAATCGAGACCTTTTTTCAATTGCAGATCGAGATCAGCGGAAGGCTGCAAATATAAGCTGCGTAACGAACCGGTGGGAGTAAGAGGGTTCAGAAACAGGGTATCCCCTCCCGTACTGGTCAGGCTTGCACCCAGATGGGTCGTGAGCCGCGGCCACGGCTTCCACATCATCGCCACCCGGCCAAAGTGGGTTCTGCTGTCATAAAACGAAACCGTCTGGAACAAAGCGAGATCGGTCGTGCACAAAGGCGTTGAGATCGAGACCGAACTCGTGGCAAAACAAATATTGGCGCGCGAGAATACCGTGGTGAAATCGTAGTCCAAATCCAATCCCAGGCGTTCGTTAGCGGAGAGCAGCGCGTCAAAGCTGAAATTACGGTCATGCCCCAGAAACCCGATTCCCCCCGAATTGTTGTGCTTTTCCAAAATATTGAGGGCAACGCTTATATTCGCCCAGGGCGTGGGCTGGTAGTTAGCGCGCGCGCGATAGTGTTGCGACTGGCGGGGATTGAGGCGCGTAAAGAAATTGTCGGCCCAGAAAAGCTCCGCGTCACCGCTCAAGCGCAGCGCGTCACCTTTCAACAAACGCGAGGTCAAGCCCAACAACAGCGAATGTTCGTTGATCTCTGTGCCTTGGGTTGCAGTGGATAAAAGGCCGGCAAGACACGAACCATCGGGTTGGGTGGGCAACAGCAGGCAAACATCGCGGTTGGCACGGGTTGGAAAGAAGACAAGGCCCTCCATACTGAGGTTGCGCTGCGTAATCAGGCGATTGCGATAGCGATATCCCAGGCGTGCTCGAAAGTGCTTGCTGAAGTCGTATTCCAACTGAAGCAGATTGGTTTTGTATTCCTGTCCCAAAAAGGTGAATGAATTGTTCGATGTGATGTCAGCAGGAGAACCAAAAACATGTTGCGGACAAGTGGCCGCGTTAAAAGGCGTGGGGCAGGCGGCTGGATTAAAAACAATGGGTGATGCAAGCAGCGAATTGGCAAAGAATGAATCCTGCAAGCTGCTCTCGATGCCGGGCACGCGAACCGCATGGAAGCGGAACGAATCGCTGATACGAAAACGGTCACTCAGGCTCCAGGTCGCGGCAAAGTCTCCGGCTGCGGTAATACGCCGCGAACGCGCTGACCCGGTAAAGTTGTACTGGCGTAGCTGGGTGCTGGCAATCAATCCATTGAACAGCTCGTTCATCGTGGGCACCTTACCGGTGCTGGAGTTGTACATGAAACGTCCACTCATCTCCAGTTTTTTGAAATAGTTCGACTGAAATCCGAGTTGCTCCGTGGGAGAAGAGGTTCGCATGGGCGCGAAGCGCGAATAGGCTAGAAACCCACTGCACGTAGCGGCAGCCACCGGTGGCTTTGCCGCCGTATTGATGGAAAGCGAATCGCATGGCGTCAAAAGCAGGGTATTGAAGATCAATCCCAGATCAACCGGAGCTCCATTGGAGAGCTGAAAATTGAAGTTGCGGTCCACCTGCGAATTATCACCTTTTGTGAATTGCAGGAACTGGTCATAGCTGATATTGGTGCGGGGCAAAACGCGCAGATCAACTCCAAACTGATAGGCGTTCTGGGTCTGCCGCCACGGCTGAAACAGCAGGGTCTCTTCTCCCGCGACATCGTCGGCATGAAAGCTGGTAAAGCTGGGCCCCTGGCTGAGGTTGCGGGAGTATCCCAGACGAAAACGCAGACGCGACTGGGGAAAGAGCGTGAAATTGTAGTCGCTCATGCGGCGAACAATATCAAAGCGGTGGGGCGAATTCAGGATGGGCACATAGGGCAGCGAGGTGGGAGGGTTCAGCGGGTTAGCCAGCAGATTGTAATCCCAGAAATTATGATCGCGCCGAAAGCTGGCGTTGAAGTTGTACACCTTATTTTTGTAAGCGCGCAAGCGGATGACACTGTTGGCCTCTCCACCTAAACCGAAGCTGGAAAGCGAGAGAGAGTCGAAAAACAAGCCGGAGTGGTTGAGGGAATGCATTTCGAAAGACCCATCCAGCAGGCGCAATCCGCTGTGTTCATCCACGATGGTATCGAAGACATCGCTGTTACCCCGCTCTGTGAGAACACGGTAACCCATCTCCGCCGACTGCCGGATGTTGTAATTTCCCACCGTAGTTCCCTCTTGCGAATCGGGCTGCTGGGGTCGGGCGGAAAGCGAAAAGAGAAGGCACACCATCAGCACAATGCTCAAATACAATTGCCGGGCACGAATTTTTCCAGCTCGGATCATTTGAAGAAGAACTGGTTGAAGTTGGAGCCGTGAATATTTACATGGCACAGCGTGCAAGCTTGAAACTGCGCCGCCTGATCGTGGTAACCGGGCGTGTCGTGCACGCTTGATCCGAACGTAACCGTGTGACACTCCAGGCAAAGCAAGTTGACATTGCTGCGTTTGAGCAAACGCGCATTCGCTGAGCCGTGCGGCGCGTGGCACGAGGTGCATCCTTCTGTGACCTGGGGAGCGTGTTCAAAGACGAACGGGCCGGCCTTTTCCACGTGACACTTCAGGCAAACCGCATCCTGATTGGCGGCCGTGCGCAACTGCGAATTTGCGAACCCACCATGCTGATTGTGGCAGTCGGTGCACTTGATCAGCTTTTCATCCACCCGGTGATGAAAGGTCTTGGCGAAGTCAGGCTTAACTTCGGCATGGCATCCGTAGCATAACTGCGGCTGCGCTTTGACCAGCAGGAACTGCGACTCCTTGTAATGATGCGGAGAGTGACAGTCAAGGCAGTTCACATCGCTGCTCTTGTGCGCTGAGCGCAGGAAGTTGCTGTGCTCTTCTCCATACTGATGGCAGTTAAGACAGGTGGTTGTAATCTTCTCTGTGGAAAGGCCTTTAAAGGAAGAGATTTTTGCAGGGTCTCCGCCTGACTGCACATGCTCCCTGCCCGGGCCGTGGCAGGATTCGCACTGCCCTACTGCCGTGGTGGCATCGCGCTTGTCGAATGCAATTTTCCAATGGGGCGTGGTGGCAAAGTTCTTGTAGATTTCCGCGTGGCAATCCTTACAGCTTTCAGAACCCATGTATCCCGGCGGCAGTTTGGCCGACGCAGGCGGCTGCGTCTGGGCGCAAATATGTTTGCTCCCAAAAACGCAAACCAGGCTCAACAGGAGTGCAATCTTGCGCCAGATCAAGGGCCGGGTGCTGGTCATGACCAATGTCAGACAAGATATCAGAGAGAACGCTAAGTTTTTTAAAATTCAAACATTTGACAAACTTTTGACAAAGATCAGATGTAAAGAAAAAGCCCGGCAAAGCGCCGGGCTCTTCAAAGTTAATCTGTCTTACTTAGGATTCGTGTTTCCAGGTTTTTGTCCGGGCCGCATCATGGGACGGTATCTATAAAATGTCGTCCAAGATAGATGAGTGGGTTTTGCTGTCGCATTTTTATTCGATTCCGATAAGATTGCCGCGAAGTCAAGGCTCCTGCCTGGGAACGGAACAATGCTAAAGGAAACGGTCTTAATCCAAGGAGCGCTTGGCGTGATTATTCCTAAATCACAGGTGATTTCGACAGAGCTGGTATTTGTGCAAGTTCCGCCAGGAGTTGCGGATGCACTCTTAAACGGTTCAGTGAACACCAGAACAAGCGTTACACCATTTGCGTTCGCTACGTCCTCATTGTATGCACTCACGTTAAAGTTGAGAGGAGAATCAAGCAGCAGCGTATGGGGAGGATTTACGTTGTGCTGGGTCTGGCCATCGGGGGTGTCGCCAAAATAGATGAATGTGTTTGCTTGGGTTGCGCTGCTCTCAGTGAGAGACACGTCCTGAGTTTGGCTAGTACCTGAAAGCGGTGCAGCTTGCATGGTAACTGTGTAGGGTCCGGCGGCGAGCGAAGAACTTGTATTTAAAGTCAGCGTGTCATTGATTGTCTGTCCGACTCCTAAAAACAAGGCTTGCGTGGCAGAGCCGTTGGAAAATATGCACGTCACTCCTGGCGGAGGCGCAGGACAGCTCATATCCACCTCACCCGAAAAACCACCCAGCGCACTGACTTGAAATGCGGTTGTGTTGCTGGGGTTTCCCTGGACGGCAGTTACCGTACTCGGGTTTGGCGTCCCTAAATTAAAGCTGCCCACATTCAGCGTAACCGGAAATGCATGAGTAACGGTAGGAGTGGAAGTGCCAATGCCCTGAATGTTAAAACTAAAGATCGGAGCAGCGGATGGATTGCTGGCGCGCACGGTAAATCCACTGCCCATAGGAACTGGATTAGCAGGCGTCAAGAGCGCACACGTACCTGGGGTTGAGCCCTGGCAGGTAATGTTCACAGAATTGGGATAACTGTCTATGGCAGACAACGTACCGGTGTAGTCATAATTCCCTCCAGGGGACGCCGCGCCGGCAGGATTGCTGATCGTGATCGAAAAATCTTCAACGAGCTGAGAAAGAGGAGAAGCGTTAGAATTGCTGCCGGAAAAAGTAGTTACATCCGGGGTATAGACCGCGGTGATGCTGCGGGTCCCGGAAGCAAGTGAAGTGGTCGTAAAGGTCGCTGAGCCGGCGCCATCCAGAGGCAAGTTGGAACTGATGGGAACACCAAAATCTTCAAATGTGACCCCGCCCGTCGGAATTGTTCCTGGAATGATGGTATTGCTGACTGTCGCTTTGAACTGAACTGACTGCCCAACAATCGAAGGATTGGGGCCGCTGCTGCGAACAACGCTTGTAGAGGTGGCATCCGCAATCACAGTGATTGTTCCGGTAGTCATCGAAAAACCGTGGGGTGTGCAAAAAAAGGGATGGCTCCCTATCCCCAATGCCCCGCCATTGAAAGCCACCGGATAATCAGTCCCATTTACCATGTTGCCGCTGCCAGGAGCTCTAAAATTTCCGTCAGGAGTGCAGGTGTGAGGCGGGTTGACACCACAGGTCCCCGATGTTGCGGTGTGAGCATCAAAGCTGGCTACTCCAACTGGCTGGAAGAAGTCTACCGTCTGACCGAAGCTAATGGTCAAAGAAAAATTACCGCCTGGGCAGGTAGTATGATCTCTTGTGTAGCAAAGGTCATCTGCGTCATCTCCTGCGTAGACAACGGTGCAGTTCGCGCCGCAAGTTTGAGCAGAGGCAGGAGCATAAAACAGGCAGATGAAAGCCAGAGCCAAAAGGCCGAGACGGAGAAATACGCACAAAGTCCTCAGGGAGACAGATACCTTCATAGATACTTCCTTAGCTTTAAGAAGTCTGGGGAATCCCCGGCAAAAACTATCTACGGCATTTAGGGGAGGCACTTAATTGTAATGCAAGATTAAGAGGCAAAACAATTAGATTCGAGTACCCTTCAGTCTTCTGTGGTGGTCTTTCCCGTCGTCCACAAGCCATTTTTGAAACAACCAAATAGTGATATCACTTCGCTGACTCCTCGGAAATTGCAGGTATCATTGCTCCTAAGCATTCAAGAATGCCTGGTTTGGTTTCCGGTCTTTGAAAAACTTATTTTGTCTGCTGGGACAAATGGCCGCTGCAGATCGACCACCCACAGTTTACGGATCAGCATCTATCCAGTAACTGCGGACTCTCTTGTCCTCATTACTCTTCCCCTCCCATATGTGCTTGAATCAGAATGACTTAACTGCACGGAGACTACTTAAGTAATGGGGAGGGGGGGAGCACTACTCTACCAGTCACACGTTACTGGAAAAACGACATCTGCCCGGCTTGGACTAACCTCCTACTTCCACCCTATGGCGTCCTGGGCACAAGCCCCTTACGGGCCAGCGGCCGTGGACGTATCTGTACTGCCGGCGCATTTGCGCTGTTGCCGGTCAAATTGACAGATCCCACGGTCGGAGACGTTACTACACTCTTTGCTTCCACCGAACGCTCAAAGAGCGGTAGGACCTTGAAGGAATAGTGGTTCCCCGTGCTCACCAGAATATCGCCGAGATTGCAGGAAATTGCCGTGGGCAAAAGCTGGCTGCAATTCGGGTTTGATGAGGCCACCAGGATAACCGGGTTGGTGAAGTTGACCTGCCAAACTGCGGCGCTATAAGTGCTACCGCTGTTGTCCACCGATGCGGTGACTGTAAGGTTCGGGTCGCCTACGTTAATCAACGCAGCGTTAGTGACTGAATTCACCGCTGCCAGGCTTGACGTAATGGTCGTACTGGTACCTGGAGTAGTGATATTGAGCTGGGTCAGAGCGACGTTGTGAGAGATGGGTGTGCCGTTGATGGTGACGTCGGCATTAATGGTAATGCCTGCATAGCTGCTGGCAGTCGCTCCGTTGGCCGCAAAGATCACAGCAAAGCTGGTTGGCTGTCCCTTCACGTTGACGAACGTAGGAGGCGAAAAAATACAGGAAACCCCAGTGGGCAGACTTCCGCAGCTCGGGATTACCGTCCCCGCCAAGTTCGTGGGCGTAAGCAGAACCGTTACAGGCTGCGAGAAAGAGTTGTTCACCATATTGACGGTTGCAGGCGACGGCGTACCCAAAGAAAAATCGGGAGCGGGCACACTCAACATTAAAGACTGGGTCCGCACGGCCGAAGCCCCATTTAGGTTTCCGGTAGCGGTAACCGTGAGAGTAGGAGTTCCCGCACTGGTGTTGAAGGGCACAGACGCAGTGACAGAGGGACTCGACGGAAAGCTGCTGACAATCGCTGGTGAAAAGCTGCACGCCCCGCCTGCAGGTAATCCTGCTGTACAGGCCAGCGCAACCGTACCCGAGCCGGTAAAGTTTGTGACGGAAACCATCGTTGTGGCAGCGTTGGAAATGTTTCCTGCACCAATCGTGATTGTGCCGGGCGTAAACGACGAAACAGTAAGCTGCGCGACGTGCAATGTGAGCGGTTGTGTCTTTGTGACAGGACCGGCGGCAGTACTCGAAGCGGCCGACAGGGTTACGTTGTAATCCTGGACCACAGTTGCGGCGGGAATAGTGATCGTCAGGTTGACGGAAACTGGGTTGTTTGCTGTCGGAGTAGCGTTAGCCGAGGGCGTGAAAGTACACGTTGCTCCGGCGGGCAATCCGGCGCTGCAACTGAGCATTACAGTTCCACTGAAAATTCCGGCAGCGCTCAGATTGACTGACGTTGATGTAGAAATCGCGGTTGAACTGGGATTGCTGACTGCAGTCGCCGGTGACGGTGCACCAATAGCGAAATCCACCACGTCAAAATTTAGACCTGAAACAGAGTGTGCCATCGAGCCATCCGAGCCTTGCGCCATAAAGTCATAGTGCCCTGGTGTCGTTGCTCCGGCAGTAATGGTAAAGGGAGTTGAAGATGAAACCATAGGACTGGCCGGGTTCGGATTGCATGGCGAAGGAACTCCGGTCCCACCTGCCAGACAGCTCAAGTTGACTGTCTTGTTGTATCCATTCAACGGAGAAAGATTGCCGTTAAACACCGTCTGCTGGCTGGGGAAGATGGGTCCCATAACCGTGCCGCCACTGGGATTGGAAACGGAAATAGAAAAATCTGGCAAAGCGTTGACGACCACCGTCCCCTGCATGACGGCGCCGTGAACCGTGCAGTAATAATGAAATGTTCCGGCGCTGTTAAAAGTAAACGTGAATGATCCGCCAGATTTCGCGCCTGAATCCCACATTCCGCTGGGACTGCAGCAAGGCAGGTTGGTGGAGGTGGTGGAGTGAAAGCCGTTGACCCAATTCCATTGAACGGTATCCCCTGAATTAATGGTGGTGGTGGAGGTCCCGCTGGCTTGGTCAACAAAAACCAATCCACCGCCCTGCCCGACATTCACAATCTTGGTAGCGGCATCAGCGGCAATTGCGCACGCAGATACTACCGCCAACAATATAAGCAGTCTCCATAACCTCAAAGATCCCAGATGCATAAACGATCCCTCCAGCCCGCAAGTTGAAGAATCCAATGGCACTTTTGGCACTTTTTCCGCTAATCACTACAGATCACAACAAAGAATTATTACTCGACACCTTTAGAATCATGGCGCAGGAGGAATTCAACGATTGTCATAGGTTTGTAATTTTCGTGTAACTTTGCCGTTACTCTGAAACGTGCGGGCAGGACGCCCCACGGCGGTTGGTGACTTTACCGTAGAGACGTAGCATGCTACGTCTCTACTCTGATGTTTCTACTCTGATGTTCCGTTTTGCCGGTTAGGACCTGTTGCTATGGATGCGATGGCGGACATCCGCTCCTTGCACCCAGAAAATAACATCTTCGGCGATGTTGGTGGCGTGGTCGGCAATGCGCTCCAGGTTGCGGGCGATGAGCAACACATCCAATGCCTGATGCAAGACCTCGGGCGAGCTTGCCATTGCACCTTCCATGGCGACAAAAGTTTCGCGATTCATGCGGTCCACTTCATCGTCGGTGGCCAGGACTTTTTGCGCCAGATCCACGTTGCCTTCAATGAAGGCCTCCAGGGCTTCGCCGACCATGGCTGAAGCAGCCGCTGCCATGTGGGGGATATCCGCAGGGAGGTCCACTACCGGCAAACCGTTCATGTGCATTACTCGCTGCACGATATTCACCGCCTGATCACCTACACGCTCCAGGTCGGCGTTAATCTTGATTACGGCGAGGATAAAGCGCAGGTCAATGGCCATGGGCTGCTGCATGGCCAGAAGATCGCGGGCCAACTCGTCAATCTCGCGCTCCTGCAGATTGATGGCTTGTTCGTTATCCAACACCAACTGGCAAAGCTTGAGATCGCGGGTGCGATACGCGGTCACAGCACGCTGCACGGCCTGCTCGGCCATGCCGCCCATGGTGAGCAGCTTCTGCTTGAGCTCGTCGAGTCCTTGATGAAATTTCGTTCGTGTCATCCAAACCTGCCAGTAATATAGTCTTCCGTACGCTTGTCGCTCGGATTGGTAAAGATTTTTTCCGTCTTATCGAACTCAATCAGGTTGCCGGTCAGAAAGAACGCGGTAAACTCGGCCACACGCGCTGCCTGTTGCATATTATGCGTCACAATCACGATGGTGTAGTTCTGTTTGAGTTCAAAAATCAAATCTTCAATCTTGGAGGTCGAGATGGGGTCCAGCGCAGAGGCGGGCTCATCCATCAGCATGACCTCGGGCTCCACCGCCAGGGCGCGGGCGATGCAGAGCCGCTGCTGCTGGCCTCCGGAGAGGCTCGCCCCCGACTTCTTCTTCAGAGAGTCTTTGACCTCATCCCAAAGCGCGGCCTGACGCAGTGAACGCTCCACAATCTCATCGAGTTCGCGACGGTTGCGGTATCCATTCAGTTTTAAGCCAGCCGCAACATTATCGTACACCGACATTGTGGGAAAGGGATTAGGTTTCTGAAACACCATGCCCACACGGCGGCGAATCTCCACGGCAGAGGTGCCGTTGCCATAGACATGCGTATCGCCGATTTTGACTGTGCCCTGCACACGGGTATTGGGAATGGTTTCGTGCATGCGGTTAAGGCAGCGCACGAAGGTTGATTTCCCGCAGCCGGAGGGTCCAATAATGGCCGTCGCATGGTTGGCAGGAATATCCATCTGGATGTCACGAACCGCATGCGTGTTGCCGAACCAGGCGTTAAGCTGATTAACTTGGATCCCTACACCCATCCTAATTGCCCCCCTTAAAGACGCCCCGGGATGCGACCATTCTAACCAATGACATGGAAACCACGATTAAGAGGATCAAAATGAACGCGCCAGCCCAAGCCTGCCGACGCTCGTCGTCAAAGGGCGAGGTGGCATAGTAAAAGATCTGCAAAGGCAGGGCGGCCGTCGCCTGGTTGATGTTGAAGTTCCAGTATGAGTTGCCGAAAGCAGTGAACATCAGCGGGGCACTTTCTCCTGCTACGCGGGCAAAGGACAGCATCACCGCAGTAATGATCCCAGAACTGGCGGTGCGCAGAGTGATTGAAAGTGTAGTACGCCACTGCGGAATTCCCAATCCCCAGGCGGCCTCGCGTAAGGACTGCGGAACCATCAGCAGCATCTCCTCTGTCGAGCGGGAAATGATAGGCACCATCATGATGCCTAGGGCCACTCCACCGGCCAAGGCCGAGAAACGCTTCTGGGTTACTACCACAAGAGCGTAGGCAACGATCCCGATCACGATGGAAGGCACGCCGTTAAGCACATCGGCGGTAAAGCGAACCAGATTACCGAAGCGCTTTTTCCCGAATTCCGCCAGATAGATACCGGTCCCGATTCCCATGGGAACGCCAATCAGGCTGGCGATGAGCAGAATCAATCCCGAGCCCACAATCGCGTTGGCCATACCGCCGCCGGTCTCGCCGGTCGGCTTGGGGATCTGCGTCAGAAAGTTCCAACTCAGCGAGCCGACGCCTTTATACACCAGATATCCGAAAATGGCGGCCAAGGGAGCCAGCACCACGAATGTCGCTCCGGCGGCAAGCCCGACGATCACCTTGTCTTGGAGACTTCGCCACCAGTATTTGCTTTGTATCATGCGGTTGCTCTCGCAGCACTTCCGCGGGTGATGCTCCAGACCATCAATTGGGCCACAATATTGACCAACAGGGTAATCAAGAACAGCGCCAACCCAATCTCCACCAGAGCACTCCGATGAAGATCGTCAGCGGCTTCACTGAATTCATTGGCAATCACGCTGGCCAGCGTATAACCGGGGGCAAAGAGCGACTTGGCGATCTCCGGACGGTTGCCAATGAGCATAGTCACGGCCATGGTCTCACCCAAAGCACGTCCCAAGCCCAGAATAATGGCACCTAGAATACCTGTGCGGGCGTTGCGCAACACCCCGACGCGAATCATCTCCCAGCGGGTGGATCCCAGCGCCAGCACTCCTTCACGTTGCTGCGTGGGAACCGCGCTCATGACCTCGCGGGTGATCGATGTAATTACAGGGATAATCATGATTGCCAGAATCACACCCGCCCCCAGCATGCCAAGGCCGAATTGCGGGCCACCAAACAATCCAGTCCAGCCGAAATATTTTGCCAAAAAAGGCTCTACATACAGACGCAAAATGGGAACCAGTACGAAGATGCCCCACAAACCGTAAATCACGCTAGGTATCGCGGCCAGCAGCTCAACCATGTAGGAGAGCAGGCTGCGCAACTTTCGGGGACAAAGCTCCGTGGTAAAAGTGGCGACTCCGACCGAAAGAGGCACTGCCAGAAACAGCGCCAGCAACGCTGACACCAGCGTGCCGTAAATAAATGGCAAAGCGCCAAAATCTCCATTCACCGGGTCCCAAGCCTGCCTGAAAAAAAATTTAAGGCCGAAGGCGTTACGGGAGAGCGCAGAGCTTAGAACCAATTCGCGCACGATCAGGACAACAATCGCCAAAACGGAGAGGGCGCAACCCAACATCAGGTATCGGAAAGCAGCATCGGCGAAACGCGAAGACGTAAGCGCAGTTTTTCGCCGCGAGACCGCTGCTGCCTGGTCCTCCGGTGAAGACACTTCCGAGGCTGGTTGAAACTTGGTCTTCAACAAGGGCCCATTCATTTGTTTAAGCATCATTTCCACGCTAGCAAACGAATGTTAAAGGAGCGTTAAAACCCGGTTAGAAACAGAAAAAGCCGGCAGAAGCCGCTGCTCTTCAATTGTTAACAAAAGCAGCAACTCCTGCCGGGCATGTTCCCCGTTCCGGAGGAAATTAAAACTTATATAACAAGTCGAGCTGAACCCGGTTTAACCAGGGATCGGTCAGTCCTGCAGCACGTCCGGTTTCTAAGGCTGCATTCTGCAGTCTTGTGTTCAGCGTACGGCCGATGTACCACGTAAAGGTTGCGACTGTGTTATTGCGTACCAGCCAGTTGAAATAGAATTTGTGCTGCAGAATATTGGTGGCAGCACGCTGGTCATTATCGTTGAACGATGCGATTACGGCGTCCTGTTCAATACGATCAAAGCTATAGCCGAGCAGGATATCGTTTTTCTGCTTGAGCTGACCCAGACTCGTCTCAAACCAGTAAGCCTTATCCTGTTTGGAGGGTCCGAGGCCGACGTTCAACCTGGCTCTCGTGTTCTGCTCGTATTCTCCCAAAACACGCCAGGGAAAGCGGCTCCAAGGTGTCAGGTAGGTGTTATCGAGGATAAAGTCGTTATACATGAAGCCCGAGACCATAGCGCGCGTCTGCCCAGTGCCGATGCCCGCAATGCGAGTGGCATTGGTGAAGGCGCCCGGATTCAAGGTTTGCACGGGAGGAACAAGAGGCTGGTTGATTGGCGTCCCTACCGCCGTAGTTAGTGGTTCAGGCAAGCAATTGGTTGAAGTTGGCTTCGCACAAACCGGGACAGGCAATGCTGCCTGGGCAATTGAGTCCGCACCATTCCAGTTTAAGGCCGTGTAGGAAGGGGTGATGGTCCACTTGTTGCCAAAAAACTGGAACTTAGCTGAGACCTGCGCCCCGGGAGCGTTGGAGTCAACTCCTTTGGCAACCTCGTTGAAAAACAACTCCATGGCTTGTACTGAGACGTTCTTGAAGTGCGGGTGATTGAAGTCAAAGGAAAGCTTCTCATCAAAACCTTCAGGGTTGATGTCGTTCTTAAACGTAAGCTGCGTGCGTATCCAGGGATAAGCGAACTTGCCACCGGTAAGCTGCAACCACTTATGCGATTGCGGCTGGTAGGTGATCCAGGCACGGTCCAATCCGATCGCCTTCCTTTCAAAAAAGCCGGTCAGGGTTTCGTTCAACGAGGTAGGATCGGAAAAATTCGCGCTTGCGTTAACGTTTGCGCCGGAGCCTATGTACGCTCCGCCATAGAAATCCTCATTGATCTTACCTTCAAGACCAAGGCGAAGCCGGAGGCGAGGACGATTGCGATCAGCGCAATTGGTGCCAACACAACCCGCATACCTTTGAAAGATTCCATCGTAACGGATACGAACGTCTCCGCCGAAGCGAAAGCGTCCTAATACGCCCTCGATCGCCGACACTCTCTTCTGGTCTTCCTGCGAGGAAAGCGCAGCATTGGTGGCATTGGTTTTTATATCGGCCACGTCCCCTTGCAGCTTGGTAAAGTTTGCAGCGGTCAGCGTGCTGGTGGTTTCCGCCGAAGTGGCCTTGGTCTGAGCTTCAGTAGCGGCCTGCTGCAACTGATTGATTTGCTGTTGCTGCTGCTCCGAGGCCTGGTCACGCTGTTGCAGTTGCTGTGTCAACTGCTGAATCTGCTGTTGCTGCGTTGTCAGCGCCTCGCGCAGCGACCTGATTTCATCAGCGGTGGTCACCGTAGTGGCGCTTGCCTTCGTGCGCGTTGAGACTGCTGCTCTCTTCTTCCTCGTCTTGGTGGGGGTGGATGCCGTGCTGCTTGCAGACTGCGCC
>Ga0210384_10000494_pt1 | contig 60185 bp, 57 predicted proteins | sample IncBWH2MmetaG_FD_160574 | JGI IMG/M metagenome (GOLD analysis project Ga0210384, IMG submission 160574) | Forest soil microbial communities from Barre Woods Harvard Forest LTER site, Petersham, Massachusetts, United States - Inc-BW-H-2-M | ecosystem: Environmental > Terrestrial > Soil >...
ATTCAAACAACACACAGGAATGACCCCTGATAGATTCAGACTAGCTTTTAGATAGTCTTTCTTCTCGCCGATCTCAGAAAATCATGAAATGAGAATGTTTGATTTGTTCTATACGATTTAATTCCATAGAGATATCTTTGCTATGTGGCGGTGGCGCGCGCGGAGCACGCAGGCAATGGGTGCATTTAACGCTGGAGTGAAGAGAACTTCCGGTCATGGGGTCATTCCATTTAGCGAATCTTTCGGCTCCACGAGTCAAACCCTGCATCCGCGATTTTTGCAGTCCGCTTGCCAACCTCGTACAACTCGGGAAGCTGGCGACAATCGTACCGTGATCCCCATTATCCGTACCGTTATTGCAGATGGAGACCGCTTGGCGCGCAGGAAGCTACGCTTTCTCCTCAGCACGGAGACTGGCGTTGACGTGGTCGCCGAATGTCGCGATGGAAAACGCACCGTCGCCGCCGTGAAAACGCACAATCCGGATGTGTTGTTACTCAACATACGAATGCCGGATGTGGACGGCTTTCAGGTGTTGAGCGAGATCCCTCCCGTTGAGATGCCGATTGTCATTCTTACGACCGCTTCCGATCGAGATGCGGCTCGGGCATTTGCAGCGCACGCTTTGGATTATCTGCTCGAACCATTCGACAAGGAACGGCTTCATCATGCGATCGATAGAGCACGAACAGAGCTCTTGAAAGCTCACGACCTCCATCTTATTCACCGGATTCTTCATTTTCTGACCGAGGCGCAGCCTGCACAATGGGTCGACAGGCGGTTGGCGATCAAAGCGGGCGGGCGAGTGGTCTTTTTGGACATGGATGAGATTGACTGGATCGAAGCAGCCGCGAATTACGTGAGAGTGAACGTCGGCAAAGAATCTTATCAGTTGCGGGCAGCTATAGGCCACATTACCGAGAGATTGGACCCCTCCCGGTTCGTGCGCATCCATCGCTCGACGATCGTCAATGTCCGCAAAATCAAGGCGCTGCAGCCTTGCAATACCGGCGAATATATCGCGATCCTAAGCGATGGAAAGGAACTTTCCTGCGGACGGAGTTACCGACTCCAGCTACAAAAATTAATCGGACGCAAACTCTGAGCGGACATTTGCACTCCTGTGGCCTGCCCCCGAAACGATGTCGAGGGGAAAACGCGATTGGCGGCGTTGCCACAAAACTCTTCTCCCATGGCCGCAATTGAGAAACGTTCCCATATCCAGATGAGAAGCGACCGGCAGACTCGTACATGCTCTTGTGTGGTTTCAGTATCTTCGACGAAACCTCCGCGGCCACGAGTGCTTAGCTCCTCACTATTCTTCATCCCCGAATTTTGCTTCCTGGTAAGCACGTTCGACGGCCGGTTGCGTGAAGCCACTCCGAAACGCGACTCGACGATCGTGATCGTCGCCGACAAACCTCTTTTCGAACGTCGAGAGATCGACTTTCTTACGAACGTCCTCCAGCTTGAGGCCCTGGCTTTCCGCCTGTTGAACCTGCGTAACGACTGACTGTAAGAGCGAGCTGACCAGATCGAGATATGAATAATCGTGTTCCACGGGACCATGACCCGGCACGATCACGCTCGCGCCAAGTGCTTTTACTTTGGCCAGCGTTTGAATCCATTCGGTAAGATAGGAGCCGTAACTGTACGGCGTCGGAAAGACAAGCAAATCGCCGGCCATGACCACCTTGCTGTCCGGCACGAAGATCACGGCGTCACCGCCGGTGTTGCCTCGGCCGAGGAAGAGCACTTCTACTTCTCGTCTTCCGAGATTTATAGTGAGGTCGTGATCGAATGTAAGATCGGGAGCAACGAGTGTGGCCTGCTTGAACTCACCAATGGCAAAGTCGACGCTGTTCGCGAAATCGGTTAGGTACTTTCGATCCGCATCGGTGAGGGGTTTGCCTTCCTCATCTTTTCCCTCACGAAGTTGTTTGCGAAGGTCGGCTGCATATTTGGGGCCAAAGTCCGCGAATTTCAGGTATTTCGGGTCGCGCTCCACGATGGCTTTTTTCGTGGCGGCCGTACTCACAAATATGACTCCCGGGAAAGCCGCGCGGTACGCAGCGTCCCCCATGAGATGATCGAGGTGCCAATGCGTGTGGACAACGAATCGAACAGGTTCGTTGGTCATCCGTTTGATTTCGTCAATCATTTGCCGAGCCTGCGACGGGAAGTTCGTGGAATCCACAACGAGCACGCCGTTGTCGCCTACTATCGCCACTGAGTTGCCGCTTACGATGTCGGTATTCGATTCCGAGGCAATGAAGGCTGTAATCCCTTCGGCAATTCGCACTGTCTCGTAGGTGTGTTTCGGGGCGTTTTCCCCAACGCACTGAGTCGGATCAAGCACGAAAACGGCGACAAGAATCAGCATTTTTCTCATTAGGCACCAGTTGAAATCGCGTTGCACCATGCTGGTTGTGTAGCGCCCTCTCGCGGGGGTCGCACCCGTTCCACCTTGCCAAAAATCACCCCTTTAGGCACACGTCGCTTGACGGCGCCGATCTTAGAGCTCGGCAGCGATCCCGTATAGAACAAATGGAACGTCCGATTCCTCGTGCTGGTTGCCTCAGTGCCACCCATGACAAGCGCCAGCGTAGCGATGACAATGCCGGCGAACACAGGATTCCTCCGCAATGACCTCAACGTGTGGACGAATTCTCCAGCTATCCATTCCATGCGCCCCTCGCAAGTCGCCCCCCACGCAAAAATACTTCGGCGAAGTCTCAGGATAGACGCTCCACTATTGGAAGTGTTTCCGGGCCTCGCTCTTGTGTGCCCCAAGAAATTGGCATTTTGGCATTCGAGGCAGAACCTTTACCGTCGGCGGCGCCGTGATGCGCTGGAATAGACCAGCCAGGAACAGCGCATTCACTTCACTGAACACCGCCGCAAGTGGCGGGTTGCAAGGTTTCAAGGGCATCGAGATGCTTCGGAGTTTGTCGCTTGGCGGATGTGAGAAATTTGAGCTCACTCTACGGGGCTCCAGGTGGGACCGGAATTCCGATGCGCTCGGCAGGAGGGAAAAATGAGCCATCTTGGCCGCTTACGTCGCAGTGGCAGTTTTGTCTAAGTTGGTGGAATTGCGAGACGCCATGTTTGCAGGCGAGGTATGTCTGCCTCCCGTTCATCGTCTTCCCTGACTCTCGCCGGGGCATGGATGCTTTGAAGTTTAATTCGTTCTATACCAGTCGTACGCGCGAACCTAATGTCTTGGAGGCCTATCAACGCGCCTCAAGGCAAGATCTTGTTCGTTGCCCAAGTTTCGGCCGGAGGTAATTTCATGCGAAGAGTCCTGATTGTCTTCCTTCTGCTCGTTAGCAGCCCCATCCTTGAAGCCCAAACAGATGCACCGAAACCGGCCTACGATTTCTCCTTGCCGCGCGAGGAAAAAATCAAGCTGGCAGAGAGCGCGTCCCCGCCCGAGATTTCAGGAAAAGCTACAGTCTATGTCCTGGAGCGGACCGGTTACGTGAAGGTCCGGGAAGGCACAAACGGATTCTCTTGCTTCGTGGATCGTCAGACACCCCTGAACATGGAGCCCACTTGCTTCGACACCGAGGGAAGTACCTCGACGCTCGTCACGAGGCTTTTTGCCGAAGAACTCCGGGCCAAGGGTAAAAGCGAGCAGGAAGTCAACGACGCGATTCAAGATGGTTACAAGACCGGAAGATTCCGCGCACCGCAAAAACCAGGGATTGTCTATATGATGTCCAACTCCGTTTATCTCTACGTCAACGGTAAAATCGTTCATGCCCCTCCGCATTTGATGTTCTACGCGCCCTACGCGACTGATAAGGACATCGGCTCTCCCCCACCAAACTCGGACATGCCGCGCGTGATAAGACCTGGCCAGCCCGATGCCTACATCATTGTCATTCCGGGACCGCACGCAGGTCATTAGCGCACAAGAACGCGATGATAGTTGTACCGTATCTCTGCTCTTGGTCCACTCTTTTCGATGTGCCTGTCCCAAAAGAAACCGCAGATACAGACTCCCAATCTAAAATCTGGTGCGGATTTGCTCGCTACATCCATTTTGGGCGTTGACCATATCTTTCTGTCAATTGGAATCGCGTCCCCCTTCTTCCTACAAATCGCAAAACGCGGAGATGGGGAGGCATCGGCGAAACGAAGTCGGAGGTTAAGAATCAATGCCTGAAACATCGGAACAGTATCGCAACCGAATCCTTAGCCATTTGGAAGGGTCTGATCCGCTGAAATTGCAGGCTGTGGCGGCACAGAGACTCGGTCGCCTCTTGAAGGGTGTCCACGCCTCGAAACTCCGCAAACGGCCTGCGCCTGACAAGTGGTCCATTGCAGAAATCGTCCTGCATCTTGCTGACACAGAGCTAGTTGGCGCCTTTCGGATTCGCATGATTCTTGGCTCTCCGGGAACACCGGTTCAAGGGTTCGACCAGGATACTTGGGTCGTGGCGCTCCACTATGACAAGCGCGATGTGTGGGAAGCGCTCGAGCAGTTTCGCTCTCTGCGCGAGGCAAACCTGCATCTGCTAAATACACTCTCGCCCGAACAATGGAAGCACCACGGCGTACATTCCGAGCGCGGCGAAGAAACCATCGAAACGATCGTCCGGATATTCGCCGGCCACGACATCAACCATTTCAAACAGATTGAAGCTAGACTCGCAGTCCTTCGATGGTCAATCGGCAAAGGAGACCAGCGATGACGCTAGGTTGAAATGATGCAGAATCGTCAGCAGATGACCGACGAACAGGAAAGGCCGCGCAGGACCTGTCCAGGTGAGAATCGGCTCTCAAGCGAGAACACAATGAATCTCGCTTCATCCCTGAACAGCGCGCAACAGATATGCCTTCGTGCTGAAGAACCTAGATAGAATCGAGGATTGAAGTGGGTACAATCAAATTCAACTACGCCGTTCCACTTCAGCAAACGATGGCTTTTGAAGCCGTGTATCACGAAGCCTTGCAGCTTGATCTGTCCGAAAAAGGGCAATTTTGGGATTTACCAGGATCAATCTTTGTGTGGATGTATGTGGATGGCCACCTCGCAGGTGAATCGTATGGCTTCCCGATTGCGAGTCCCCGTGAGCCAATCAAAGGATTATCTGAATTACCGGACAGCGGAAAAAATGCCGGAATTTATTGCTACTCGAACACAGTACTTCCCCTTTTTCAGAAGCAGGGATTGGGAACAATTCTTAAGGCTCACTGGCTAGGACTTGCCGTCGGGAGAGGATTTCAGACCGTCTATGGCCATGCCCGTCCAGGAGCAAGTCAGGCGCTGAATGCCAAGTTTGGCGCTAGGTTTCTTGATACTTTTCCTGATTGGAGTGGCTCTGGAGAGGAATATCGGATGTACCGCCTCGCACTCAAGTGAGACTCCTGATTTTGATGAAAAGACTCAGGTGACCCAAAGCCCCGTCTTTCACGAGTTCTTAGGGTCCGTTTTCTGTGGTGCTGCAAGGTGCGTCTTGAGGAATTCTATGGCGCCGCGAATGATCTCGCGGGAGCGGTCGTTGGAATCGAGGATGTCGAAGCCGTGACGACCAGTGGGGTGGTTCATGACTTCTAGGGCGAGGTTTTCTTTTAGGGCGGCGGCAATGAATTGGTCCAGATCGTTATTGAGGTCGGGCGAATCGAGACCGGCGCGGGCGACAAAGATGGGAGGTGTATGTGAGCCATCGCGGTGCCGGAGATTGTAGAGCGGCGAGGCGTAGAGGCGCGCGCGGTCGGTTTCTGCGGCGGACATCCCCGGCGTATCGATGTCCGTGACGCAATAGAAACATAGGAGAGCATTCTTCATGGGAACTATTTGACGGAGGGTCATCGAGAGAACGAGCCCACCGGCAGAGAAGGCCCATAAGGCGTATCGCGAGGGGTCGGCGTGAAACTCCGCGGCATGGTTTTGGAGATATCCAATAGCCATGTTCGTGTCCTCAATGCCATTTGTGACGCCTTGAACGCCGCCGCCGTAGCGCTTGCTAAAGGACACACCGATGAAGCCGGAGGCTCCAAGAATTCGTCCATATGAAGTGTAAACTTCCGCGTCTCGCCAGTCATAGGGAGCGCCTTCGATACCGCCTCCACTAATGAGGAGAACGAAAGGAAAAGGCCGGCTAGGATTGCCGCCGGATGGGACATAGACGTCCATTTTCAGTTCAATCTTTCCGCTTGGGGCGTTCAGAGTTTTGTAGACGATATTACGGTGAATTTCCACTTTGTCCATGTTCGGAACGGAGTAGACGGCGGGCATTTTGTACAGCTCTTCGATGGGAGGCGCCGTTTGAGGAGCCTTTTGTGCCATTGCGTTGGGAGAAACGCTCACCAGCGAGAAAGCAATTAAGAGAACTGAGATTTCAAGTCCTGCCACGCTGGTGCGCATCCGGGCACCTCCAGAGAACAGATTTGGTGGATTAGACTCTGGCGCTGGAAAGTCGTGAGCCTAACATTGTGTTAGCTCGCGTGCTATAGAAGCCATCTCCGGGTTTGCGAGTGCGATGATTAGAAGTTGTCAAGCGTGCTTCATTCTCCTCGCCTTCTCGTCCCGTGAACTCGCCGATTGCGAGATCAAGCGCAAAGGGCTTTGGCTCGCTGGTGAGGCGGGAGTCCTTGAAGCAGTAAATCGTGATTGCGTTCGACGAAGGCATTACGCTCGGACAGCAAGCGGTCGACGAAGAAAACACGGCGCTCTTCGACGTCTGCGGGACTCCAAGGATTCGAATGCCCGTCTGAGACGCTCCAAGACAGAGCCTCCACCACACTCAAAAGAATATCGTTACTCGCTGCCGTGAGATGCTTGAGACCGCTGCGATATGACGGCATTTCGGGAATTGCCGGGAAGAGGTGCTCCAGAACGGCCACTTCGTGCCATGCCCATTTCAACTGCATGGAGAGCGCTTCAAAACCGTGAATCCAGCCCGTGATGTTGACGTATTGCGTCAGCGCTTCGTAGAACTCGTTTAGTTTGGCATCGAGAAACTGATAATTCGGATTGCTAATGTCTCCGAGCAGGCGGCCCGTGCGTTCCAACTCGTCCTTGATCGGCGTGCCATCGTAGGGAAGCATTCGGCAGAACGTAACAGCAGTACTGCCATCCCCAACAATCTGGCGGAGGAAACCCAGGTTGGTGCGCACGGAATTGAAGGTGCTCGACGGATCGAAGAGCATGAAACCGTATTCGAAAACCAATCCAATACTCTTGAGGATTTCCACAGCCCGCAGGTTTTGCTCTACCGTGATCTGCTTGTGGAGGGTTTTGAGCCCCTCCTCGTTGCCTGATTCAAGTCCCATATAAACGAAATAAAGTCCGGCACCGCGCAAGGAAAGAAAAAGATCGCGGTCGACAGCATCAGCGCGGCAGTTCATTTTCCAGATCACGTGATTCACCAAGCCGCTGCGGTGCAGTTCGGCGACAAAATCGGATGCCCAGCGGCGCCACACCGCTCCGAACAACGGAAAATCGTCGTCCTGAAACAGAAAAATCGTGGTGCCGCGCTCACGATGGAGAGAAACCATTTCTTCCACAACACTTGCAGGCTTGCGGGTGCGAACAATTTTGCCTGGAGCCGCACGGTAAAATGTCTGGATGGAACAGAAGGAGCAGGTCCTGGCGCAGCCGCGGCTGGCAAGCAATGGCACAATGGCGTGCCCCAGCGTGGACATCGGCTCAAAATCCCGGTCGGGATAGGGGAGACGATCGAGGTCTTCAATCAGTTTACGCAAGGGGTTGGACACGATATCCGACCCGCGACGATGCGCGAGGCCTTCAATCGTCCGCCAGTTTTCGTTGCGACTGAGGCAGTCGGCTAACTCAAGAAGAGTTATTTCGCCTTCGAAACGGGCAACGCTGTCCAACTCGGGAACCAGTTCCAAAGTCTGACGATAACTGAGACTGGGGAAATGCCCTCCCATGACAAAGTGGCAATCGATTCCGTGTTCTCGTAGTAGCACCATAAGTGCCCGGAAACGCTCGATGTAGAACTGAAAGATTAGCGAGAAACCGATCAGGAGAGGCCGAGAAGAAAGAGCAGCATGTAGAATTTCTCTGGGATCCGTTTCAAAGTCAAAAACATGAACCGTGTAGCCTGCCTGGCGAAGGACAGAAGCAAGATAGCCAATCCCCAGGTTTCCCTGGTTCTGAAACCCGATAAGGATGACCGGCCGCGATGTGTCCCGCGTGCGACTCGCAGTCGCAGAGGAATCGAGTACACGAAATGGCGAAGCAGGTAGCATCACACACCTCACAACATCAGCTCAAAGAGCCGAATTGAGAAAGCTATATTTCGCGGGGCGGAGGAACAGACACGATAAAAACTCCGCCCCGGAAACCAAACTACTTAACCCTTCATGGATTTCTGTAGTGCAGCCTGCACATTATTGAGGTATTGCCCGTACGCAGCGTTCATTGCTTTCTCGTGTTCAAGCTGAATCCTGCCCAGCTCGGCGAGGGTTTCCTTGCTGAGCTGGGAGATGATCCACCATGGAACAGGATCACCGATGGGCCCGGGACGCCAGCGAAAGAACTCCGAAATCTGCGGGATGTTTGGGGTACTCATACCTACCTCCTTAGAAGAATTTCTGCCGGGGAAACGATGGTCCGGACTGCCCTATTGGGTACTTCTCGGTGAGAAAGAAGGAACTTCCCAGAGTCAGTCGGCCCCCGCGTAGATAGTGCTCAGAAGGGCGGCACCGTTTCACCCGAATGAGGCTGCAGCAGCATTTGTACTTACCTGTCGAGGAGCGGATTCGCAGACAGGCAAGTGCTTGGTAAAGGCGCTTGCCCGACAACTGGAATCTCGCTGACTTCCCAGAGAGTCCCGTTCTGGGAACCAAATGGTTGGTCCTTCTCCCTAGAAGATGTGCCGACCGCCTACTCCTTCGGATGATCCGCAAAGCCTGCCTGCCCCATATTGGGCGTTATGCCCTGATTGCCCTTCCTCGGTAAAGTCTGCGCCTAGACCATCCGCTCCTCCTGTCAAGGGTCTTCGCTCCGCTTCGATGAACGCACACCCCGCGCCCTTGACAGCGCGGACGGCTAGGCGCTTTCCCTCCCATGAAGGGCATTTCCTTTTCATGCGCGGTTCACCGCCGCGCCGCTGAAAAGGAAAACCCAAATCCACAAAGGAGTCATCAAAAATCCAAAAGACCGAACGGAAGCCGCTGTTTGACTTGGGCCAACTCGTTGCTACACCCGGCGCGCTGGCCGTGCTTGAAAAAGCCAGACAAAGCCCCCTGGAGTTCCTCTCGCGCCACGTCATGGGCGATTGGGGTGAGATTCGCGAAGAAGACCGCAAAGAAAACCGATATAGCCTGGAACGAGGTTTCCGACTGCTCAGCAGCTACCGGACCACAGCGGGGGACACCGTGTGGGTCATCACCGAAGCTAACCGCTCGCATACCACGCTACTTCTTCCCGAAGAGTACTGAAAGAAAGAGAAAGGATCACAGTGCTCAAATCGATCGCAACGCAAGTAGCTCCACTAGTGGTGTGCGCCATGCAGGACATATCTAAGATCATCCGTGAAATCTTGCTGCATAGATTCACAACTGCGCGCAGGACCCCAGTCCAGAGTCACCCGCTACTCTTTAACCGACCCATTGGCTGTCGCGCGAATCACGTAACCTTGCTTTATCCGAAACGAAATTCGTTTGATGCTTTCAAGATCCTCGATTGGGCTCGCATCCAAAGCCAGGAAGCTCGCCTCGTATCCATCGCGCAGTTCCCCTATTTTGCGGGATGGGAAGATCGCTTTCGGAGTCGTTCCTGTCAGCGTCTTAAGCAATGCCCGATTGTCAAGCACCCTTAGCGAAGCGATGTAAAGCACCTCGTCGGAAATGGAGCCACGCATATCCGTCCCCAGCAGCAGCCGAGCACCCGCTCGTGTCAGTAGCTGGAGGTTGTGACCGTAGACTTCACGATATTTTTTGGCATCCGGGTCTGACGGTTCCTTGAAAATGGTCGTAACCACCGATGTTCCTTTTTCCGCCGTCAGCCGAGCGTCTTCCTCGGTTAATTTCCAATGTTCGAGGCTGCTGTCCGTGAAACCAGTCTTCGTCCCGATCTGCCAGGCGGCGGGAAGATGCGCGATGATATCTACACCAGAATTTAGCGCAAGGCGGAAGTCTGCCGCAGTTTCGATGTGTGCCGAAACGCGCAGTCCGGCAGCGTGAGCTCGCTGTACGAGTCGCTTCAAGACTACCGGATCAATACCCGCCTTGGCCGAGTACTCGGGGGGCTTGCCGCCATATCGAGAGTTACTTCGCCGCTTGGCTTCCTCCTCGGAAAAAGCCACGATCACTTTGATGAAATCGCGATTTTTGGCTGCGAGGGCCGGCCATTTCTGCTGTAAATCTGATTCGTTATCGATAATGAACACCTCGCGTGTATCGACCTGACTCAGCGTCTTCCGTTCACCGAATCGACCCATCTGCGCGAGCATCGTGTACATATCGGCCATGATGCCCCAGGAAGGCGTCACCAGACCCTGCGTATAAATCACGTCCACACTGTCGGGTTTATTGACGCGACGGAGCACGTCGGGCGAAAGTTCTAGACTCGGATCCATCTCCATTGCGTAAAAGACGCCGTCCGCCAAGTCTTCGTGAATGTCGTTTTCAAGGTCTTTGAGGTCTGCAAGATTGTGAACGTGGGCGTCGGCAAATGGTGGCACAACGAATTTCCCATTGAGATTTAGAACAGAATCCACGTGGCTGGGACGAGTGGCGGCAAATAGCCCATTTACTGAATATAAAGTCTTGGCGACGAAACGCTCCCCGTCCCACCAAAGTCCTCCTCTAAACTCCAGGTTCGATTGGTCGGTTGCAGTTGCGCTTAGCAAGAACAGCGCAAGGCCCCAAGTAAGGATTGCGACGAATAGGCTCAATTGCCTGATTTCCGATCTAACCATTTTCTATCTCCAATAACATCCGCTATTGCGTGCGGCGGCTGTTCTCTCCTCTAAGCTGCTTGTAAATGCTTTCCACAAACATTTCTTGCGGGACTTCTTTTTCCCAGCTCTTCCATTTGTCAGGGACACCGGTAGCTTTGATTTCCGCAAGGGTTTTCCCGGCGCTCAATTCTGATTTCACGAATTGAACACTATCCGCCACCAGTTCTTGAAACGCCAGCAAGTCCGAATACGTGGATACACGACCGTGACCGGGTATGATCCGTGCGTCTTTCGGCACGATTTGAAGCAGTTTGTCGATGCCGGCCTGAAGACCCGCGATAGTACCGCCGGTTGCGATATCGATTCCAGGAATGCTGGGTACAAACACGTCGCCTGTCAAAACCACATTTGATTGATGAAAAATGACCGCTATGTCGCCGTCCGTGTGAGCTTGAGGTAGATAAATGAGAGAGATTTCTTCACCGTTGAAGTAAATCGTAAGAGTCTCATCGAAAGTTACCACTGGCCAAGATATGGACGGTTGCGCGGCAACCTCGTAGGTGTACATTGTATTCTCGTGCTGGAGACGCTCGCGAGCCAAGCGATGCGAAATCAGAACCGTGGACCACCCAAACGCTTCGTTTGCGAACGCGTGGTGCCAGTGGGTATTAATTAGGAATTTTGGCATGCCTTTTCCGAACCCCTTAATTGCCTTTCGCAGGCCAGAGAACGTTTCCATGTAGCCGCCGTCGACTAGAAGGATCCCATCCTTTCCGACGGAGACACCGATTTCGTCAATAGCTCCGTTAATTACGTAGAGGCTTCCCTGTACATGAGTCACGGTGATGGGCTCAGGTGCATTCTGGGGATGAGCGGGCACGGCTTGGGCTATGAAAAGTGCAAATGTCATCAGCCCAACCCGCATGCTTCTACCCTTGCCAAGCATCAGAGTCCCTCGTAGACCTCCACACCCTCCGACGACTTGTTTGGAATGACAACTCTTATTCCCCTCCCCATTTGCTCGCGTCGTAATACAATGCCCGAGAAGGAGATCGGAGATGTTCTCCAGAAGGTGCTCGGCACGAGCTAACCAGGCAGTTCTAAGCACCGTCTAAAACTCACGTGGTTTATGAATCACTTAAGACACGGTTCTATCTTTCGGTTCGGCAGCTTTGAACTGAACGCAGGCGCGCGGCACCTCCAACGAGACGGCCTGAAAATACGACTGGCCGAAAAGCCGTTCCGTTTACTGGCAATACTGGTGTCGCACGCCGGAGAGACCGTGACCCGAAATGATTTGCGTGCAGCGTTGTGGCCGAGCGACCTCTACTTGAACTTCGAGCACGGCCTCGACAATGCAGTCAACAAAGTTCGTGCCGCGCTCGGTGACAAAGCGGAAAGCCCTAGGTTCATCGCGACGGTGCCCAAGGTCGGTTACCGGTTTATTGCGTCAGTGACATATGAGAGCCGTCGTCAGCCGACCGAGGAACTCGCGGAAGGCGAGCCCCTCGGAACACGCGGATATTTTCGGTTGTCTCTGAATCGATCGCTGGGTACCCTCTTTCCATTTCTGATGGTCGTCCTTGCGGTCGTGCTTATATTTATCGGACAGGGTCTTCTCCGGCAATCCACTGCCTCGTTTGAGGTTCGGCGTCTGCAATCCCGTAAGGCGGGCGAAGACTACACCTTGGGTGTTTATTATCAGAACCTCGCTAACGAAGACGGACTTCTTAGGTCCAGGCAATACTTAAGTGAGGCTCTTGATCTGGATCCGATGTTTGCGGAAGCGCACGCGCAGCTCGCGCTTACAGAGCAATTTATTGGGGATGAATTTTCTTCCGCTCCGGCAAATAACTACCAAAATGCGATCATCCATGCCCGGCGGGCTTTGGATCTCGACGGAACTTTGGCCGATGCGCACGTAGCGCTTGGGAATGTTAAGTTGCGAACAGATTGGGACTGGAACGGGGCGAGACAAGAATATCAAACAGCTCTTAGCCTCAACCCCAGTTCAGCAGTTGCCTTTGCAGCCTACGCACAATATCTGACCGCTATTGGCCAGAAGCAAGAATCTCTCAGAGCCATTGCGCGCGCTCACGCGCTGGATCCCGTCTCGGCACGTATCCGGTATCAGCAAGCTCTATTGTCATACTTTTCTAAGGATTACGAGCAGGCAATCGCACAACTCACGTCTCTGGTGCAAGAACAACCAGCGTATTCCGATGCTCGAAAGTCGCTGAGTGATGCCTATGCCCGAGTTGAGAAATGGGAACAAGCATCACAGGAGCTTGTGAACTGGTTAAAACTAATACAGATAAACGAGGATGAAATTCGGTCCACCCAGGACACTTTGCATCGGCAGGGATTCCGCGCATTTTGGCGGCGTCATTCACGTAGTAAGGGTTGCGGTCGGAGCGCAGATGATTACGGCATACCTTTTAACCGCGCAGTCTATTCTGCTCTAGTCAATGACACCGACCCCGCCATCATGTCGCTGCGTGAAGCCTATCGGCAGCACGATAACCGCCTATTGGACTTGAAAGTCGATCCTGAGTTCGACGCACTCCGCTCCGATCCTCGCTTCCAGGAAGTTCTGAAAAGCATCGGATTATAATTCCTCTATCACATGCTGAAGTATGACCTGTTCAGACGTCAATTCAGCACAGCCAGATCCCGATCGTGTTCACCGAATCCTCGCGGCCCGCGGATTGACGCTCTCGGAAGTCTCTCGCGCATCCGAACGGCGCTTTCCAGCGAATTACCTCCATCACATTCCTCACAATTTCTACCACGCTCTGCACACCGGGTCGTTCAGCCCGAGCTTGCAGCAAGTCTTCACCTTGAACGTCATCTCGGACTATCAATTCCTCGACTGGCTGATGGTTTTTGGCTTCTCCCTCGCGGTCATGACCTTGCCACCACACACCTGGCGAAGCTACATTGAACAGTGGCAGCCGCCCCATTCCAAGCTCTCTCCCGGACCAGTGGTGCCCTTCACAACCCGCGGGTCATCCCCATCGCGTGGAACATGGACTTCTAGCTTCGACTCCAGGAATCCGCCACGAAGCTGTTCACTTACTCGGCCGCGACTCCGGCGGCACAAGCCCCGCTACACGATAGTAGACAACCAGCTGGCCGTAATGTTCGCCGGAGTGTTCGATTAACTCCCAAGCCAAAGCCGTCAAGGGCAGGCGTCGCCCTGACTCCGAATCCAAAGCCATTTGCGCCATTCCCGCCTCACCCTTTTCGCCAATCACCGCAGCACCTTCGGCGAAAGACTTTTTCAGATAAGCGACGACCGCCGCTTTCGTTTTGTAGTTCGCGCGGGACTCATCGTCAGCGGGTTTCTTTCCTTTTGCCACGTCCGTGAACAAATCGTTCGAGCCGGCGACGTGCAGCAATTGCTCGGCGAAAGTGCGCTGCACCACACTTGGTCTGAAATCGTATTTGTCTTCAGGAAAGTCTTCCGCCATGGCAATCAGTTTGCTCCCAATCTGCTTCCACGATTGCAGTACGGCTTCGCTTGAGGTCAGCGCGGGCTTTGGCGGCTTCTCGATAGTCGCGTTTTGCGCGAAGCCGGCAGAGGCCAGCAGCCCGACAGCTCCCGTCACCACAGTGGTGGCAAGTACTCTCATAGCGTTGAAATTTCCTTTCCATCGCGTGCTCCCACTTACCGCCGGGGACCAAACCTTGAGCCTCATTTCAACACCAGCTCTTGAACAAGCTTCGTGCTTACGATTTCTCTCATTTCGACGCGTTTGTCTCCGAACACCTGTACCGTAGCCTGTTTGGATCGCCGCATACAAGATAACGACTTTCGAAGACTCAATCTTACAATTTTGACGGTTCTTGCGGCAACGATAGCAGCGCTGGGATGAGTGGCCGCGACGTTGGGACGAGTTACAGCGGTTCTGTCACAAGACTCCACCACGTCCATCAGCCCGCAGATGCGCCGCTGGCTCACCAGAAAATGCTTCCACAGCCAGTGCACTTCCTCCCGCTCTACGAGCTCCACCCGTTTTTTTCAATCACCGCTTTCAGCATGTCCTTGTCCAGGCTCAGATCCGCCACTAGCCTCTTCAGGCGCCCGTTCCCATCCTCGAGTTTCCGCAGCCGTTGCGCCTCGCCCACACTCATCCCGCCATACTTGGCCTTCCACGCGTACACGGTGTGCTTGCTCACCCCCAGCTCCCGCCCCACGTCCGCCGCGCTCCTCCCAGCCTCAATCTGTTTCAACGCCCCGATCATCTCCACTTCGTTATATTTCCGCTTCGCCCATGCTCCCTCCTCCCCATAAAATCCGAAAATCATATATCGTTGTGCGCGGAAAATGGGGGGCAGGTCAGACTCTTGCTATGGCGACTACAGCTTGAAGATGCTCGAATCGCTTGTCGCAGCGATGCCACGAATTACGGCCCTCTCTCAAAGTCAAATCAGGGACCATTGCGGAGAAGGGCGTGAAGCTGATGGCGATGGCTGCGGCTGAGTTTAAGTTGTGTGCCATCGTGCAGAACCAGACGATATTCGCCATTGTCAAGTGCGTGCATTTCACCGACCCGCTCAGCATTAACAATAGTAGAGCGATGTATGCGTGTGAACCCCTTTGCATGAAGCTTTCTCTCCATCTGCGCGATGGTTTCGCGTAAGAGCCAAGATTTCTTGCCGACGTGGAGCGTTACATAATCACCAGCGGCTTCAACCCAGTCGACATCCGACGTTTTCACGAATACGACGCGGCCCCCTGACCGGACGACGATGCGCTCCGACTGCCATGTGGCAGGATCTCCAGATGCAATTTCGCCGAGCGCCGACGCAAGCCGCTGCGAGAAATCCCGGTCTCGGTCGCTCGCCAGTGCCTCACGAGCACGCTGTAACGCAATGTCAAAGCGCTCGTCATCGATCGGCTTCAGCAGATAGTCGAGCGCATTAACCTCGAAGGCCCGCATGGCGTAGCGATCATGGCCGGTCACAAAAATGACGTATGGAAACGCCTCCAATCCCACCTCCTCGATTACATCGAAACCCGTTTTGCCCGGCATCTGGACGTCGAGGAAGACCAGATTCGGGGCATATCGGCGGATCGCCTCGATCGCCTTCGCCCCATTGCTACATTCAGCGACAATGTCTACCTCAGAAAAACGCTGCAGGCGCACACGAATGCCCCGGCGGGCGAGTTCCTCATCGTCAACGATCAGCGCTCGCATTGTCATGACTCACCCAGCCGCGCCCCGCGTGCGGTAGTTCCCGCCAGTGCACAGCGGAATGGAAGTTCGATTTTCGCTTCCAACCCGCCTCTTGAAGAAGAACCCAATGTGAAGCGCGCAGCATCGCCGTACAATTCGCGCAAACGGGTAACCGTATTGCTCAGACCGACTCCGTACAGCGCAGAACCACGCCTCGTCATGCCCGGACCATCATCAAGAACCGTAAGCCGTAGGGCACCGTTGTCTTGTGCGGCAGTCACTGAAACTGAGCCTCCATCCTCTACTGTGAGCACACCGTGTTTGACGGCATTCTCTACCAGCGGCTGCAGAACCAATGCAGGCACCATGCAAGCCATTGTGTCAGGGTCGGCATTGATCGTCACGCGCAACCGCGATCCAAATCGAATTTGTTCGATCTCGAGGTAACGGCGAACGAATTCCAACTCCTCCGCTAACATAATCTCCGGAGTATCGCTGGTCTCGAGCGTTAGACGCAGGAACTCACTCAACCGGGTGATCATTCGCGCGGCGTCGGCACTTCTGCCATCAATCACCAGAGTCGAAATTGCGTTCAGAGTGTTGAAAAGGAAATGAGGTTCGAGTTGTGACTGCAAAGCCCGAAGACGCGCCGCTTGCGCCATGGCTTCGGCTTTGATGGCGCGATTGCGCTGTTGTTCCAGCTCCATCCAGCTGGTGATCGCGAAATAGAGAAGCGACCATGCCAGCAGGACAAAACCATCATAAAGAAGCGTGCCGAGTGGAATCCGAAGAAACTGAATCGAAACGTGTCCTGTTATCTTTACGGCGTAGTAAGCCTGAAATAACAAGCCATGAATTTCGCGCCACGCAGCAGCCCCCGCGAAGGAAATCACAAGCACATAGATGAGGGAAGTAACCGGGCTTATTGATTTGGTTCGCAACTTGCGAAACAGCACGCGGAACAGCAGAGTAAGCGCGAAGCCCGTCCCGACTAACAACGATTTGTTCACCAGTGCATCCTGCGGGGACATAAAGTCCAGCCCCCAGGTGAACATGGCGGTGCCAAAGGTGATCCAGCCACAGCCCTGAAGAATCCAGAAAAGCTGCCCCCGGCCTAATCTGCTGTTGTATGCAGAAAAACGAAAAGGAGGCTCCGCTTCTAAGTGCGGGGCGTCACGAACCTGCGCTCTGGAAGGAGTTGCCAAACCGTTCCCACCCTTGTGGGGCATTTTACTCGCAAATTGCGGTCAAACAAAAAAAGACAAATAAGTTCTATTCAATAGGACTCAACCGCAACAGCTGCCCATCATCGTTGCCGATATAGATAAAACCATCGCTGCTCTGCGCTACCAGGCGCACGCGACCCGACTTGCCATTCATTAGCCTCTCCTCGACGACGACATGCCCTTCCTGCACCACCAATCGACTGAGGTGGTGCCCGGACATAGCGCCGATGAACACGCTCCCACGCCACGCCGCAAATTTAGTTCCTGTGCAAATCATCATTCCGCTCGGAGCAATGCCTGGTGTCCACACCCAAATCGGCTGCTCCATGCCGCTCTGCTTGGTGATGCCCATTCCGATTGGTCCCCCGGAATACTGCCATCCGTACGAAATCACCGGCCATCCGTAGTTTGCGCCTCGGTGAATGATGTTGAATTCGTCACCGCCCAGCGGACCATGCTCGCTCTCCCAAAGCTCACCTGTCACAGGATGTACAACCAGACCCTGCGGATTGCGATGTCCATAGCTCCAGATCTCCGGTAGAGCATTTTTTGTTCCGACGAAGGGATTATCCGGTGGAACGCTGCCATCATCACGTAGGCGCAGGATCTTGCCGGCATCATTGGTAAGTTCCTGCGCTCGGTCCTGATGGTGTCGATCGCCTACCGTGAGGAAAAGATAGTTGTCAATAAGAGCCATGCGTCCGCCATAGTGAAAACGGTCCTCGGAATAGGCATCTGCGGTGAAGATTCGTTCCCGATCGACGAATCGATTGTCGCGCAAGCGGTAGCGGTCCACAACCGTTGTACTGCGCTCCCGCGGGCCTTCGGAATAACTGATATAGATCCAACCGTTGTGGAGATAGTCGGGATGCAGCGCAATATCATGGTATCCGGCATCTTCCCCGGTCAAAGTGGCCGGGCGATTGGCATTGTGAACGCCGGTTTCGCTCCCCACCAGCGCCTCGGGACCACCCTCCACAGTAGTCAAAGTCCCGGACTTGGTGTCGAACAAATCGATGCCTTTCTGCCGCTCGACGACTAGTGCCCGGCCGTCCGGCAAGAACACCATCGCCGACGGTTGTTTCAATCCGGTCGCCACCACCTCGGCCTGGAATCGGAGACGCTCGCTATTGAAGATCTGCTGCGCAGGCGCGCTTTGCACGAAGAACGAAACCATGCTCACATAGCTAGCGATAATCAGTCGGTGTCTTCTCATATCAACTCTCGCGTCCAAGGGACCACGCAACTTCAGCTATTGCTTGCGCGTCAATGTGATTTGCACATCCATACACTCCCGCTTTTGATCGCTGTAGCGGAGTACCAGTAATGTATCGAGCTGGCAAGAGTAGACAGTACCGTGCGTGGAGGCGCAAGCAGTTTGCGACCATGCGAACAGTCGGTGCGGTGAGTCGCGCTCCCGATGCGACGAGACGTTCCAATCATATCGGGGCAGGAACGGAATTAATCCTTAAGATGAATACTTTAGTGGAGGTCGACCAATCTGCCGATGCCGTGAAGATCGCGGCGAGATTGCTGACGCGCAATTGGAACTGGATAGAACCAGCCTTTGGCCTAAGTATCCTGGAAACTGCATTACTCATCTAGTTGGGGCAAATCGGATTCCTCGACAACATTTCCTGCCCATTCCCGCGTATATTCGCGGAGAGGCTGGCAACAAGTGGTAAAGTCCCACCAACGATGGGCCATTTTGGCCGCTTACCTGAAAACGGGAGGAGCGGTCTAAGTTTGCAGGATTTGGTTTCCGTACGTCCCGGGGTGAGCCATGTCTATGATTCTTCAAGATCTTCGTTTGATCCCGATCGGCGGCATACGCGGTCATTCCAAACCCTAGGAACAGTAAAAACACGACACTGTTGATCCGGCGCATTCGTTTTCTCCTCAGTCTTGCGATGCAACGGCACACAATACACGGGCCCTTGATAGCAATCCCAGAACCCAGATCCCATGCCAGATGGTGACCTGTGTAACCTCAGTTCTGAAGGCCCGCTAAGCAGCAAATGAATCTCCATCCACCGCCGGTCTCGCTGACCTAGCACCAGTTCATTGCTGCCCTTGTTAGTGACAGAAACAAAACGACCGAAGCAAACCGAGATCGTGGATACTAAATCAATTCAATTTCCTCTTTGCAAACGAGAACCCGCCTTTCGATCGTCTGTGGAATCGGCGCCACTCAACCTCTCAGGTCTGAATGTACATCCGGTTTCATAAATGCGTTTGGGATCCCCCGCGATGCATCGCAGCCCTTCGCAAACTGCAGCGCTTCCGCAGGGATGGCTCCTCCGTCCAACCGGCAGGGTTAGCCACGACGTTGAGAGAACACCCATTTCGGCAGTGCTGGTTCGGTGAAGGCCAACTTGACTACACCGTCGTGATCTACCCCAGCGTATTCGGTGTAGAGCGGGTGTCCGCCCGCTTTCCGTCTTGCCGCGATGCGGTCGCGTGACGAGGACACAGGAACGATCTCGTCGGAATCCCCGTGGAAGTCCCACAGCGGTGTGTCAATCGACCCAGTGCCATCATCGGGAGAGACGCCTCCACAACAGATCACTGCTGCGGCGAAAAAATGTGGACGATTCGCGATCATATTCCACACGCCGGCGCCTCCCATCGAGTTCCCGGCTACGTAAATGCGGCGCTCATCCACAGCGAACTCACGGCGCAACGCATCGACGATCTCCAGTGCCAATCGTGCCCCGTCCCCAAAGCCAGGGAGTTCTTGCGCCGGGTGTTGCGAAAAATCGTATCGGATCCACCCTCGATCGGTTTGCGGCGCGAGGACGTAGCAGGGGAAATGTTTTTGGTTTTCGGGAAGCAGCCAGACACGTGTACCAAAAATATTGCCGAAGGCCAGCTGTTTCAGGTTGTCGTCACCCAACCCGCCGCTGCCATGCAAATACACCACCAATGGGAGTTTCCCGGCTGCTTCCGGCCGGAACAACCGATAAGGCATCTCCCAATCACTTTTGTGCGTGCGCGCCTCGAACTTTTTTTCCAGCCCCTCGGATTGTTTCTTAAATGCCTCAATAAGAGCCATTCTCTCCGGCGAGGTGGGGGCTCCGGGCGCGAGTGGCGGAGTTTTGGTATCCTTGACTGCCGCAGCGGAGGCATTTGGTGCAATCGAATAGTTGAGACCTATCTGCGCCGCTGCAAACCATGCTCCAGCTGAAGCCGAACCCAACAGGCGAACTGCTTCTCGTCGAGTAATCATCTGCGTTGTAGCCTCTCGCCCCGCTCGTTATTTGTCTTAAGACTCAAGAATCTAAACAATTTGAACAAAGAAATAGTTACGCGGCCGCCGACAACTTGCTGCTCCCGGACGAAAACGCAGCACCTATCTTCAATTCGTATGCGTCACTTTCAAATTCGAAAAATACGCATCGGTCGAAATAAACGCCCACAGTCCAATCTGCCCGCGTGCGTCTCCCAGCTTCAGATCATTCACAATCAGGCAAGGCTGCGCTGCTCCGTTCACGTATAGCCGCGCTTTCGTCCCCGCAACTTCAATCCTCATCTTCGTCCACGCGCCTGTCTCAAGATCAACGTACGACTCGTATATTCCCGGCGACTCTTCCCTCAACCGGTACCACGGAAACTCTGGCAACGACTCGTATTGCACCGAGTGATTGCGCCGCAGTTGGTCGTCCACTCGCCCGTTCGTCGGCCTCAGATATATGTTCTCCGCCCGCGCGCCATGCTCCTGCGCCCGAAACTCCACCCCGACAAATCCGCGCGCCGTCGAGTCCATCGACGTGATCGGCAAACCTGCAACCTCCGCCTCGATGGTTCCATCTTTGAAGTCCGTACCGCCCACCAGCGCAACCATCGAATCTCGATCGGTCTCATGATTCTGGGGCGGGGCAAGATGCAAGGCTTTCTTCCCCCGGTACATGACGATATCTGCTTTGGTGTTGACCGTTTCCAATCCCTCCATCGAATCCAGCCGAAGAACATCTATTCGGGCCCTCGGGGCTTGCCCGCCCGCATTCAGAACCATCAAAGCAGAACTTGCCAAGCAAAGGGAGCTAATAAACTTGCGCATATCCCTCCTTGCAACCGCTGCCACGTGTCTTGACACACTTCTTTTGTTGCACGGACACGCACTCTACCGTGCATTAGCCTGCCCCGTCTTGTATGTTCTTGCTCTACTGGAGGAACTTGTACTTGTTCCTTGCTTTGGAAGAAAGACAGACCTGCGCTCGTCTGAAAAGGTCACTTGCAAGCTGAATTCCACCCATTTTTCTGGGCACTGCTTCAGGCTAATTCCTGCATCCCGCAACTTCACGGCTTCTGCTTTCCCGGTTCCGCCCCTACACCGGTGGGTTCCCTCCAATAAAGCAACCGCTCGCTTTGGAATCAGAAGCCCTCGCGTCTGGGTGCCTCAGAAAAAATGGGGCAAACGGCCCTTAGTGCCACGAAAAGTAACGACATTGTGACGGTGGCGTGGCTTGTCGCTTGCAAGCAGCCGAGAGCGCCGGTACTGTCCAGCCACTGGCAAGGTTTGATTCGCCAGGATAACCAAGATGAGTCGCTTGAAACACATATCGGAAATTCCGCACCGAGGGCCAAAGACCCGACGCGCAGAACCTGCGTACCAGGCAGCTAGCCAATTTGCCCACTGCCCTGGCTTTCATACAACAAGGAATCTGAGGAGGACGCATGGGACGATCGATTGCCACTTTTTATTCTCCAGATGATGATCTTGAGCACGCATTAAAGTTGCAAATGCCTGCTCCAAGTCAGAACTCCGGCTACCCCATCGTGGACATAACTTTCAGTCCGGCTACACAAGGCCACCTGGGGCCGGGCTTGGAGTTCACGCCCCTTAATACTAACCGGGTCGTCGGCGGGGCCTATTCCCCAGTGGATGGCTACCGTTACATTTTCTTCGCAACGGCCGATAATGCATTAAATTGGACGCGCTTCTCCTCGAATTACAGGAATCCACCCCCCGACCCTGTCCTCGCAGGATCGCCCTTCCTCCTAGTCTTCCAGTTTCAAGGCTATCCTCAAGATTCCATCATAGACATTGCCGCACACTTCACCGGAACCCAACTCGAGGTTCTCGTGCTGATGAGCAACGGAAACCTATGGAGGCTGGGCGGCGCACCTTGGGATCCCAACTTCAATAGCTACTCCCCTAGCTGGAGCTTGATCCCATTTTTTACGCTTCTGAAGGGCGGACGTCGAGTTGCAGTCTTTGAAGGAGCAGGCTGGGGACACGCGATCGTTGCCACTGACCACGAGGTGATTGAGGTCTACTACTCTTGGAATCGATTCGGCCGCGATACACTGTGGACGTTTAACGAAACAATCGCAGATATCGGCGCTTTCTTTTCACCCGAAGACGGCGTCGCTCACATCATCGTCGCCACCCCGCAAACCAATCAGACCACTTTGATCCGGGAGATTACATTTACGCCGGCGATGGTGCCACCGGCTGTGCGCTCACTCGGTATTGTTAATTTCACACTCGACAGTCTCGGTGCTTACGAAAAACCAGATCAAGGTCGCCACGTAGTCATGCTTGCGACCGATTTGGTACATCCTCCTACCGACTTGTACCTCAGCTGGTACTACCCAGGTTGGAATGGCTTCCAGTACGGACATTGGCCCCCTTTGGCGGCTTGGTGATGGACAGTTACAACGGTGGTAGGACACCACCAGGCGGATACAGATAACCCTGACTCGTTGCAAAGGAGGCTCGTAAATGGCAACTACCACAGAAGATGTCGGCGCTAAGCCGCCCCGCATTGTGATACAGACCCTTCAAGACCTCCATGCGCACGAACAAGAAATCCTGCAACGGATCGTAGGTGTGCGCAACGGTGGCGCGCTGTTTCTCATTCACCCCTTTCAACTTCTGGCGGATGTTGGCGTGGACCTCTCAGAAACCACAAAGACTCAGATCCTGGATCTCGAGCCCTCATTGTCCACATCCTCCACGGTTGCTTATGCGGCATTTAAGAACAGCGGAGAACAGCAACACGTCACTGTAACGCTCCATGGACTCTTTAGGAGGGGATAGCCATGTCCCTGATGGCCGGATTCGATTTGGTGATCGAGGTTTCCAGCGAGGCTCTGCTCAAGCTCATCGAAAGCAACGCGACGATCGACGGTGCGTCATTAGTCCCGCCGTTTGAGGTGAACATACCCCTGTCGACCGGAAGCGCTCATGTCATCGTGGCGGACATGCAGCTCACTTTGCTAGTAGGAACGAGCAAGATCATTTTGACCATGATCTTCCAAGACTCGACTATTAGTCTGGGAGCCGTTGATCTCCCCAACCTCAGTGGTTCCTTCACGATTGACACTCAACTTCAGCTGGTGGCGGGCCAACAGCCAAACCAAAAGGTCCTCGGTGTGGCGCTTGCCTCAGCAAAAGCCTCCGTGCAGTTTGACGCCGCCTCGCAGGCCGCGATCACGAGCGCCCTCCCTCCCGGTGCCACCTTCGCGCTGTTTCAAGTCGCAGCAACTCAGAGCTTAACCACCTTCGTGCAAAAACTAGGAGACAAGTCTTTGCAACCTGGTTTCAATATTTTGCCGGGCATAGACGGCCAGCTTTCACCAGCTCTCCGCTTGGAGCGTTTGGACGTCGTTCAATGCATTGGGAACGACGCGATCGCGCTGTTCGGCATTTTGCTCGCCGACCGCGACGGCCAAGGCGACGCTTCCCATAAAGAATCTACCGCCATCACTGCGGGACACGACCTATGCGTGAGTGTGTCACCGGAGGCATTCACACGCCTACAGTTTTGCCCCGCCGCGGCGATCCACTTTTTGAACATTGCCTCTAACCCGCCGCCCGCCCAGGCCCCGTTGCAATTGCTCGTATTGACTAAGATGCCGGAATGCTGCGGCGGAGCCGGGGGAGTTGACACCGATGGCATGAAAATTACTCGATTCTGTCCCACGTTCGACACCGGCTTTATCAATATCAATGGCAGCTTCGACCAATCCGGATTTTGCTACGACGCCACGGGCACCTTTGATTTGCAAATGACCTTTCAGGTTACCGGTTCTACATTGACAGCTTCCATTTCGCAGGACCACCCGACCGTGCATATAGACGTGCCCTGGTACTGTTGGATTGCCCTCTTCATTCTCAGCGCGATCGGATTCGGTGTTGTCATCGCTGGAATTATCAGTGCCATTGTTGCTATCGTGCTCGATTCTTTGAACAATTTCCAAGGAACCACACCCGGGATTCCACCTCAAATCATGAATCTTAGCGGCTTCCCCGGTGTCGCATTGAGCGACGCTATCGTCACCCCGGAAGGCTTGACGCTTGAGGGCAAGTTGTCCAGCGCCATTCCCGCCCCACGCCCCGCGCAGATTCAGATCACCGAAAGGACCATTACAGTTTCCAGGGGGGCTGTTGGATCGGGAGTCTATCATTTCCAGGGGCGGGCCTTTGGAGGGAGCAGCCTCTGTCCTGCAGAAGACTTTCCATACACCGAGGTTTCACAACAGCAGACCGTGGTGTGCCAGGTGATCCCCACGCTTCTCGGTACCCCGCTCAAGCTGGACATCTCGCTTTTGGTCTTGAAGAGTTACTGGGGCCTCCCTCAGCAATTCTCAAAGGTCCTCGCGAGAGTTAAACTCACCGGTTTGAATGGCACGGTCAGTCTACCTGTGGAAACGCACTTCCCCTTGCCTTTGCCCAATGGCACGAAAGTATCCGCTCACAGCGCTCAGATCACTTATTCAATCTCTGGCAACACCATCTTTCTGTCCAACGTGCCTTCAGATGGAACCTATAGTGCTTGGCTCCACGTGGAGGCGACAGATCCAGCAGACATCACGGCTGCGACCACGGTACCATTCGGATTCGAAGGGGATACAGTGCAGTTCGGCAAAGGGTACGACCTGCACATGGAGAGATGTCGCAACTCTTTCTTGGAATCCCTTGCGACTCTCAGTGCCATTCCAGCAGCAGTTCCGCGAGGCGGTGATCTTGAACAATGGCTTGCCGACTTCGCACGCTATGTCTTAAATTCTAACCTGCCGGAAAAACAGCAAATCCTCTCCCAACTCCAGGCACAATTCGGCGCGGCGTTTCAGCGAGCTATCTTCTCTTCATCCGCCTTCGCGCCGGGCGCCCTGCCTGCCGGACTCGCAATCCGATCGATTGGACCTGGGCGCCCCCTTTAAGACTGCTGGGTGCATACAAGGCATTCCAAGCACTGAGTGTGGTAGAGATTCTCCGTTTGTAAGCCCTTCCTGCCTGCAACTGGACTGGTCCGCTCGCGCCTCCCACCTCCCGCCTAAACTGTCAATTAGAGAAAGAACGTAGAATTTAGTCGTGCGCCTTTCAGCTGCTTGCACGCGTAGGTGCTCGGTTCCTCCCAGGCGCGGACATTGGGTCGCTCGATTCTGACGAGGTGCTTACATCGCTTCGCTAAGTCTGCATCCACTCGGGTATTGCTTAAGAGCCTAGATCAACAGTTTCTTACCCCCTTTCTTCGCAAGGGCGAACGGAAGGGTATCTCAAAATGCCAGGTCTTGCTCACGTGTTGGCGGGCACGCTGAAAAGCACCTGTCTTCCATCTTTCAGAGAAAGAATAGCTGATTCGACTTCCTTGCCTCGTCTAGGCTAGTCCAAAGCGTCCGCGCAGGTCTTTCTACAAACGTAAATGCGCTTTATGGGGCTCGCTGCTGTCTTTTCATTTCATAGGAGTGCGAAGTCTCGACCAAGTTCGTCGGTTTTGCCCTCGTTCAAACCCGCTGCCTTTGCATGCTCCGTCCAGTTGTCAAGGGCCGAGCGAACATCTCCGAGTAATTCTTGCTTTCGCGGCACGCCAAATCGATCGGCTTCTACAAGTAAGTCCGCCCTCGTAATTCCATCGAACTTTCCGTTGACGCTCATTAAGTGCTGGTACGTCCATTCGCCTTTTGGATTGTGCGCATGCGTTACGTCGTACGCTGGGGCCAATTCCCAACTCTGGCCCTGCTTGAGAAGAAAGCTGAAATTCTTCGTGTGGTCGTCGTAGTTCCTGGACATGACATTGAAAGCCATGCGCAGAAACGTCTGCTGTATTGCATCGTCACCGAGTCCCAGCTGCGACACGGTCATGAATAGCTCTGAATAGGCGTGGGTGCCGCGCTGCTTGTAATCCAGATGGTTCATCGCGCAGAGCGTCTGCACGTGGTGTTTGATCGTGTTGCCTCGGACCACGTCCCGGTCGAAGCGCCGCGTCATGAAGTGAGCGCGATCGTTCTCTTCGAGCAGCAGGCACGGAGACATCACAATTCCCGCCTGTTTCGCCATCTTGTAGTACGCATATTCCGTACGGCCGTAATCTCCGCCCGTTCCCAGCTCGAAATCTTTTCCGATTCCATCAAATTTGACGATCCACGCTTCGAACCCGGGGGCGATGTCGAACTGGCCGCTCCGAATCTGATTTGTCACCGGATTCCAGGCAACGACTGCTTTAGCGCGCGCACCACCCGCCGATGTGCCAACTCGAATAATGTTTGCCAAAGCCGCCTTGGCATGGACGTCCGCCGACAGCTCGCCCGCTACCGCCTTCCTGGCCTCTTCGACAAGGGATTTCATCTTGAGCGGCGCAGCGCTTTCGCGGTGCGAACCCAATGCCGGCCTGAATTCGAGCGCTCCCATGCCGCGTTTTCCCATGTAGGCCAAACGATCAAGCGTCGTTACTTCCGATTTGGCGGTTCCGTGCTCTGCCATCCAGGCATCGATCAAGGCGTTGCCGAAATCGTCGGGCAGCGCATCGGCAAACATTGCGGGCAGTCGCCGAAACGTGGCCTCCGGTAGGTTCGGGAAGATAAATGTTTCTCGGGAATCCGTCACGGGCATCGTGAGGGGAGCGAGTTCAATTCCCAATCGACGCCACGACGGATCATAGGCAAATGCGTAGTATCCGAGCTTCGGGTCCGGCGCCAAAGCACCGACAAGCTTTCCCCAAGCGCGAACTTCGATGACTGGAATGTTCATAGGTTCGACTTTTTTGGCCCAGCCGAGCGGCGTTGGCGCGCTCGCTGAGGCAGAGTCTTCGTTTTCAGAAGCGCGAGCGGATTGATGGTCGGTTGCGGTGCTAGTATCTCAATTCCTTCGAGATAGTTCAGCGCCTTCAAAATTCGAAGCAGCGTCTGCACCGACGAGCCACGGCCCGCTTCAAGATTTTGCAATGCCGCCCGCGCAACTCCGGCTTTCTCCGCGGCGGCTCGCTGATCGATATTGCGGGACAAGCGTAGTTGTCGCATGCGGCGGCCCAGCTCGGCTTGCAATTCCTTCGGAGTCTTGAATTGTATGTCGCTCATAGCCTAATATTATAGGCCTTATAAGCATGAATGGCAATACAGCCTCAATTGTGAGGCTTTACAAGGCCAATATTACAATCACATAAAGCCTGCATTTCAAGGCTTTGAATCCGCGCCATTGATTTTAATGCCTATAATTATAGGCTTTATTCGTTAATCAATACAATGTTCGCCTCTTCGCCGCTGATCCCAAGAGGCGTTCTACATCGGCAGGCTCACCGTTGCGCATGCGTTTGAAATCGCGCGGCTTCAGCCGGACGACCAGCACCGCGCCTTGCAGGAATGCTTTCCGCATCACAAGACGGCGGCCGCCATCCTGAAAGACGGGAAAGCGGAAGCCGTCACTGTCCGCCAACTCCGCCAGTGGGTCGAGCAGGAAATCCATCTGGACCTGACCAACGCTCCCTTTGACCCGCAGGACGAAACTCTTCTGCCTCCTGCGGGGAGTTGCTCGAAATGTCCGAAACGCACCGGGAACAATCCTCTCCTCTTTCCGGAAGTGCGGCAGAAATCGATTTGCACCGACCGGGCCTGCTACCGGATGAAGGTCGAAGCGCTTGTCCACATTCGGATGAAACCTCTGGAAGATGCGGGCGAGAAGCCGCTCCGTGTTTCGCACGCTCCCGCGTGGCAAGCCAAACACCGGTGCCCGGATGTCCTCTTTGAAGGACAGTACCGGACCGTTAAGAAGGCGGAGTGCCCGCAAGCCAGACCCGCAGTGGTCATCGACGGAGCCGACGCCGGGAAGGTGTTGCACATCTGCCGCGACGGCAAATGCAAGGTTCACGCCCGCCTCACCCACTACGAAGCGAGCCCTAAGGAACGTGCGGCACGAGCCAGGGAGCTGCTGGCCGAACGCGTCGAGAAACTAACCCGTGTGCGCATCCTGAACGCGATTCGCAAGAAACTCCCCGCAACGCTGTCGCGTCCCGACCTCGAAATGGCCGCGCTCGATCATTTCGAGCGGCTCGGCCACGACAATCACCGCCGCCTTTGCCGTGTGTACGCGTGGGAAGAGAAAGAGACCAAGGCATCCTGGGGCGGAAACACCGTCGACTACCCAACCATCGCCGGGAAGGCCGTCCGCGAGATGAGCCTGCCGGACCTGCAGCGCTTCCAAATCGTGTGCGCGCTCGTGTCCGACCTGTACTGCCCCGGATACAACCCGCGCCAGCCGCTTGCGAAAGACTCGAACCTCATTCGCACGGCGGCACGCTACAAGATAGACGCGGAGACGATTGGCGCAACCGTTCGGGCGGAACTGGCCTCGGCGCGAAGCGCGAAGCCGCGTGGCTCGGAATCTTCGCGCAAGCAGGCCACTGTCAAACCCAGGACCGGGGCGGCGGGACCGCGCAAGGAAAAATAGCTATGGCACCTGCATTTCGGAAGGAGGCAGCGCGACGAGCGCTGCCTTCCTCATCCTTCCTGACCCAATGGCATAGTTGCTTCCGCAATCCTCATCGCTACACCTGTAACGCGGCCTACGATTTCCGCTTCTCGCGGATAAGGGAATTGCCTTATCTCCACAGGTGAGTTGGGATATGGGATTGCGATCAAATGCCCCTCTTTGATTTCGCACCAACTACAAACGTACGAGTCCCGCAGTTCGACAAAGTAAATTGGCCGGTCGAATTCCGTCCGCCAGGTTCCGTGCTTGATCCTGCGCTGATTCCCGTCGATCTGCACGAACGAGCCCGGGCGAATGAGCGGATACATCGTGAAATCGTTTAGGCCGATATATCCGTACATCGACTTCCGCAAGTCCAGGTGCTGTATCAATCGCACCGGAATTTCTCCCCAAATCTGTACCAGCCTGCTGAGCAAGGTCGTCTTGTCGAGTTGAAGTTCTTCGCGCGATCGTAGCGGAAGTACGACCGTCTCGACATCGTCCTCATCAGAACCGGGAACCAGATGCGTTTTCCCCAGGCCGAAGAGCGCCTGATCGCGGCCGATATCGCTGGGACGGAGCCCAAAGAACGAGATGATATTCGTCCAGCTGTCCCTGTAAATGACGCTGAGGAGGTTTTCTGGATGATGGACGCCGAGACGAAGGAAGTAATCTACGTCAACCAGGCCTACCACACCCTCACTGGACGTTCGGTTTCGTCTCTCTATGAGAGTCCGTCCTCTTATCGAGAGTTGATTCATCCGGAGGACCGGATCCGTGTTCTAGCAAGATTGGATGAAGCGGCCAGGGGCGGACATTTTGATGAAGAGTTTCGAATCGCTCGTGAAGATAAGACTTTGAGATGGGTATGGGTTAAGGCATCTCCTGTCCATGAAAAAGGTGTTATCCGATGGCTTGTTGGCACCGCTCAAGATATTACTTCGCGTAAGCATGCCGAATTGCAGATAGGCAAACATCTCGATGCAGCCGAGGCAGCTCGCGCTGAAGCCGAGGCCTTACGAAAATCAACACTCGCGCTTACGCAAAACCTTGCTATGGACGCTGTCCTAGACACGTTACTCGAGTGTCTCTCTGGTCTGGTCCCTTTCCACTCAGGTCAGGTCCTTCTTCTAGAAGGAGATTCCGAACTGCTTGTCGCCCGCTCAGCTCCACGAACCTCCAATCAGTGGTCGGGCGTAACTCTCAATGCGGCCGGCCAGCCCCTGCTGCAAAAAATCCTATTCGAGCACAAGGAAGTGCTTCTGCCCGACACATCGACAAACACGGAATGGCGACCTTGCAATACCTTCGGAGACGCTCGCTCCTGGCTAGGTGTGCCGCTCATCGCTTCTGGGCGCGTACTCGGAGTTCTATCACTTGGCATTAACGTCGCTGGGGTATTCGCCCCCGAACATCTTCGCCTCGCCAAACTTTTGTCGATTCCCGCCGCCGTTGCGATCCAAAACGCACGCATCTATGAGCGCGCCGAAATCTATGCCGCCGAATTGGAGGCTCGCCTCAGAGAACTTCAGGAAACACGCAGGGCCCTCAAACACAGCGATCACTAGGCTCGCAAACCCATCTGAGCCATTCTCCGACATGTTTGCCGATTTCGATGAGCTCAAGACAGATGCCGAGACCGAACTGCATTTCAAGTCTATAAAATCCATTCTCTTCAACGCTTTGCACCCGCCCTTTCTTTCAATCGGTACAACAAGTACAACGATCGTAACCCCATTGATATCAGCAACGTACAATTGCCGCTACGCTTCGACCGTTGCAGGGCGCTCGAACTCATTGCTGATTCTAAGGCCGCTACCGTATCTTCACCAGCGCGATAGACTCTCATCAATATGAATGATTAGTTGTTGACAGACGCAGATAAGTGTCATAGAAGGTCCCTCCAATAGGAGGCCCTCCATGAAGGCCAGCCAACAAGCGAAACGTCAAAAGACTCGCAAATCAGGTCCTGCAAAAGATCGCAGATTGAGTATCGGATTTAGGAACCATCATGAATTGCTCCTAAAGCTTGGAGATGCTGTTAACGCTGTCGGGACTCACTTGGGCAGCACTGCGGCCGTGGGACGGCAAGGTACGGCGGTTGCTGCGACGCAAAAAACTTTCATCGGTTACGACGAGGCCCTCCGAATCGTTTTGGAATGCAGCGGACGAACCGGCCCTGAAGATCCAGTCATTGACCCCATTGCCCCGCCAGCAACCAAAGATCAAATTGTCCAGTGTATTTTGAAAAAACTCCACGACGAGGGCTTTTCGCTGCCTGGCCCTCTAAACATCGCTGATACAGAAACGTGTGATGCATTGGCGGCAGAGGTTCAATATGCATCGAACTGACCTCCTATTAAGAGGGCTTCTCACCTTCTTACTTTGCCAAGCCACCTTGGTCCCTCCCGCTGAAGGGCAAGATGCAGGTGCGAAACCAACGCTGAACCTTGTCTTGGACACCACAAACCAATTTATCGCCGTAACCTTTTCGGGTGGAAAACCGGATGCCAAGAAAGCTCTGGACGTAACGGAATGGAGAGTTATAGCAGTTCCCCACGATCAATCCGCTCCCCCGGTGATGTTGTCTATATCGAAGGCCGAATTCTACGAACGCCCCAACCACACGACTGATCAAGCTCAGGTTCGCTTGAAGACTTCCGGCACGCCGCCAATTCCAACGGGAATGGACCTCTTTGTAGTGCAATTCGACCCCACGGGCGTAGGACTGACGGCCATGTTGAAGTCAAAAACAAGCGAAGCGGCCGAGAAACCAGGTGCCGCCGTGAAACAGAACCCGGATGGGCTTGTACCTGCAACCAGCAAGCAAAGTGCTGCAATATATTTTAGCGGACTTTACAGCCCAGGTATCGGAAGTCCTCCCCAGTATTCGATAGACGCCGTCGTAAATCCTCAATTCCACTTGAGCAACTACAATCCTTGTGATCCAAGGCTCGGGCTAAACGCCCAGGTGAAAACTGATAAAAGACCGACGGTGGACCCCGACAGTTATACAGTTTCCCCCAGTTTCAGCATGTTCATCCTCGGTTGCGGAGCAGACAATCAGACACGCTTTTCGGGCCGGTCAGTGCTACTCACCTGGAATGTTATTGGTCCCGAATTTGAGGCTAAAGGCAAGGACCTCAATGTCGTCTCAGCGCCAATGATTAGCGATTTCTTCAGGCTTTGGCCGCTTCCATCAACAGCGACTAACACCAAAGAGCCGTTTACAGCCTACTTGAGCCCCACTATTGGTCTTGAGTTTGGGACTAACACCAAAAACGGATTGGATCCAGGCGGCTCCGGCACCGTTTTTAGAGGGGTTGCTGGTGCAGATCTTTCCGCGCGTTACTTGCTCTCAAAGACCTTCGTCATTAAGAAGATTTTGCTATCGTCGTCCTACAGAGCGAGGATTCCTGCGTTTTCTGAGATCAGCACCAATACCGTGATGGTGCCTGGCAGTACCAAACCGAAGGATATCTTTAGCTTGTCCTCGGCCACACGGAATCATGTGCAATCTGAGCTGGATTTCATGTTCACCGACGCTTGGGGTATAACCCTCAAACACGAGTACGGAAGAATCCCTCCAGCATTTCGGTTAGTCGACAACACGGCAAGCGTGGGTCTTGTCTTCATGTTTAGTCAAGCTGGAAACGGCAAACAGAAGGGCCAACAATAGATGATGAATCTCTCGAATTCCTGGTGGAACTCGTATGAGCAACTCACAGTCATTCTCTCATTGTTAATGGCTTTGATTGTTGCCGCTGCGGCGTTTGTGCCGACAAAGCTAAAGCTAAGTCACCCTTTCACTGCGACCTTAACGTGGGATTTCACTCGGAGTTGGGCTACCAACGTGAGCGGGTTGGCTGGTGTTATGGGCGTGGCAGCCGCCAGTTCGATTGCGGCTGACTTTAAACCCTTCACACAAGCAGCAGTCAAAAACTCCTATACAGCGGCCACGGTGCTGATGGCCGCAATTGTTGTTGCTGCTCCGAGCATCTACACTCTACTTCAAGTCAGGAAGGATAATCAGTTGGTGGGCTGCGCCGGAGGATTTATTGCCGCTTCGACGCTTACGATTTGGGGGACAATCGCTCAATTACTCCTTCAAACGGCGTTGCTGTTAGGATTTGTCAGTGAGAAGCTCGACCTTCGCTTTGGTCTCTTGCTCGTGCCTGCGATTTTGATCGTCGGCTTGATCTTATTGGTTCCGTATTCCATCAAAAGCATTCAAGTAGCGCTCATCAATGAGACCCAAGCTCCGGCTCCCACCCCAATTGTCAAATCGCCTGGTCTCCCTGGCATTGACAAGCTTCAGGCTCAGATCGAACCAGCCGAAATTCTGCAACAAACGGCTCCCGTGCGCCGAAGCATAGCCTTGCTCTAAGAAATGGCATGGGCGTTCAAAAATTCCTGTCTATTGCGGACCTGCAAAGCCTTTGTCCCAGCTTTCGGCGGCCCTTGAATCTCTGTTCTAAAATCACTTATTTCGCGAGCGCGTCAAATTCAACCTAAAGCCTAACTCTTTCGCCCCAACCCAGTGGTTGACCGTTTGACACCTATTTATTTGCTTTATACTTTAATGAGATCGACAGTCTGTACAAACGGGGACGCTATGTCATTGAAAAGGAACGAGAGGGCACGTGAAGGAATTATTGCTTCTTCAAAGCTCCTTCGCTTTTCTCGATTTTGCCAAATTTCCCCTGGTGTTAGTTTAGTTCATCCACTGCCCCACGTGGAAAGTCGCTTCGGATACAAATCTCGCGGCACGGATGGCATGCCGACCGTCACGTATGACTTCCTGGCGCAAACCTAGACACACTTCTCTAAGCCCGCAAACGCGAGTAGTTCTAGTAGCAAATTCCGACTCCAAGGTTGGAATCTAAGCGGCATCAGTATCCCGAATTTCTCGCTGTGGCTCCCTCGTTTCATCGGGTTCAGCAGACCAAGTCGTTGATTCTAAGACGACGAGTTCGTAACGGATTTGAACCACCCACCTCCTGGTCCCGAACCAACGCACGGAAGTCGAGAAAATCAATCTAAGGCGTTGAATCGGCGTCGGATAGATGAGCAACTGTCTCCCTTAATTGGGCTCCTCATTGGGCTACAAATTGTGAGCCCGACTCCCGGGAAACGAACGGCTGCTTGGCTGGTAGCACGCCTGCCTTGGGCGCATGCCAACCGATTCCAACGCTTCCAACAATCCCCTTCCTAAGGAAGGGGCTTCTCTGAGCCAGTCCCTTCCTTAACCATCCCAGCAAAGATGTTGCACTTCACTCCCACACCCCAATGTCAAAGTCCGTGGAAAGGACAGCAGCTTGTGAAAAAAGAATTGGAGAGGGCAGGGGGCGTGGAACAATTCCCTGCCGGAATTCCATCTCAAGAACCACGGAGAAGCTCAACCAGCTATGGTTGATCTGATTTCCTACTCAAACCCTACCCACAAACGAAATGCCCTTCGCTCACGAGCCAGTCAAGGACACTACGCGCCGCTCGCGCGGTAGCGGCGAGCCGCTCTCCTTGACAGGCTCTCCGCTGCGGGCTTTTGCTTGGCATGGCGGCTTGAAGTATTCCGCCGTTGATAGCGGCAATCACAACCATGTGGTTTCAGGCGGGAGCATCATCTACACTAAGTTTCCAAGGTGCGACGTGGCCCAGTATGATCGCGGCGACTACGTGAAAGTTGAATTTCCGGCTGACACTCCGGGCCTTCCCGGCGAATGGATGTGGGTCCGCGTGCATCACTGCGACGACGAGAGCCAGCTGCTCTTTGGCACGCTCGACAACGAGCCCGTCGTAAATCCGGAAGACCTGGAACTTGCCCAGGAGCTGGCCATCAGCTACAGCCAGATCCGCGAGCACAGAAAGCCGTCGGAATTCCGCAAGAACTGAGCTTCAATTCCCGCCAAAATAATCTTTCCTATTCCTGGGGCATGCCTGGGCGAATATAAGGCGAATATGCTACTATGAGGCGGAAAAAGGACTTCAATGTCCGGATCTCCACAGTATGGCATTGTTTTCCACAGACTTCACCGCTATGGTGAATTGTGGTGCGGTGCTATACTCCCCAGCAAGCGGGCCGGAAAAGTGACCAGAGGCGCAAAACGAAAAGCAAAACCTGAGCCGGCCGAGGGCGCCTCCGTGCGGGCGACCATCAGCTTTCCGTCTGAACTCTACAAGACTCTCGAAGGGATCGCACGCGAGAAAAAAGTCTCGCTGGCCTGGGTTGTCCGCGAAGCGTCGGAACAGTACGTCGCGGACAAGTGGCCGCTGTTTGGAAAAAGTCTGGTACGCGGAGAGAAATAATGGGCGCGGCGGCAAAGATGAAGAAAGTCAGGCTGGAACTTGTGAAGCCGGGAAAGCGCGTCAAACGTCCGCCTGTGCTCCGCACCATCGATCTTTTTAGCGGGGCAGGGGGCATCACGGAAGGATTCCGGCAAGCGGGCTATGAATGCCTCTATGCGAACGACTGCATGCCCGAGGCAGTTGAGACGTTCGAGAAGAACCACCCCGAGGCCTGGGCGGATCGCCGCAACATTGAAAACATAAAACCATCGGAGATCCGGGCGAAACTCGGCATCAAAAAAGGCGATCTTGATGTCCTTGCCGGCGGGCCTCCGTGCCAGGGATTCTCAATCAATGCACCGGAGCGATTCCTTACCGATCCACGCAACAAACTGTTCAAGGACTATGTACGGTTCCTTGAAGAATTCGAGCCCAAGACCTTTCTGTTTGAAAACGTCCCCGGCCTGCTGTCGCTCGGCGATGGCAAGGTGCTTGACCGTGTCCTCGCTGAATTCGCACGGCTCGACTACCATGTCACCGTAAAAATCCTGTTCGCCGCGCACTACGGCGTGCCTCAGGAACGCTGGCGTTTGATTCTGCTCGGCTCCAGGTTCGGCGAGATTGCACCGCCGGAGCCCACGCATTTCGCGGCCGGGCGTGCGAACTTCCGGGGCGGCGGAGGAGTGCTTACGTTCCGTCTCACCGATTCCGACAAGCACCGCCTGCTGCCGGCCGTGACCGTGCGCGACGCCATCGGCGATCTGCCGCGTCTTGAGATGGGGGAGGGGGCCGAGACCATAGGCTATACAGCCGGGAAACTCAGCGAATACGCCCGTGAGATGCGCAATCCCGAAGGCATGACCTACAATCACTTTGCCGCGAAGCTTTCAAAACAGAACGCCGAGCGCATGAAGTTCGTGAAGCCCGGCGGCTCATGGCGGGACATTCCGCATCACATGCTGCCCAAGGGCATGCAACGCGCGCGCAAGTCCGACCATACCAAGCGCTATGGCCGGCTGCACAACAATGGCCTCGCCGGCACCGTCATGACGAAATGCGATCCGCACTGGGGTACGGTGTTCCTGCCCGACCAGGACCGTTCACTCACGGTGCGCGAAGCGGCCCGGTTCCAATCTTTCCCCGATACGTATCAGTTTCTTGGCCCGCGAGTCTCGCAGTACGAACAGGTCGGCAACGCTGTCCCGGTTCTAATGGCACGCGCCATTGCGCAGCAGATACGCGCTCATCTGGAAGAGCACGGAGCTGTGCCCGCAGCCGTGCAGGAAGCAGAAGCCGCGCATGGCTAGCAACATTACAGAGCTTTTCGGGTACAGCCCGGCGGATCAATCGCCCGCGGCGAAGCAGGCCCGGAAAAATCTGCAATGCCCGTTTCTCGGACAGACCTGCACGAAAACCCTGAGTGACGGCACCATCAGCGGGATGTGTACTCTCAAGCCCATGACCAGCGGGCCTGTCATTTGCTGCCCGGTACGGCTTTATGCGGACGATTACAAGGTCCTCAAGGATGTAGCCGCTCAGGCGTTCGGCAAAGGTATCGATCTGATTGCCGGAAGCGATGTGGCTGCTTACCGCGCCAAGAATCCCGGCAAACCTGCCATTGCCGTGTTCGGTAAACGCTGGGGCAAAGAACTGCGCCTGCCGAGCCGCGCAAAGAACGCAGGCGGGAAGGTGGGCGCATACTTCGTGGACTGGATTCTGGCGCACACCGATGCCGCCGGGAAACTGCTGGGCTTTGTCGCCATTGAGGTGCAGTCCATCGACACCACTGGGAATTACCGTGGGGAACGTAAGGCTTATCTGGAGGGCAGCTCTTTCAAAGGCAACAGCACAGCGGGGCCGAACTGGGAGAACGTCAACAAACGCATTCTGCCGCAGATTATCTACAAGGGCCATGTGCTGAGGCGCGAGCCGCTGTGCCAGAAGGGGCTTTTCTTCATCTGCCCAACGCCTGTCTACAACAAGATCGCGGAACGTCTTGGCGGCAAGCTGGAGGAAATTCACCAGCAAGCGGGATCGGTGACTCTGATGCGGTATGACGTGGGCTCTCCCGTTCCCGACGGCCAGACCCGCACACTCGAATTTGGCGGGCAGTCCACAACGACCATTGACCAGGTTGCGCTTGCCTTTACCGCTCCCAGCAACCTGCCGCCGGCAAAGGTCTACGAGCAAGCCATCATTGCGGAGCTGTAGCCGTGGACCGCAGTGAGAACATGCGCCGCATACGCAGCAAGGGGATGCTTCCCGAGCTGGCGGTACGCAGCATGGTTCACCGGATGGGTTTCCGTTTCCGGCTGCACAGCAAGGATCTGCCGGGAAAGCCGGATCTGGTATTTGTTTCGCGGCGGAAAGTGATATTCGTTCACGGATGCTTTTGGCACGCGCATGACTGCAAGAAGGCACATAAGCCAAAGTCCAACACGAATTACTGGGGGCCTAAGCTTAAGCGCAACCAGGCGCGCGATGCCAGGAACGTCGGAGCGCTCCGTGCGGCGGGATGGAAGCCGCTGGTGATTTGGGAATGCGAGCTGAAAGAAAGCTCAGCCGTCAGTAAGCGGCTCAGAAAGTTCTTGGGGGCTCAAGGGATTTTGCGAAAGAAGATGTAATGGCTAATCCGGACAAAATACTTAGCGCGGGAAAGGATGACTACCACATCCACCTCAACTTTCTGCCGGTGGATACCAGTGGCGTGCATTTTGTCATTTACCGCCGCAAGTGCGCCTCTCAACAGGAGCAGCGTCCGCACCCAGACGCCAGCGCTCATAGGCTTCCGGAAAAAGACGCCAGCGAAGCTGATTGGCCGTCGTATTGGGTTTTGCTGGATGCAACGGAGGGTTTTGAGGCGTTCGATTTTCAGCCGGAATGGAATCCCGATATAACGCGCCGGATTGTCTTCGGCTGCCTGAGTCGCTCGGTGGAGTCCAGGCTGAAGCCGGCCGAGTACCGTTTTCCGGAGAGCAGTTTCATCCAAGAAGTCTCCATTGCCATGCAAACGCATCCGGAGGGAGTGGAAGAGCTTGTCGTACAGCCCTACTCGCTGAAAGTCTCCCGTCAGACCGGCTTTCTGGTCGATTTTCATTTCAGGCTCGGCAAGGGAGTTCCTTTTAACAGAAAAATTCAACAGCTCAGCCTGAGTCTCGATAAAAACTTCCGTCGCAACGTCGATTACTACGTTGATCGATCCTCGAAAATCCGCCAGTTTCTCGAAAAAAGATGGCCGGTATTTGAGGGGATGACAACGCCAGGCGGTTCCGCGCCGTTACGGATTTCCAAGGAGTACGTGGCTCTGCCAGCGGAACGGCTCCGCCCCAAGGTTTACGTATTTGCGGGCGACAAGGAATCCAAGAGCCAGTTCACGGGCCTGCGCGATTTTGGGCCTCTGCAGCCACTCGCCGCGCCCCCCAGATTGTTGTTTGTATTTCGCGAGCAAGACCGGCAAGCCGCGCGGCGCCTTGCCCTTTCGCTCAAGGGCCTGAAACAGCGCGGCCAGTTTAATTTTCCGGGCTTCAAGGAGTTGTTCAAAGCCCCGCTCGACATTGACGCGGACCCTGTGGTGCTTCCCGATCTGACCGCAGCATCAATGGAGGCAGCGCTGAAGCGCGCTGAGGCTGTGCGAGTAGACACGCCTCAAGTTTTGCCAGTTATTGTTCTGCCAAACGACGAAGACAACGGCTACATGGCCCAGAAGGCGTACTTTTCGCACGTAGGGATGCCCACCCAGGTCTGCACGCTGCGCATTCTGGAAGATGAGGAGTCCTTGAAGTGGGCGATTGGGAACTTGGCGCTGCAAATATTTTGCAAGGCGGGCGGAAAACCGTGGAAGGTCCGGCCGACGGCGGAGCATTCTCTTATCATCGGCATCAGCCAGTCTCACAAATGCCGGAATGTCGATGACAAGGTGCATGTCGATAAGTATTTTGCGTTCTCCGTGCTGACTGACAGCAGCGGGCTGTTCCAGCAGATTCAGGTGTTGGGGGATTCGGAGGATCACACCACATACATCAAGGCGCTCAGCGCCAATCTGAAGAAAGTCCTGGAGGAAAACGCGGGGGCATTCAACCGAGTCGTCATCCACACTTCGTTCAAGCTGAAGCACGAGGAGATCAGGACCATTCAGCAAACCACCCACGATGTCGCGGCTGCCACGGATCGCGCGAAATGCAGATTCTCCGTGATCAAGGTGAACCATAAAAGCCGCTTTTTCGGCATCAACCGCTCGGTAAACAGCCTCGTGCCCTTCGAGGCGACGAAGGTGAGGCTGAGTTCAAGCGAGCACCTTGTCTGGTTCGAGGGCATCTATCCAGACAAGCCGAACGTGACGAAGGCGTTTCCTGGCCCTACGCACCTCCAATTCCTGCGCGTGAACGACGATCCTGCCGAGCCCGCCGAGCAGCGCGAGCTATTGCAGGATTTGGTGAATCTTTCCGGGGCTAATTGGCGGGGATTTAACGCCAAGAGCGCCCCCGTATCCGTTTTCTATTGTCATTTGGTCGCCGAACTTGTTCATGATTTTCACGAACGGGGGCTTCCGATGCCAGCCGTGCAAGATATCCGACCATGGTTCCTGTGAGCACATATGACGAGCCGCTCTAAAGACATCATCTTTCTGCTGGGGGCCGGAGCAAGCGCCGAAGCGGGCATCCCCGTTTCTGGCGAGATGATTAACCTGGTGGAGAAATCACTCAAGCCGGAAACTGAGCAGGGCCTCTACCATCACGTCAAGAGCGCAATCCATTTCTCCGCCGGTCTCAAAGGCCGTTTTGGCAATGCGGTGCCCTTCAACATCGAAACCTTGGTTAACACGCTGTACGAGCTGGAGCGCAACGAAGAACATCCGCTCTATCCGTTTATCGCGGCGTGGAGCTCCCGGTTCGTAGCGCTGGCAGGGCCGGACTTCGGAGAGGTGAAACGTTTCCGGCAGCGCATCCTGGCGGATCTTAAGAAATGGATGTGTCCTGAGGATTCCGCCCAGGCCGATTACTATCGCGGCCTGATCACGCTGCAGCGGGACCTGAACTATCCGCTGCACGTTTTCTCGCTGAACTACGATCTCTGCGTTGAGAGCCTAAACAGCTCGGAGTTTCGCGTTGAAACAGGATTTGCAAACTTTGGCCCCAGCCACCCGTGGGACTGGGAGCGCTTCGTGGACATGGAAACCAGCAACAATATCGCCCCACATCTCGTGCTTTACAAATTGCACGGGTCCATCAACTGGAAGCGCAGCCAGGAGACCAAGGATCTGTTCTGCGTCCAGCAGATCGAAAGCGTAGATGCGGAAAAAATGGAAGTCATTTTCGGGCGCGAATTCAAGCTTGAGGCCGCCGATCCATATCTTTTCTTTGCATATAAATTCCGGGACTTATCCCTTGTAACCAGGGTCATCGCTACGCTCGGGTACGGTTTCGGTGACGCGCACATCAACAAGATGCTCACGCAGAGCCTGCGCACCGATCCCGAACGCCGTCTTCTCGTCATTCAGCGCTGCGAAGAGAAGGACTGCGCCGCAAAGGCAACGGAAATTGTGACGCTCCTGGACCTGGGTGCCGAAAGGAAGGACCAAGTGATCGTTCAGCCTGGCACGGTGAAGGAATTCCTCCAGAGCCCGCAGCTGAACGAGCGGCTTGTGAAATTGATTCCACCGAGCAAAGACGTTCCGTTCTAGCCTTTGCCGAAATACGAGACACGAACCCCTCCCGCAGCCGTCACTCTTCCATCGAGGGCCGCGCCATGCGGATTGAAAGTGAACTGGGCCGTACCTAAGGGCGTTAGATCAGGTGCACAGATTGTCGCTGACCGATCATTTCCGGCGATGATGCGGACCTGGCTGCTCGCCGCAGGCCGATCACTCTTCCAGTCAACGGAGACATCATAGTTTGCGTGATTCCATTTCCGGGGATGTTCTGCGCTGGCAGGCGATGAAGCGTGGCGCCAGAGCGTATGCATATCCTCCGACTCCCAAAATTCGCGCGTGGAGAGCAGTGCGTCATGCTGCATCAGCCAGTCTCGCAGCCCTCTCATATCAGTAAATGCTCCCGTCAGCTTCCGGACAACCCAAGCCGCGCCCACGCGGGAAGAAAAGCCCATCTGACATAAAAGTGCGGCGGGTATTGAAGGCACACCGTATGTCAGCGCGAATGCGGGGCCGTCGCCCAATTCGCTTGCCCGCGCGTGTCCTGTCGCGGTCGCTTGAACTCGCACAGCCTCTGCCGCCCAAACCAGCCGGAAAACAATTCCTTCCTGAATGAAGACTTGTGCACGCTGTGCGTCACGTGCTTTCCGCCCTTTCAGTATCTCGGAAAATGCAGTCCCTTTTATCCACTCCGAAAGCGCTTTCTCCCATTCGGAAGGCAGTTTTCTCACGGCGAAGAACGGTTCTTTCATAACTTCCGCGTAAAGCGCGGTTGCCGCAACCGCCGCAGCATCACCGTCATCTGCGGCCACAGCGGCTTGGAATGCACACAACACGCTCACCAGGGCGTCGAGTTGTTCGTGAAGAAAAAGACCCGGCTTCCGGCCCAGGCCGGAGTAGAAACAGGCCCTTCGTTGTTCCTCCGTGCTTCTCCGCCATAACCACTCCGCGCGCGAGCGCAGCAGCTCACGTTCGATTGCTCTCGTGGGTTCATCCTCGCGCGCAAGTGTACGTTTCCAGAGAGAGTCCTTGAGCGCTTCATCGAGAACCGCAGCAACCTGCGAAACGTCCGTGTTGAGCGGATCTATAAGGGATAGCAGAGCTACGTCCAGATTCGCGATCTGCGCCTCAATGCCATCTTCTCCTTCATCTTCGTCGTCGTCCGACGCCGTCGCAGAAAGACGAGCGTCATCCCAGAGGTCACGCTGATTCAGAATATATTCCAGCAAATCAGCGGGCTTTGCCCCTAGTTTCTGAGCGAGGTGATGTCCTAGATTCCAGGTCAGCTGCGCCAACCCGCTCAGAAGCCTCTGGCCCTTTGAATCCTTGATGAGCTTTTCAAACACGGCGTGCTGCTGGGAGCGGTTCGCGCTATCAAACGTAGGGAGCACCGAAATACCATCCAGATCGACATAGGCTCGGCCCGAGCGCCCCACGACATTGGAGAATTCAGCTGCGGAAATTGGTGCCCATTGTCCGCCCTCATATCTTTTTATCGACCGGAATATGAGAACACTGCAGGCGAGATCTACGCCCTGAGCAAGGGTGGGAGAGGCAACGACAACCGAAAGCCGTCGCGCATCCAGGAGTTCTTCCACTGCATTCAAGAACGGGCGCGGGAGCGCGCCATGATGCGTGCCAACACCAACGTCCAGCGCCCGGACTGCAGCATGCTTTTCGCCTAACCATTCGCGACCGATGGCGCGGGCAATTGTTAAGTGTTCCGGCTGCGGAGTCTTTACATTAGGCAGGAAGCCTTGATCGCGCATGTGTCTGAACTCGCGGGCTGCCGGCTCCACTTGACTCTTTTGCGGCGAATAAACCAGTACCGTGTGGCCGTCCCGCGCGAACGCGTTCGCTGCGCAGATGCAGAATTCGAGCTCATCCTTGGGAAACGCAGTCGTCCGAAGCCCTTTTGGTTCGCTCTGCTCGACGAACCGCGGAACAAAGGGCTTTTCGCCGTCAAGAAATGCGAGTCTGCCGGTATTGGTATGGCTGCTCCAATCGAGTGTAGCGAGCCGCTGGCGCGTCGGACGCCATTGAACGTTGACCGGCTCTCCGGGCGCGTCGCTTCGCAACCAATCGCCGAAATCTTTGAAGTATGGATCGCCCGGAGTGAACATCGCGGAGAGGCAGACAATCCGCCTTCCGGCGGCATCCCCGCGCCGCAGTAACCGCTGGATCAGCACTTCATAGCGGATTTCTCGGCTCCCGACGCCAATCATGTGGCCTTCGTCAAACACGATGAGGCCCACGTCATTGAGCACATCGGCGTCTTGTCGGAGCGCAAAATCAAGTTTTTCCGGAGTTGCGACAACAATCGACGCACTCGCCAGCGTTTTGGTGTCTGACACCGTGGCGCCGCTCGCGCCGTACAACGAAGTAACCGCTGCGCCGAGCGGGACAAATGTTCTGGCGAGCACGCGCTCAACCTGGGCCGACAAGGCGCGCAGCGGAGTGACGTATATTATGCGTTTGTCATCCGCGAGAGTCCGCAGAATGCACAATTCAGCGATGCGCGTCTTTCCGGCACTCGTAGGTAAGGCAATCACGAGATCGTCATTCGGATCAACGGCGCGGGCAGCCGCCCCAATTTGTGACGGCCACAAATCAATATGCGGGGGACGCCTGGCGCCGAGTTGCGCAATGAAATCGCGCCGGAGCTCTACCCAGCGGGCGGGCAGAGGGGAGCCCGAACTCGATCCTGATGGCAACCTCACTGAGAGACTTTGATCCCACAAATCACGAATCAAATGCGAAGTGAGCGTGGCGACCCACCACATCGGAATGTTCCCGATTTCTGCCGATGAGGCTACGACGTTCTCGATTCCCGTGACGGCTGTGTTGAATAAGTCGCGGTTTCCAAAAAGCAATCCAGTGTCTGCCAGCCCCAGGCCCCGGTAATACGACGTTGTCAGCGCGAGAATTACGAGGTCTTCCGCTCCGAATTCATCCCCTTCGTCGAGTAGGCGGGCGGCTAGGGTGTCGTCGCTGTGAGCCGGATCTGTTTGCCATTGGATGATATGTTCGCGCAAGAGCGCCAGATCACGCCGCAGGATGTAGCCCAGAGCTCTTTCGGGTGATGCGAGATTTTTTGCGAGAGCCGGAATCGGAAGCATCGAGAATGATCGAGCTGCGAATCCTGCAAGATGAAACGCCGCTGCGCTGACCACTAAGTGCCGCCCCTGGTCACCATTTAGAGGATCACCGCGCCGAACAGCAGACTCGATTGCTTCCGCAGCTACACGAAAGGGTTCATCCGTATTAAACCGCTGATTGGGCTCGCGATTTCTGTTTGCGTCCCGGAGTTCCAAGGCGAGCGCAAGAATACCATAGCCAAAATCCAACAAGTCAGGAGTGAGGCTCGTGGAAAAATCCTGTGCGCCTTCAGGCACAACACCATCGCGCCAGACCATTCCGCGCGCTAACCCACGTGCCAGCAGCCGACCGTGCGTTTGCGGATCGACCAAAGCGGTCAGTGTCTCGTTAATCGCTTCAGGATTTTGAGCCATGTGTTCCGTAAACCGCCGCCACAAATGCACCGTGATCGCCAATCACTATGGCGGTGCTCTCGCGTTTGATGCCTGTGTGCTTGGATTTTAGGCCAGTAGACAGATGTTTCGACGGATCGTTCCCGGCTAGCGCAAAAATCAAATGGCTTACATTCTTCGAGGAGATCGTCCCCCCGCTCTGCAGATCCTGGAATACCTTTGCTTCTGCGTCCCGCTTTTCTTCGTACAGCCTTTTCGTGATGAACGCGAGCGTCGAAGGGTTGGGCCTTCCATCATGCAGATCCAGCGAAGCTGCCGCTTCCTCGACTGTTGATTTCCCGAAGCTAGCCCGGCTCTTGCACTCTCCCTTCATCACGCGAACCGCTTTACCCTTCGCATCCACTCCGATCACGTCGTTCCCGTGCATCGCCGTTTCGCGGTCACTCTTCCACCGAAGTTTTTTGATCGGTACTACAAAGGGAGTCTCTGAATTGAGGTATTCCGTCGCCAGCAGTTCCCCAAGATCGCCAGATCGTATGCGCTTGTTGGTTGGGAGGCTATTGGCAATGATTGCCGCAGATTTCTTATAACCGCCCGCTTTCGCAATGGTTGCTTCTCCAACAAAATGGTCGACGATTAGTTTCTTGAGGGCAGTCAGGCCAAGAGGACGTGCACCGGGCTGCTCGGTGTAAACACTCACACCGCCGTGCGGCTTCGTCGCCTTAAGCCATTTCACAAATAAATCGCCAGGCACAGAAATCCCTCTTGTAGAGCGGCAATACTGGTTACCTCAATATTCGGCGCAGATCGGACGAATTGACAGCAGTACGCTAGATTGAGGTGCTTTCGGAGTCAACTTAACGAATGTGTCCATCCCAACTGGGCGCTAAACGCCAGCCGCTATTCCGGCTGTGGGGTGCAGCCATAGCTCAAAAGGCGCAACCTCCTGAAATCTTCCAGCGCACTCGTTAACTCGGGCCGCGGCATTCGGGGCTTCAGCTCCATACACGAGATAAATGGCCCTCTGGTACCCAAGTCGGTTCCTGAAAAGCGTCAACGTACCCAAGTCCTTGTCTATGTCGCGCGCTGCGGCGTGCGAAGATTTCACCTCAATGACGGCGTAATTCTCGCCCGTGCCGGGCTGATGCACCAGGAGGTCCGGCTTTGGTTGTGCGCCGTCCTGGAAGTAGGGATGAGAGCGCTTGTCCACTTCGCCATTGAGCCGGTAAGGAGAGCCGACAGGCCACAGCCGCCTCATCTGGTGATAAAGCTCATAACAGTAAACGCGCTCCCTATAGACAGGATCGCCACCGTGGATCGGCAGAAGAAAATATTCCGGCGCAACGGCAGCCGTTGCGCCACGAAAGATTTGCGTAAACTGTTCCATTCGCCACTCTCCTCACTTTCATTTCGCACTGGTTCTCGGAAGCTGCGGGAGCCCTTGGCAAAGAACCGTCAACGGGATAATAGTTCGCGGATGCACCTTAAATTCCTTAGGCTCTTCTCTCATGCGTTTTTGCAACCGCTCCACGTATGACGAACTCTTGACCAACACTCCAACGTCCACCGGTAGCTTATAGTCGCCTTTACAGCGCCACTCGCGCTCATGCAGCCAGCTGATCCAACTGTTTTCGCTGGCCTCGAACCGCACGACTCTCCACAACTCATCTTTCGGAATGCGTAACTGCTCTATCTCCACGTTAGACAGGTAAAGCACGGGTCGGCATCCTTTGCGATAAGCGTGTTTCTTGGTAACGAAGACGCCAAAGGCTTCATAACGCGGATCGACGGGATCACTATTTTCGCCATTCAGGATGTATTTCAGGGAGTAGAACGGGACATCCATGAAGCAGGTCGCGGGATTTGGTCCCTTGATAAACCCCTTTTTCTTTTCGCTGCCGAAGATTTCCCCGGACATTAGAATGCTGACAAGATTGTTGTACGCGGAGTAGTCATCATCCGCCCGCGTGTTTTTCATCAGATGGACAAGGTACGGGCTTAGGTCGGGCCGCTCAAAAAACGGCAGATCCTCAAATTCAGGCATTCATCACCTCTCAAATCCCAATCCTCTCGACTTCATCGAGGTTCACATCGTCATCGCGCCTGTCGTAAAGTCCCGTAGTCCTTGATGACTCATGCGCTGCGATCTGCTGCGCGATTTCCAGCTTGCCGCCATTCGTCAGGTACGCGGTAATGCCGGTCGCCCGAAGTGTATGGTTTCCAATCTTAGTCTGAATTCCTGCGGTTTTCGCGCGACGGCGAATCATCCGGTAGGCGTCGGCCTGGCTCAAGGGGAGGGAGGTAAGGCGGCCAGTCTTCCCCGCAACTGTTCGGAACAACAGTCCCTTCGGATCGTCCCGCAGTCCTGCAACCTTTATATAGGCGTCGAGGTTGTGATGGGCGGGAACTTCATGTTGCTTGCCTCCTTTCTCGTAGAGCCGCACCCAGCTGCGCCGTCCCTGGACGAAATAATCTTCCACTTTCATTGCGGTTGCTGCGCTCACACGTGCGAACGTGTACGCCATGAGAGCAATTAGCGCCCGATCACGCAAGCCCATGACCGTGCTGGTATCGATGCTGTCGAGCAGAATACGGGATTCATCAGCGGCAAGTACCGGCGTCTTGCCTTTCTTCACGACATGCTTCGGTCCGCGCACCGCGTGCGCCGGATTCACGTCCATGACATGGCCTACGACGAGCCAATCAAATAGCATTCGCAGCGCAGCCAAGTGTTGTTTAACCGTGGGTTTGGAAGGCGTGCGCTGAAGCTCCTCTATGTATGCGGCGACGTGAAGAGGTTTTATCTTACTGAGATCGAAGAGCCCCCGACCCTCGCACCAATCATTGAAACTGCAAGCCGCCTTGTGATAAGCCCTCCGCGTATTTCGGTTGCGAATGTTCGCTGCGAAAAATTCCCAGAAGCGTTCAGATAATCGCGAATCTTTAAGGAATAGAGCAGGGGGCCTCGCCGATAACGAGGTCAATTCACCGGAGGACGGAAGGACTAGTTCATTCTGCATGCATTTCTGGTTCTGTATTTGTTGCTCGAAATCTGAAATCACGCGGCAGCTTTGCCACAGCATTACCCAAACGCATTAGAGTTTCTCCCCAGAATTTGCGCGCTTCCTGTTCGTTCCGTCCCGCATTACCTATCTTTACCATCAGCCCCCAGGGGGCCTTCGCACCGGCGATGCCTTTGTAACGCTCCAGCTCAATTTCGACATCTGCCCACCATTTTTCGCAATCCTTCGCTGCCATCGCGAGATGACTAGCAAGAAGCAGTAGGTTTTCGGGCTGTTCGTTGAGGGCGAGATCCGTGAATATCAAATCGACATAGGAACCCAGCCGGACCGTAGCGTCGTCCGACGGCCCGATGGGCGAAAAGCATTTTTCGCAACCGACACTTTCGATTGGTGAGGCAGCGTGGTTGACAGTAATGAGGAAACGCCCAAATTCCGGCCAATCAGCAACTTCGGGAATGTGCAGGACAGCATCAGGGTCACCCTTGACACGACGATAGCCGTGGTTCCGGCTGCCATCCTCGTGCCTGACACTCGGATATGGAACGGCCGGGCCTGCCTTGTTAGAAATTGAAATACTCCGGCTCTCCGATCGCCAGAGCAAAACCGGCTCGGATGGCAGATCAGCTGACCTGCTAAAAAGTTGCCACTGTGCTAGAAGTTCGTTGAGCATCGTGAATGATAACGTCCTTTATCATTCACAATCCTGATCTGGAATCAAGCTCTCCGGATACTGACCTCCTAGTGCGGCACTAGGCGGTCGTTTTTGGTCGGATCAGGGGCGCCAGACTGGAGGGGCATTCTAAATTGGACAATTAGGGCAGGCCGGAGCACATTCTACAGAACGTCAGTTGTCCGGGTCATAGAGTGCTTGCCCACGACCCTGTCCCTTCCGCCCTCGAACTCGCAATCCAGCGTAGCCGATCGGCTCAAGCGGTAGCTCGCAATCTCCCGAACTGTCTCTATACGTTCGTGTCCCTCTTCGCCTCGAAATCTGGACGGCTGATTGGATTCGTTATTTCATTTCCGCACTCCATTCCTTGGGCACGGCTTCGGGATAATTCCTGCGCCCGGCAGCTTCCCGGCTTCTGCTTTCCCGGTTCCTCCCTGTGATTCGTTTTGGGTCCCTCCCAGAATGCAGCCGCTCGCCTTGGGAGCAGTATCCACTCCGCCCTCGGGTGCCCCAAGGAAATGGGGCAGAAAAAGGAGAATCAAATCATGTATCTCAATCACGTCCAACTCATCGGCTTCCTCGGGAAAGACCCGGAGAAGCGGCAAGTCCGAGGCAACGGAGCGAACTTCACCGTTCTCTCCGTCGCCACGCAGCAGTCGTGGAAGGACTCGAACGACGAGTGGCAGTCGAAAACCGAGTGGCACCGCGTCGTGGCCTTTAACCGCCTCGGCGAATCCATCGCGGACACACTCCACAAAGGCGACCATGTCCTCGTGGACGGCCTTCTTGTCAGTTCGAAGTACGAAAACGAGAACGGTAAGTCTAAGAAGGCCAAAGCCGCGAAAGTCAGCGTCTTCTGGAGCGTGCGCGCGAACTCCGTGCGCAGGCTAAGCCGCGCGGAAGCCGAAGTGCCGGCGGCAGCGCCCAGCGTCGAAGCTGGCGCCGAGTCGGGCGAAGCGCCGTTCTGAAGGCGGCCCACGAAGGCCCTCCGGCTTAGGCCGGGGGGCCTTTTTGTTTGTCTGCCATTCCTGCCAATCCGAAGAATTCTTGCACCAGCGAACGCCGATTGCAGAGGATACGCGTCCTCCGCAGGAGGGCTAACCTGCGGAGTTTCAGCGCCGGTTCCGTCCCCGTGACCGACCGTCAGTACTTTCCTGCCGTTCAGCGGCCGAGAGCTTGTCCCGCTCTTGCGCACAAACCCGGTCTGCGATCGGGTGCACGGGGAGGACCGCTATGTTTTTTGGATCTTCATGCGCTTGCCTGCTGTGCCGGGTTGAAACGAACTTGCTGGCTGAGGTCACCCCTGGTGATGAAGGTGTCCACATTGTCTTCCTCGCCTCATCCGATGAGTTGCGACAATTCCCATCCGTTCCGGCCCTACTTTCGAATCTCCGAAGCTCGCAAGCAGATCCTCGTTCCGACCAGCTCTTTCGCGCGCTCTTCGCCGCCGCCGAGACCGCCCAAAAATCCGTGGAGATCGTTCTCGTGCTCGCCTTCCTGCCAATGCTGCATGGCACCGTTCGCCGCGTCGCCAAACAGCAACCCGGACTCTCTAGTGAAGACATTGCGCAGCAGGCCTTGAACTTTCTCCTTGAGTCTATCCGCTCCGAACAGCTTCGGGGACGAACGTCCCACTTCGCCTTTGCGATCTCGCGTGCGCTAAAGCGCCGCTTGTTTTTGTGGGCCAATCATGAAGGCGGTCTCAGTATTGTTCCTATTGAATCCAACGGCGAAGATTTCGGACCAGCTGTGGAAGAGTCGTTCGAACGGCACGCCATGCTGCGGCATTTCCTTACCCGGTGCGTGACCAAAGGGCTTTTGACCCACGCGGAATTGAATCTCTTGATTCAATTCAAACTGGACGGAATCAATGGGGAGTTCCCTGTACAGACACGTGCCGAAAGTCACTCCAATGCACTCCGGCAGAAACTGAAACGCCTTCTTGCAAAGTTACGCAGGCTGGCTCGTTGAAACTACCGACCCTTTTTGCTCTCATCGACCACACGCCCCGTCTTGGAATGCGGACGATCCGAGAGGTATGATGCATCCAGATGCAACGAGGTTCGGCTTATGGCGGTGATGACCAAGAAGATAAAAGTTCCCTCTTCCGCCCTCAGCGTTGATCAAGAGTCTATCATCGTGAACTTAGAAGAGGCGGCGTTCGACTCGCCTTCGCCAACAATCACTACGGCGGTCACGGCCCCGCGACCATCGCGCGCTTCTGGGAATTGTGGCGCCACTTCAAGTAGACTGAAGCGCTCCTCTGCCCGAACTCAGGAATCCTCATCGTGGACTTCCCATATCCGAACAGCACTTCTGGCGAAATCATTCAAGCATCCTTAGCCTCCATCCTCGTCTTGTTTGATCATCCACCTCAAAAAGTCGAGTCTTGACAGCCTCGTATCGTGTCGTTACGATTTACACCTAATTTAGTAACGCAAGTCCTTCCTGAACTTTGATCGCGAGCGAGCGGAGGTAAGGCATGTCGCAAGGCCTTCCTGAAGGTCCGTACGATATTCTTGACGTCGGCGATGGTGTCCACGCTCCCTGGTACATCATTCCCTTCGACAAGAAGGGGCGCCCTACCGGCCCCAGGACAATAACCAACCTCATTGAATCGGCGCGCCAAAAGTACACGCACATATTCATCTTTTCTCACGGCTGGAATAACGACTGGAAGGCCGCTTCTGAGCGATACAACCACTTCATTCGCGGCTACGTGCAGATGCGGAAAGACCACGGTCTCACGCACACGCAGCCGCATCGTCCGCTGTTAGTAGGCATCTTCTGGCCCAGCGCCTCGTTAGTGCTTCCCTGGGAGCGCGCGCCGAAAATCGGGGCCGCAAACGAGCGCGCCGATGATATCGGCGTAGCGGAGGCACAAAGGGAGATTCAGGAGTTGGCGAATGACATCCCGGAAGAACACCTTGCTGAGTTCTACGATATGGCACAGTCGTCGAGCCTTTCTCAGGAAAAAGCACTACAGTTGGCTCGCATTTTGCACGGTTCCTTCCGAAGTTACAGGGATCCCGATGAAGGTCCAGCGGATACGATCGCATCACCCGAACAGTTGCTTAACTTGTGGCTCTCAATGCCCGAAACTGAGGGTCTGCCTGCAGAAATAGGTGAATTCGGATTCGCGCGAGATGCTGCCCGCACACCAACGGCTGCACTTGCTGTTGGCGATCTAAATCCACGTAATATCCTCCGCCTTGCCACCGTGCTCCAAATGAAGGATCGCGCCGCTAGGGTGGGAGCATACGGCGTCGGCCCTCTTTTGCGCGACCTTGTGAAAGCAAATCCCCCGGCACACGTTCATTTAATCGGCCATTCGTATGGCTGCGTAGTATTGCTATCATCGCTCTGCCACCCCTCCGACGAGCCCAATCCACCGCAAGTCGAATCCACATTACTGCTGCAGCCGGCGGTTTCTCAATGGTGCTTTGCCGCAGACGTAGCCGGTAGAGGATACGCGGGTGGCTACCGCCGCGCTTTGCAGCAGGTCAAGCAGCCGATTTTAACAACATTCACGAAGCACGATTTCCCTCTGACAAGGGTGTTTCACGTCGCGGTGCGGCGCTCGAAGGATCTGGGCCAACCGGTCATAGCTGCCGCGGCCTTACCAAGCGCTCCAAGCAAATACGCGGCGCTCGGTGGTTACGGCCCAGCTGGCTTAACCTCTGGGGAGTTTCAGGTCTTACCTATGGAAGGACCCGTGAGGTCGTACCACTTCCAAATTCCTAATCCGCACGTTTGCGCATTGAATGCCGACCAAAAGATCGCAGGTCACGGTGAGATCAGCAACCCCGCCGCCTGGTGGACCCTTTATGAGCAAGTGGAACGGAAAGGATTGGGGGCCCCAAGCACCGACCCCCGTTGAAGAATGGTCATCAGCCGGCACAAGTCATATGCCCTGCTTAAGCTCCGATTGCCTCGCCGACCGGAGCAAGGCGACAAGGTCATTACTCTCGAGTTGCAATTAGTCGGCGACGCACGTGATCGCGCGCTTTCGCTACCGAAAAGCTTGGTCGATTGGCAACTAGATGGTTCGCGGACGGACCAGTCCGACCCCTCCGAGTCCGTCGACCTGGGTGGTACGCCAAGAGTATCGATTGGCAGGTGGCGGGTGCCCGCATCGGATGTTGGACTTCCGTTTGATCCCAAGTTCGTTGACTTTTCGTGGAACCAACTCTTGCCTCCACTGGTTGGTCCCATCGTCCACTTAATGTCCGGATTGCTTTCTTACTTCCGAGAAAACTTGGGAGATGGGTTCAGCGACTCCCTTTCGCAAGTGGCACTGCCAACTCGCGTTGCTCGCTCCCTAAAGACCGTGCTTTCCGGAGTTCTCGGTGACCGAGAGCCACTCTGGCTTCAGATCGCGCAGCCTAGTGGCAATCTCTCGATCATTCCTTGGGAAAGCATGCTACAGGAGAACCTTGAGCGCCCCATCCTCCGTTTGTCTCCTCTGGCACTCGCACCGCTGTCGTCTCGCGGAATGCAAGAAGTCGTGATGTGCATCAGCTCCCCTGGAACGGTCGTACCGGCAAGGAGACTCAGAGAGTTGGTCCTGGCAGTAAGCGAAGAACTGCCGAGCGGATCACGGCTCCATATCTTTTCCGATGGTCAGCATTTCCCGGGACTGAAGCAGACTCTTCCCACGCGCGCTCTGGAAACTAGCTTGATCCTTTATGATCCGGCGCAATCCCCCTCTCCTTCGTCGCAACCCGCGGAAGCCAACGAGTACGACCCGGAAACCAAGCGGCGCTGGACAAAATGGATGCGCACGGAATTGGGAGGCATCGGAGTGGATATGTTCCACTTCATTGTTCCCGCTTCCCGTTTCCTTGGCAGTCCCCGGCTCCGGTTCGCCCGCGAACCCCAGAGCAAAGGTAGCGATAAGAGCACCACACGCCTTGTCTCTTCCCAAGAACTTGGTGATTTCTTGACTGGATTGGGCGCGTGGTCGGTCGTCTTTTCATCTCCCTTCCATCGTTCTCGTTTCGGGATACAGCTCTTTGCGGACCAACTCGCGGCTTTGCGTCCAGGACCTTTAGCTGTGCACGATGCTGAGAATGACCAAGGAAATATGGCCCTCCGGCAGGTCTACCGATTCCTATTGCGCAGTGCAGATGAGCCACCACGAGGCCAGGCGATTTCCCTGTACTATCATCCCTCTTGGCTGGGAACAGAAACCGTGATTTTCAAAGATGCTGAGTTGAGAGGTGCGTACAATCGCGCCCGTGAAAGGTGTCGCTCAATAGTCGATCTCCCGGGGCCAGCTCCCTCTTGGGTGACCTCTCGTCAGCGATTCCTCGAAGAAGTCGTCTCCGGGTACATGGATCGGGAGCCGCAATCAGACTTAGAATCCGCTGCACTCCGTGGTCTTAGGCGGGCCCTGGACGACCTTTCGGAAAGCCTTCCCTCCGTTTCCGAGTCCCCAGCAAAAGAGAGAAACTAATGAGTCGCACGGTCATCTCAGTTCATCCCACCGAAGCGGAAGATGAGCATATTTTCTTTCTGGATGAAGCTCCCGCTACCCATTCCGGGGCGGGTACTTGCAAGAAGCTGAAGCTCAGTGGGGCAGACAAAGCATTCGAGCGCCTTCGGCTAAACCCGCTACAACTTGGGGCGGTTGAAAGCGCAGGCCGAGCCATTTATGAGGCGCTAAAAGCCCACGGAGCCGTGGGCGAAGCTCTAAAGGATGCGCTCAAAGCTGACCGCGCGGACCCTAACAATCAGGAGCGTCCGATCTTTTTGGAACTCAATTCGCCTAACGCCGAAAACATTCCCTGGGAAACTCTCTGGGCGGAGCCTGTCCGTTTCCTCGCCTTAGACGATGACAAGCGCTGGCCTTTGGGACGCCTGACGACCACTACCGTGCCGATTCGTGAGATTCGTCGGAATGCGGAGCCTCGACTCAAAATTACGGCCATCCTGGCGGCAGCGGGCGTCGACCCGGTCGAAGAGTGGAATAGTTTGTTCGACAGTCTTGATCCCCTTGGTAACAACGTTCACCTGCAGGTTCTCGTGAGCCGTGACGAACTTCGCGATTTGGTTAACCAAAAAATACAGCAGGCCCCAGACAAAATATCCGTCGCCTTCGTGGGGGACCGGAGGAATTTGCTATTGAAGATCGTCGGCTTCGGCCCCAACGTCGTTCACTTTTTCTGTCACGGCAACGCAACGGATCGACCCCACCTAGAGATTGAAAATCGGACCGATTACATACGCTCGAGGACGACCGGCAGTGTTCTGCTCGAAGTTGCTGAGTTGAAGGAACTAGCGCGGCTGGACACCCTCTGGCTCGTGACACTTAATTGTTGTCGGGGCGCTTCTCCCTCGGCCAGCATTCAATCGCTCGCCTCGTCCCTCGTCCGTGAAGGGCTGCCGGCCGTAGTGGGAATGCGAGAAGCTGTAGACGTCGCTGACGCCAATCTCTTTACAAGGTCATTTTATGAGGCCCTCCTAGGACAACTGATGCCCATCCTCGCTCAACATGCTGCGGGAGCAAAATCGATTCTAGTCCCGCAGACCATCTGGGCAGCCGCGCTCCATGCCCCTCGAGAACAGCTCGTTCATCAACAATTGGGCGGTCGCCTCCATGTTGAAGCAGCAGCGTCTACCCTGGCGTGGACGCTCCCTGTGCTTTATGCCCACCAAGCCAAACTGCTCCTGTCATCGCTTGGAAACGAAAGAGTCCTCGATGAATCAAAGCGAGTTGAGCTACGAACTTATTTGAGTTTGTTTAAAGTGCAGCGGACGCTCGCCGAGGTGCAGCAAACTCCTCCAGAACAGCTCGTATTGTTGGACAACAAGATTCGAGATGTCGAAGCGCAGCTGTACGAACCAATCTAACAGGCTCTGCTCATGGGAATGCTGGATAACCTTGAACTAAATGCCTGGACCGGCGACGAGGTGGTGACGGGCAAGCCCGACCGCGTGGCTCGCTGGGCCTTGCAAGACTTCGTCGCCGTTCCTCCGGTTTTCCTAGGCCCACGACCGCCAGACGAGTGTGATTGGAGAGACCCTCGCGTGGGATGGGGACTCGTCGTTGCCACTGGAACCAAACTACCGACCGTACTCAAGGAGCTGCTCAGAGCCCGTAACAATGCCCCCGTGTTCGAGTTCATTCCTAATTGGCAGCACAGCTACACCCTTCTTCGGAACGACGGGGCTCACAAAGACATTAGCATGCACGGCTCTCCAGAAGGCATAGCGCCCGACTCCCTCCCTTTGTATCTCCTAATATATGGATCACCCAAGGCTGTGCCTTGGAGGATTCAATACATCCTCAGCACCGGCGGACGATGCGTCGGGCGGATCGACCTGGAGGGCGCCCACCTAGACAATTACATCAATGCCCTACGAGCTTGGGAGAAATTGCCTCCCAAGCTGGGTTCTGGCGTTGTGTGGGCCGTCGATCACGGGGGAACGGACATCACCAGTCTAATGCGCGGCGCCATTGCCAAACAAATGTTCGAGAAGCTAGCCAAGGATGACGACATCGGTCCACGGACCAGGTTCATTGATGGAGCTGCCAAGCCAGCCGCACTGGCGGACTTAATCGGAGCTCTCGAGGAGGTCCAGCCCAGTCTGGTAGTAACCACCAGTCATGGCCAGACAGGGCCGCTCGACAGGCCTTCCATAATGGCTCAAAACTTGGGACTACTCGTCGATCAGGACCATCGGACAATACGCCCTGATGACCTTCTCGAGAAATGGAAGCCCGATGGCGCCATCTGGTATGCGCACGCTTGCTGTGCGGCTGGCTGTGATCAAGAAAGCAGTTTCACAGACCTGTTTTCGAAAGATTCTCTCCCGGGCCGCGTTTTACATGCAGTTTCAGAGTTGCCGTCCATGGTCGCACCTCTACCGCAAGCCTTGCTCGGTCAGGAGAAGCCTCTGCGAGCTTTCATTGGCCATGTCGAACCCACGTTCGACTGGACTTTGCGCCAAGAAGCCACGGGTCAATTGCTGACACGGGACTTAACGGATGAGCTCTACAACAGGCTGTTCCTGCATTGCCCAGTAGGACTCGCACTTCGTAAGTGGTATCGCCGCGTCGGTGGTTTGCGCGTTGCTTTCGATTCCGCGCGAGCGAAATTCAATGAGGGAATGGAAAACGAAAACGAGTTGCTCTGGCTGCAACTGGCAGCACGTGACATTCAGAGCACCGTCATCCTTGGAGATCCGGCTGCTGCGTTTCCGCCGCTCCGCGCCGTATAACGAAGTCCTCGAGTTCCACCGATACTGACACGTCCAACTCTGCCTATCCCGCGCTGACCTGGACTCACAAAGAGTTCTGTCGTGGCCCATGCATCATTGGATTCTCGTTTTCCCGCGACACATTTTCCTAACCCAACACTGAATAGGTAGATAGAGGGAGTTCGCGCCGGATACCCCTTCCGCATCGGCACAGCGTCAAAACGCAGCGGCCGAGATGTTCCGGGGATCGGGCCTGCGTGCCTTTGAACGAGTGCGTTCCCAATCGCGACCAGCAGGAGTTATCGGGAGCGCGGACTTCCTTCTGCGTCGCGAATCGCATTCCTTGCTGAGGTCTGAAATGAAAATACGTTGGATGCTGGTGCATAGCTGGCTTTCTTCCACGCGAGTCGCCTTTGCCTTTCTCATGGCTCTGTTCCTGGCCGCGCCTGCATTCGCTCAAGCCAATTCTCCTTGGGAGAACGCCGTGGGCGTACTTCAACAGGCGTTCACCAGCACAATCGCGCGCGGGCTGTCGCTCGTCGCGATTGTAGTTTCCGGTCTGACTTTCGCGTTCGGTGAGGGCGGTTCCAAGCGGGTCCTGGCAGGCGTGCTGTTTGGCGTCGGCATGGCCATCGCGGCAGTGAAGTTTAACGCGCGTCATTTCGAGATCCAGGACCTCATCGAGGGCGGAACGCTCGACCGCAATCTAGCGAACCGGCTCGAAGACTACACCCTCGGGCGCCGCAACGTCCTGATTGCCGGCGGAACCGGCAGCGGTAAGACGACATTATTGAATGCGCTCGGAAAGTTCATTCCTCCCGACGAACGTGTCCTGCTGATCGAAGACACTGCCGAAATTCAGTTGGCGCAAACGAACCTTGTCCGCTTTGAGGCGCGACAAGCACAAAACGGTGTGCCGGCCGTGTCGATTCGCGATCTTCTGAAAGCTTCGTTGCGGCATCGGCCCGACCGGATTCTCCTGGGCGAAATCCGTGGCGGCGAAGCCTTCGATCTGCTCCAGCTTCTAAATACCGGCCACGCCGGTACGCTTTCTACCATCCATGCTAGCTCCGCGAAGCAGGGCCTCGCCCGGTTCACGAGTTGTGTTTTGCAGAGCGGCGTCGATCTTCCGTACCGCGCCATAAAGACAAACATCGCCGACTCGTTGAACGTCGTCATCCAGATCGAACGCAGGCCGGGGCGAAGGTTCATTTCCGAGGTCCTCGAAATCAACAGCTACGATCCCGACGCCGACCTCTTCGACTTTTGCGCCATCTACGTCGGCCAGAGGGAATCCCCATGAGCAACCTCACCGCATTCAATCCAAGATTCCTTTCCGCTCCCGAGTACGTTCTCGCTCTCCATGAGCCGCAGGACCAAGTCGCCGTTTTGGTCCGTAACCGAAACCGCGAACAGACCATGCAGCGGATCCTGGCAGCGGAAGCAGTCACCAACGCTGCATTCCAGGCTTGGCTAAATGAACAGAACCAAGGCGGCGCCGACATATTCATCGGAATGAATCCGGTAAAACCTGGGATTCCCAACCGGACCAAGGAAAACGTGCGCGAAATCCGCCACGTCTATCTCGACTTGGACGAGGACGCTGGCGCCTCGCTAGATGCTGTGCGGACATCCGGCGATGCCCCGCCGCCCAACTTCATCCTTGATACTTCGCCTGGCAAGCACCAAGTCGTCTGGCGGGTCGAAGGCCTCGACCAAGAGCAGGCGGAATCCTTGCTTCGCTCCCTAGCAAATCAATTTCGAGGCGACCCCGCAGCCACTGACATATCCCGCGTTCTCCGTCTCCCCGGATTCACGAACAGGAAGTACAACGACGGGTTTGTAGTGCGCGTGCATCACGAGACAGACCAGATCTACCATCTTGGTGATTTCCGGGTGCAAGAGGACTCACCCGACGCGCCACGCCACCTTGCCGACGCACACGAGCCAGTTCGAAGAATGCCTGCCGGATACCGTAGTCAATCTGAAGCCGACTGGGCGTACGCCAAACGGGCCCTTGCTCGTGGAGACAATCCCGAAGAAATCATCCGGCGCATCGCCGACTATCGCACGGAAGACAAAGCCGATCCGGAATACTACGCACGCCTCACCGTCAGCAAAGCTTTCGCCGAAACGGGTAGTTCCCCAGCATGCTCTGATACTTCCGCGTCACCCGATGGCGATTCCACCCACGAAAGGCACTACTAATACTCTCAACTTCCGAATTCGGTTTCCTCCGAGGAGACGCAATGGAAACAGCCATCCGAGAAGATACCCTGCTTACCGTTCACGAGGTCGCTCAAATTCTGAAGGTTCCTCCCTCTTGGGTGTACGGACACACGCGTGAAAGGTCTAGAGACCGAATTCCCGGTTTTCGACTCGGGAAATATTGGCGATTTGCCGAAGCGGATGTCGTCGCATGGTTGGCCGCCCGGCGCAATTCTGAATAGGCCCGCGAATTGTCGATGCTCTCCGCGACCAAAAACGATAGGGAGGCTCAAGGGCTTCCAACGACCAACAAATCTTCGCGTTGTATTCCGACAACCATGCGAGCTACGCTACATCCAGCTAAGGCATGGCGAGCCACAAGAGGAAAGGAACGAAGAGTGGCTCGTCGGTATCAACGTGGTTGTGTTTTCAAACGAGGGAAAAGAGAAAAAGTGTGGATTGGTCGTTGGAGAGAAGACATCGTGAATCCGGACGGCAAACCCGAGCGGATTCAGCATTCGGTGATGCTGGGACCCGTTTCAGTCATACCCAGCAAACACGAAGCACAGCTGATGCTCGAAGACCGGTTGCGGCAACTGAACGTGTGCCAAGCCGTTCCCAGAGCACCTCTGCATTTCGAGGCCTTCTTCCACGAATGGCAGCGAGCGACTTCGCCTGTCTTACGACCGGCAACTCGCCGGTTTTACAACGAGAAGGCAACTAGCCATCTGCTGCCATATTTTGGCGCGCGAAGGCTCACCGACATCGGGACGCTCGACATCCAGGTGTTCTTGAACCAGAAGGCGCGCAAATACAGTCGTTCCGGCCTTCAGCACATGAAGGCCACGCTTAGCCGTCTTTTTTCGGACGCCGTAGCGTGGAGTTATGTGCGAGACAATCCGGTGCGCAACGTCAGGCTTCCAAACGCCCGACTCGCCCCACCTCAACCCTATCTGACGCCGGAGCAAGTGCGGCAGCTTGTCTTCGCCCTGCGCGAACCGTACCGCACTATTGTGCTCACCGCTGTACTAACAGGCCTTCGCCCTTCCGAGCTTTTTGGTTTGTACTGGACTGATCTCGATTTCGAGAAACAGACCATGCGGATTACTCGCTCGTACTACATGGGTGAATTTGGATTGCCGAAAACCAACAAATCGCGGCGCACTCTGCTTATGCCCGCGGTGTTGAGTAAAGCGTTGCAAAATCATCGCGAGCTTTCCAGACGGAAAACAAGCCAGCTGGTTTTCTCAACACGTCGTGGCAAACCGATTGATCCATCGCGAGTGCTCAAGAAGGCAGTTTACCCGGCACTGGACGAGTTGAAGATGCCGAGAGTGGGATGGCGGGGATTTCGCCATACCGTGGCCACTCTCCTGCAGCACCTTGGAGTTTCCGTAAAGGTGGCGCAGGATCAGCTTGGCCATTCGAATCCGACAACGACTCTCGCAATCTACACGCATGCATTGCCGGAGGCACAGAAGGCCGCAGTTTCGCAGTTAGCCGCGCAGTTGTTCCCAGATGTTCCCAAGTTTGGGCCAAACGCGCAAAAATCGCGGGAACAACTTTTGTAAGTTGTTAAGGATTCAGAGTTTGTTGGTGGGCCCGCTAGGATTTGAACCTAGGACCAACGGATTATGAGTCCGCTGCTCTAACCGCTGAGCTACGGGCCCCC
>Ga0210384_10000495_pt1 | contig 60122 bp, 56 predicted proteins | sample IncBWH2MmetaG_FD_160574 | JGI IMG/M metagenome (GOLD analysis project Ga0210384, IMG submission 160574) | Forest soil microbial communities from Barre Woods Harvard Forest LTER site, Petersham, Massachusetts, United States - Inc-BW-H-2-M | ecosystem: Environmental > Terrestrial > Soil >...
AGAAGCGGAACAGCGAGCCGTTCTTACCGACACGCGTCTGAGTGAAGAGCACTGGACCCGCCGACGTCAACTTCACGGCGACGCCTATGATGATATACAGCGGCGCGAGCGCGATGAGCAGCACGGCGCTGACGCAGATGTCGAGCGTTCGCTTCCATAGTATCCACCACTGCGGAACCGCGCGCCGCTCGACGAACGCCACCTTGGCCGGGTAACGCGGCTCGGCGTCGCGCGCGGCTTGCGGCAGTATGGCTGACGGCGTGCTCATACGATCAGCGGCGTCCAGGGTTCGGTAATGCCGAACGTCTGCAAGACGCGTTCGCCGACTTGAGAAAAGGAGTCGAGTTCGCCAAGTACGCGGCCGGCGACGCCAGGGCGGTAGTCGACGAGCGGCGTGAACTCGCGCGTGTGGTCGGTGCCTGAAGCCGTCGGGTCGCATCCGTGATCTGCCGTGATGAGCAATCGATCTCCCACATGCAGGCGATTCAAGAGCTGGGGCAGCGCGCGGTCGAGTGCGATGAGCGCTTTTGCATAGCCGTCGGCATCGCGTCTATGCCCATACTTCGAATCGAAATCGTTGAGATTCGTGAAGCACAGGCCGCCGGCTCCGTGGTCGAGCCACTCGAGCGTTCGGGCGATGCCCTCGGCGTTGTCGGCTGTTCGGCTCGCGGCCGCTATACCCTGGCAACAGAAGATATCCTCGATCTTGCCGAGGCCGCACGTCGGAACGCCGGCGCGTTCTAGAGCGTCTAGTATGCTCGGGCGCGGCGGCGCGACCGCATAGTCGCGGCGGTTTGCGGTGCGCTCGAACGCGCCGGGCGAGCCGCGAAATGGGCGGGCGATGACCCGGTTGACGCGATTGGGCGGCACGAGCATCGCGCGCGCTTGCTCGCACCACGACCAAAGAGTCGCAAGCGGAACGATGTCTTCATGCGCGGCGACCTGAAAGACCGAATCCGCAGACGTGTAGACGATCGGCCTTCCGGTGTTCATGTGTTCGCGGCCGAGCCGCTCGATGATCTCCGTACCGGATGCGGCCACGTTGCCGAGCACTTTTGCACCGGCGATCGCCTCGAAACGCTCGATGACATCTGGTGGAAAGCCGTTGGGATACGTCGGAAAGGCATTCCGGATGACGATGCCCATCATCTCCCAGTGCCCGGTGATCGTATCTTTTCCGGCGCTCGCCTCGAGCAATCGCGCGACCGTCGCGCTGGGCTGCGTCACCGCGGAGACGCCGGGAATCTTTGTGATGCATCCGAGACCGAGCGCCTCGAACGTGGGCAGCGCTAAACCGCCCGCCGCTTTTGCGGTGTTGCCGAGCGTGTTCGCGTTTGGCGAATCACCAAAGGTTGCGACGTCCGGCGCCGCGCCCACGCCCCCGGAATCGATGACGAGCACGATCGCGCGGGCACGGGCCACTTACCAATCCACTCTGACGTCGACCGAGCGCGTCGCATGCGCGCCATCGCGGCGCACCGCCGTGATGATCAGTTTCTGGCGGCCGATGGGCAGCGGAACGTTCGGAAGCTGCATCGAGAGGCGGAACTTTCCGATCGCGATACGCGGCACGCCCACGCGGATCGAGCCGACTTGCGCGGTCACGGCGGCCGCGTTGCTCGTTGTGATCACGCGGCCGGTGAAGAGGTCGCCGGGATGGAATTCGGTGGATGAGAGCGAGACCGAGACGATCTTCACCGGATCCGTGTCCGCGGCGAACGGAACGCCCGATGGGACGGGCTCCGGCGTCGCCGCTGTGAGAAACACCAGCGCCGCAAGCGCGCCCAAAAATTTCATCGCTGACATGTTCTTCGTTTGGGCCTCCGCTTCCGGCTCGCTGATCTGGAGGGGCTTTTTGAAGGGGCCGACTTCACTGAAGGGGCCGACTTCACTGAAGGGGCCGACTTTATGTCGGCCCGCGTTGTGTTTGCCAGGGCCGACATGAAGTCGGCCCCTTCAGATTGACCTCTTCAATCTAACGTAAGTGTGGTAAAATGCGGTTCTAAACCAATAGGCCGGGTCGAGCGCGACCCGGCCACTGCCCATTTTGGAGACCGCATCCAGCCACGATGCAAACCGGCGATCGTCTGCTCGACCTCTTCTCTTCCTCAACGCCGCTCGTCGGGGAGTTGCAGCGTTTCGTCCGCGCGCGTCTCAGCGTCGACGTCCTTGATACCGCGCAGGGCGCGAAACCGTTCGTCATCGCTTCCCTGTGGCGCGAGATCGGCGGCCAGATCATCGTCTGGTCTGGAATGCAGGAGTCGGCCGACCGCTTTGCTTCGGATTGCGCGTTCTATCTCGACCACCGCGGATCGCCGGTCTGGTCGATCGCGGCGCGCGACGAGATGTCGGATGCGCCGCTCAACCCGACGCTGCAGAGCGCGCGGATGGAAGCGCTCGCGCATCTAGCAGGCGGACGGCCGGGCGTTTTCTGTGTCGCGCACGAGGCGTTGCGCAGCACGGTACGTTCCCCTGACGACTTCAAGCGCGCAACTCGCCGGCTGCACGTGAGCGATACAATCGATTGGGAAGCACTGCTAGCCGATCTCGTCGCGCTGGGCTACGAGCGCGTCGACACGGTAGGCGCGGCCGGTGAGTTCGCGGTGCGCGGCGGAATCATCGACGTCTTTCCGCCGCTCTCGGATCTACCGTTGCGCCTCGAGTTTTTCGGCGACGTGTTGGAGAGCGTCCGCTCCTTCGCGCTCGCCGATCAGCGATCCGTCGGCGAAGAGAAGTCGGCGGTCATATCGCCCTGGTCCGATGGACCGGCTGGGACCACAGGTTGCGTCCTGGACTATGCGCCCGATGCGTTGGTCGTCGTCGAGGACCAGGACATGATCGCGGCAGCGGACAGCGCGCCGCTTGTCGAGAGCGGCGGCGATTCGATCATCGCGGCGGATGACGATGATTCTGACCGTAGTAGGGCGAGCAACGCTCGCCCAAATGACGACGACGACGACGACGATGAGGACGAACCCAAAGACGATACGTTCACGCTCGCGGAGCTGGTCGGGCGAACGCAACATCGCGCCGTTGTTACGTTCCAGCCCGATATCGCCGGCGTCAGGATCGCACGCGCGGCGGACGAAAAGATCGCGGTGGGAGCCGGCATCGCGCCGCAATACGGACGCAGCGTTGAGCGCTTCGTCGACGACGTGCGAACGCGTATCGCCCGGGGCCAAACTGTCGCCATCGTCTCCGTGGGCCATCGGCGCGTGCGAGAAATGCTCGACGAAGCCGACATCGCCGTTGAATCGCGCGGTCGCGGACGGGTGATCGTCTCAGACGGCACGCTCGATGCCGGCTTTGTCATGGATCGCCTCAACCTGGCGGTGATCGGCGACGCCGAATTGTTCGGCCACTCGGCGCGGCGCCACAAGATGAGGGCCGCGAAGGAAGGCGTGCCGCTCAGTGAAGCCGACTTAAAAGCCGGCGAATATTTCGTGCACGCCAACCACGGCATCGGCCAGTATGTCTCGCTCGAACGTCTCACGATCGACGACGTAGAGCGCGACTTCATGCTCCTGCGGTATCTCGGCGAAGACCGCCTTTACGTCCCCATCGATCAGATGCATCTGGTGCGCAAGTACGTCGCTTCCGACGGTGCGGCACCGCGGCTCTCGAAGATGGGCGGCAGCGATTGGGCGCGCACACGCGCGCGAGTCAGAGAAGCCGTCGACACGATCGCGCAGGGTCTCGTCCGTTTGTACGCGGAACGCGAAACGGCGCAGGGTCACTCTTTTGCCCCCGACACGCCGTGGCAAGCGGAACTCGAAGAATCGTTCCCCTACGACGAGACTCCCGATCAGAGCAGCGCGATCGAAGCGGTCAAAGCAGACATGGAGCGGCCGCGGCCGATGGACCGGCTGATCTGCGGCGACGTCGGTTACGGCAAGACCGAAGTCGCGATCCGCGCCGCGTTCAAGGCGATCATGGATCGCAAGCAGGTCGCCGTGCTCGTGCCTACCACAGTCTTGGCAGCGCAGCACTTCCGCACGTTCTCCGATCGCTTCGCCGCCTTCCCCGTAAGGATCGGTCTGCTCTCGCGATTCCGCACGCGCGAAGAGCAGAAAGAGACGCTGCGCGAACTGCACGCCGGCGGCATCGACATCGTCGTCGGTACGCACCGGCTGCTGCAGAAGGACGTCGGGTTCGCGCGGCTCGGCCTCGTCATCGTCGACGAAGAGCAGCGCTTTGGCGTGATGCACAAAGAGCGCCTGAAAGAATTGCGCCGCTCCGTCGACGTGCTCACGCTCTCGGCCACGCCGATACCCCGCACACTGCACATGGCGATGGTGGGCGTGCGCGATCTCTCGCTCATCCAGACCGCGCCGGTCAACCGCGTCGCGATCAAGACCGTGGTCACGCCCGCGAACGACGCGGTGGTCGGTCAAGCGCTGCGGCAAGAATTCGAGCGCAACGGTCAGGTCTATTTCGTGCACAACCGCATCGAGACGATCTACGGCGTCGCCGCCGCATTGCAAGCGCTTGCACCGCGCGCGCGCATCGTCGTCGGACACGGGCAGATGAAAGAGGGCGAGCTGGAAAAGGTGATGGTCGCGTTCGTCAACGGCGAGTTCGACATGCTCGTCTCGACGACGATCATTGAAAACGGTCTCGACATCCCCAACGTCAACACGATCGTCGTCAACAATGCGGATCGCTTTGGTCTGGCGCAACTCTATCAACTTCGCGGCCGAGTGGGGCGCAGCGCGCACCAGGCCTACGCATATTTTCTCCATCAGCCGCATCGCAAGCTCACCGTCGAAGCCGAGTCGCGGCTCGATGCCATCCGCGAATTCTCGCATCTCGGATCGGGTCTACAGTTGGCGATGCGAGATTTGGAGATCAGAGGCGCCGGCAATCTGCTCGGACAGCGGCAATCAGGATTCATCGCGGCAGTAGGCTTTGAGACCTATTGCCAGATCCTTCAGGAAGCGATCGCGCAGCGCCGCGGGGAGCCGCAGCCGCAAGAGATTCCGCCGCCCGTCCTCGACCTGCGTGTCAGCGCGTACCTTCCGTCGGAATACGTCAAGGGCGCGGGTCAGAAGATCGACATGTACCAGCGGCTGGCCGCCGCCCGTTCGATCCCCGAAGTGGACGCGGCCGGCGAGGAACTGCGCGACCGCTTTGGTCCGCTGCCGTCGCCCGTGGAGGCGCTGCTCGAACTGACGCGTGTGCGCGTACTCGCAGCGGCCAAAGGAGTCGAAAAAGTTGCACTCGAACAGCGGCGATTGACACTCGAGATCGGGCGACGGTTTTCATTCTCCGAACAAGCGCTTCCAGCGCTTACCGCCCTAACCCGGGGAAACTTTCGTTTCACGCAGAGCGCGATCGTCATCCACCTGCCAACTTCGATGCAGGCGCGTGACGGCATGCTCGGCACCGTGCGCGAGATCCTGACCGCTCTTTGACGGCGATGGCGCGGCACGATTCTACAGGAGGTTTTTGATGAATCCCACGCCCGCGATGGCCGCGATCCTCGCCGCAGGCCTGATCACGACGGTCGCCGGCTGCGCAAGCAGCAAGCCCGTCATAACTGTCAACGGAACGGCGATCTCGCAAGCTGAGTTCGACAAGAAGCTTGAGTCGAACGTCCGTGCGAGCCAGCCCGTGCTCCAGCAGATGGTCGACAAGCTGCTCATCACCCAATATGCCGCAAACAACAACATCACGGCGAGCGACGCCGATGTGACCACCGCACTGAACAAGGTCGAGGCGAACTTCCCGGCCGGTCAGTTCGATCAAGTCCTCAAGCAGCAGGGCATGACGATGGACGACGCGCGCGACATCATCCGCGAGCAAGTGCTGCTCAAGAACGCCGTCGACAAAGATATCAAAGTCGACCAGGCGCAGATCGACGCATACTTGAAGACCAACAAGATGACCATGAACTCGCCGTCGCAAGTCCGCGTCCGTCACATCCTCGTGAAGACGCAGGCCGAAGCGATCATGATCGAACAGAAATTGAAGGGCGGCGCGGACTTCGCTGCGCTCGCGAAGCAATACTCGATCGACCCATCGAGCAAAGACAAGGGCGGCGAGCTGCAAGCGTTCGGTCCGGGCCAGATGGTGCAGCCGTTCCAAGACGCCGCGTTCAAGCTCAAGGTCGGCCAGATCAGCGCTCCGGTGCAGTCGCCGTTCGGCTGGCACGTCATCCAGAGCGAGCAGATCACGCCCATGACGCGCGATTCGATCGTCGCTGCGATTCAGGCACAACAGGAGCCCACCGCCACGACGAACCTGATCACAACGCTGCGTCAGCAGGCGAAGATCGACTACAACGATCCCACGTTCAGCGGATTGTTCCCGTCACCGCAGCCGTTGCCGCCGACGGGCGGCGCACCTGCCGCGACGCCGCACAGCTAACGCTCCCGAGTCATAAGGAACGGGCCGGCGTCAACGCCGGCCTTCTTTTTTTCCAAGGATGACGTCGCGCTGCTGTTCGAAGGGCCGTCGCTGCCACCGCGTCAAAGCACAAGCGCGATGCCGACCTTGACGATTATCGGGCTTGGCCCGGGCGACGCGTCACTTCTGACGCTCGGCGGTCTGGCGGGCCTAGAGCAAGCCACGCGCGTCGCGTTGTGCGGCATCGCGCCCGACCTCGAAGAACATCTGCGCGCGCGGGGCATCCGTCTTGTAGCCGCTCCGTTTCACGGCACATCGCTGCTGCGCGGCGTACCGGAAGCGGTGGATGCCGCTGCCGATTTCGCTCTTCAGGGCGACGCGGCGCTCGGCGTGCCCGGACATCCGATGTTGGACGTGCCCGGTTTGCCGCACGTGCTCGCCGGCCTTGGACAGCGCGGCGTGCGCGTCCGCATGATCGCAGGTGTGCCGCGCGCGGCGCTCTCCGCGGCCGCCGCCACGCCGCTCTTGCCGTTGCCGCCGGTGGCGATCCATCACACGTGGGATGAGCTTGTCGAAGTCATGGCGCGCCTGCGCGTCAGCTGCCCATGGGACAAGGAGCAGACGCACGAATCGCTGCTGCCGTACCTCGTCGAGGAAGCGCATGAAGTCGTGGAAGCGGTCGATGAGCGCGATCCAAAAAAGCTGAGCGAAGAACTCGGCGACTTGCTCTTGCAGATCGTCTTCCACGCCCAGATCGCGTCGGAAAAGGGTCAGTTCTCCGTGGCCGACGTCATCGACGCGCTCTCCAACAAGATGATCCGGCGGCATCCGCACGTGTTCGGCGATGCGCGCATCTCCACGACGCAAGAGCAGATGAAGTCGTGGGAGCTGCTGAAGACGCAAGAAGCGTCGATCAAACACCGCGAGTCGCTGCTCGACGGCATTCCGAAGAGCCTCCCTTCATTGCTCGGCTCGCAGCGCATGCAGGAAAAAGCCGCGACCGTCGGCTTCGACTGGCCGCAGACCGACGAGATCGTGGCGAAACTGCGCGAAGAACTCGCCGAGCTTCACGCCGCGATGGCAGGCGAATCCCGCGACGCGATCCGCGACGAACTCGGTGACGTCTTCTTCACACTCGTTAATCTCGCGCGGCGGCTCGGCCTTGACGCCGAGGCGGCACTGCGCGGCGCGAATGCGAAATTCCGCGCACGCTTTGCTTCGATGGAGCGCTTCGCCGGCGGCGGTGCGACCGCGCTCGCGGGGCGCAGCCTCGAAGATCTGGACGCCTTGTGGCGCCGGGCGAAGGACCATGAGGCTGGACAAGTTTCTTAAAGTGGCGCGCTTGGCCAAACGGCGGACTGCGGCCAAAGATGCGCTCGACGCCGGGCGGATCGAATGCGGCGGACGCGCCGTGAAGCCGGCGCATGTCGTCAAGCCGGGCGACGAACTGCTGATACATTACGCGAGCCGCGATGTGCGCGTGCGCGTGCTTGCAGTTCCCGAGCGCGCCGGTGCCCGTGTGAAACCGGACGAGCTGTACGTGCTGCTGTCGGATGTTCCAGCTTCGTGACGGCGCACGCGCTGCCGGATCGCGCCACCGGTCCGCTCACAGTGGGAATGTTCTCCGACTCGTATCTGCCGGAGAAGAACGGCGTAGCCGCGTCCGTGGTGGTGGCCGCCCGCGCGCTGCGCCGGCGCGGCCATCGCGTGATCATCGTCGCGCCGGCGCACGACACGACCGCGGCAGATGAACCCGATGTCTTCCGCTTCCACTCCGCGTCGTTCCCATTTTATCCGCAACTGCGCATGGCTTTTCCGCTTCCGGCGAAGCTGCTGACGTCTTTGCCGCATGTCCCCTTTGATGTCATCCATTGTCACTCGTTCTTCTTCGTGGGGTGCATGGGCGCATATCTAGCGCAACGGCGCAAGACGCCGCTCATCTTCACGTATCACACCCGCTTCACACAGTACACGCACTATGTGCCTTTGCGGCCGGCGTTCACAGAATCGCGCTTCGTCTGGTTGTCGCGCGAGTTCTCGAACAGATGCGACCGCATCATCGCGCCGACGCGCTTCACCGCCGACGAGCTCAACGGATACGGGGTCAACAAACCGATCGACGTCCTGCCGACGGGCGTCGACCTCTCCATGTTCGAGGGCGGCTGCATGCAATCCGAAACGCTTCGCGCGCGCTGCGGCGGGCCGATCGCTCTGTATGCGGGCCGGTTGGGCAAGGAGAAGAATCTCGATCTCGTGCTGGCGGCGTTCGCGCTCGTCGCGGAAAAGCTGCCGCGCGCGCGCCTTGTGATCGCGGGCGAGGGGCCATACGAAGCGGAGCTGCGCAAGTATGCGGAGTCGCTGCCGTGCGCGCCCTCCATCGAATTCACCGGCGCGCTCGAAAAGCCGGACCTCGGCGCGTGGTATCGCGCCGCCGATGCCTTCGCATTCGCGTCGACGACCGAGACGCAAGGGCTCGTGCTCGTGGAAGCGTTGTCGCACGGCGTGCCGGTCGTCGCGGTCGATTGCCCTGTATCGCGCGAAGTCGTCGGCCGCGGCGCCTCGGGCAGGCTCGTCGAGTGCACGCCCCAGGCGTTCGCCGACGGGTTGATCGAGATGCTGACGAGCACGGCTGTCGAACGCGCTTCGAACGCGGACGCCGCGCGCGTGGCAGCCGCGCCTTATGCGATGGATACGGTGGGCGAGCGCCTCGAAGCGATCTATTTGACGGTATAAATGTAGGGGCCGATTTTGTTTCGGCCCCGGTTTTGAAGGGGCCGATTTTATATCGGCCCGGTTTTGAAGGGGCCGATTTTATATCGGCCCGGTTTTGAAGGGGCCGATTTTATATCGGCCCACGTTTTATCGGCCGGGGCCGACGTAAAGTCGGCCCTTCAGTCATTCCTTACGGCGTGTGCAGAGCGCAGGCGCCGATCTTGTTGCTCCATAGCGGCTGGACGGCGAACGAAGATCCGTTCAGCGTGATGTCGGCGAGATTCTGCCACGCGCACGCGTCACCGATCTCACCAAGCGTGTTGCTGTACCATGCCGTGTTGAGGTTGACTTTCGGATCCGTCTGGCTCTCGGCTTCCTCATGGCCAGCGACGATGCTGACGCCATCAAGGAGGCCGGGCGCGCCCGGGTTGACGCTGTTCTCACCACAGCTGCCGCCGGCGTCGGTCATGTACGGCAGATTGGTGTATGAGATCTCGCCGCCGCCCGACGTCGTCGGGCTGTGATACGCGCAGAATGTAGAGCCGAAGCCGGCCGAGTTGTGAAGGTGCGGCGTCGCTACGACGTAGTTGCCGTCGACGTTGTAGCCGAAATGCGCTTCGCCCTTTGCGGCTTCCGCCTGGATCTGCGCGTCGGTCGGCGACGTCGGCACGGCCGAGGCATCGACCCACGTGCCCGCGAGCTGACCAGTCCTGTTATGGATGTTGAACTTGGAGCTGCCGACTTTGTCATAGTACTGCGAATCGGTGTTCAGCCACGGGCTCCCGCCGATGCCGGTCAAGAATGCCGTCAGGTAGGCCTTCTCGTGCGACGGATCCGCGCTTGCCTTCTGGAATCCCCAGTAGATGACGTAGATGTGCGGCCGGCGCTCGATCGGACCGCCGAAGTATCGAAGGTTGCTCGGGTTGGCGTCGGGCCGGGCAGAATCCATGGTGCGCATGATGTGCACGCGCGCGGGGTCGATGCCTGCCGCCAACATCGCGCTGTCGCTCCGGACGATCGACTGCGGACTGACCGGGCTCTGCGGTCCCGGCAGCGAGCTGCCCGCACCACTGCAAGCCGTTAGCGCTGCCGCCGTCAGGCCGATTGCCGCCAATTTCAAAGACTGGTGCATGCTACGAAGTATCCTCCTCCACGATATGGGTGGATTGGCTTCACATAAAGAGCGAGCCGTACACGTGCGCCCTTAGGGGTCTCCTAATACGACCCCTTGAGACTCTCGAATGCATATGCGATACGAGATGATGTGACGATTCGCACAATCAATCGATCGTCTAGACGTCTCATCGCATAAAAAACGGGGCCGACGAGAAATCGTCGGCCCCGTTCCTTACCAGATCGGTGAAGGGCTTCTCTTTAGAGAGGCGCTCCAGGATCGGTCGCGACGCCGAACGGCGGGCTCGATGAGCCGAGACCGGTCGAGATCGTGTTGACTTCAACGCCGCCCGGATACGTGTATTCGTGGACGACGCCGAAGACCGCGTCTGAGACGTAGACGTGCCGCTCATTGCGCACGAGCGCAACGCCGAGCGGATCGCCGTTGTCAGATGCGAACGTGAACGACGGTGTGCCTGACGGCAGCTCGTAGATTCCCGCGAACGGGCCGAGCTGGTCGAGCCCAAGCAGATCCTGCGTGTTATCGAACTGCAGGCCGCCGGGGAATCCCGTCGTGACGCTTGTCAGATGTGCCGTGCCGCTGCCCGGATAGTACTTGACCATCGCGCCGAGGCCGGTGTTCAGGTCGATGTAGTTGACATACAGCGTGCTGCTGTCATTGAGGCCGTCGAACAGCACTTTCAAGTTGTTCGGCACTGTCAGCATGGACGTCGGGCTGTTGGCGCCCGGCGCATACACGGACACTGAACCGGCGATGGCGTTCACGTCGAAGATGTTCGACGCGTAAACCGTGCCATCCGAATCAACCGCCACGTCGACCGGGAACTGGTTCGGGTCGGCTAGCGTGCGGAACGGGTTCAGGTGGCCCTTGTGGAACACCAGGACGTTGTTGGCGCCAGTATTGGCGACATAGAGATCGCCGTTGGCTGTCGTGGTCATGCCTTGCGGATTGATCACGCCGTTGACGATCGTGCCGACCGGGCTCTGGCCCGTGCCGGTCTGCCGGTAGACCTGGATGTCACTGGTGAAGAACTGCGAGACGTACAGGAAAGCATCGCCTGCTCCGACATCCTTGGACATCCATCCCTTGGGTTGCACCGTCGACGGATGAACGAGAGCCAACTTGGCCGGGTTCATCACTGACGGAACGCGCGACATCGACATCGGGCTGACATGCTGTCCGGACGGCTGACTGCCGGCGATCGGATTGACCGCTGACGTGCCACCCGAGCAGCCGGCCAGCGCGGCGATCGCCGCGGCTGCGCCTAGCGCATAGAGCGGGGTAGGAATACGCATTCAGTTTATCTCCTCGAAACGTTTCAGGTGATAGAGATGCGCCCACCGGGCGCGAGCGTATACTGGGTATCGCCACCGGTCGGAGATGTCAAAAGTATCGAGCAGCTTTTCCTCGACACTATAGGCATCTCGTGAGACGGTGGTCAGAAGCCGCCCTTCCCCGCAGGGATGGGAAAGCTTGCGCCAGCCTGCGCGTCGGCTCTCATCTAATCCTGTGCCAAAAGTGGCACTCCGCGATGATTAGAGCTTTTTTCCCAAATCGCTCACGCGCGCGCGAAAGTCCCATGTACCTTTGACTCAAGCGAACAGCCCGGTTGAAGTCCTTTGCCGCGCAGCGAGCTTCGGGTCGCGGCGCGGGAGCCGCCGGTCGGGAACGCCAAGGTCCGCGGCGCAATGGGATTCGTCCGCGATCGGACCGCGCGCATGAAGGTCTTTTCGGCCGACGCTAAAGACGAAATCGCTCGCGCGCCGTTTCGGCCCGATTGTTGTCCGCGCGCATTCCTCGCGGCATTCGCCGCATTGGGGCGGCGCGATCTGCGAAGCACAAAAAGTGGTGAGGCCACCATTCGCGCGCCTCGGGTGTCGATTGCGCGCGCCGTGCTCAAAGCGGCTGCGCAAGTCCACATCCGGGCACACGCACAAGATCTTGACACGCGACGCGCGCGCGAAACGCATTCCGTCGCAGTCACGCTTGACGTGCAGACGTTGGCCAAGCGTATGCATCCGGCGCGCGCATGTTGCCGGCGCGCGTGGATCCGCGGCGCATTCCTCGCATGCGGATCGGTCGCAGATCCGACGCGCGGTTATCACCTCGAGTTCAACGCGCGCGACGATGCCGCGGCGCGCGCGATCGCTGCGGGCTTAGCAGCCGTCGGCGTCGATGCGGGGATCTCTCGTCGCAGAAAAAAGCCGCTCGCATACGTGAAAGGCGGCCAAGCTGTCGCTGATCTCCTTGCGCAGATGGGCGCGACGCAGACCGTCCTCTCGTTGGACGACGTGCGCGCGCGGCGCGAGACGAAGAACAGCATCCGGCGCACGGTGAATAGCGAAGCCGCGAACGCCGCGCGCGCCGGAACCGCGTCGGCACGCCAGCTCGAAGCGGCCACGACGTTGCTTCATCCCGCTCGCGTGCATGTGCTTTCGGCGGCTCTTCGAGAAGCCGCGCGATTGCGTCATGCGCATCCCGACCTGACCTTGAGCGAACTCGGGCGCCGCGCGCGGCCGGTTGTGACGAAATCCTCGATGGCCTATCGCCTGCGCGAGATCGAGCGCCTGGCCCACTCCCGCCGCCGTTGAAGAGGCCGACATAAAGTCGCCCCTTCATTCGACAAACGTCGGCGGGCAACTGGGAAGCGGATAGAGCCGTGCAGGTTCGGCGCCGTCAAGACGGATAAAACGTCGGTACATAAGGCCGGTGCGAATCGCAGACGGCCAGTTTGGAGGACTCGCTCGTGCCATTTCGCATCGCCATCAACGGGTTCGGTCGAATCGGCCGCCAGGGCTTCCGCGCTCTGATGGAACGCCATCCGGAGATCGACGTCGTCGCCGTCAACGATCTCGGCGACGCCAACACCGCGACGCACCTCTTCAAGTACGACTCCACGTACGGCCGGTTTCCCGGAACGGTGACGCATACGAGCGACTCGTTCACCATCAACGGCAAGACGGTCCGACTCGTGCAAGAGCGCGATCCCGCGAAGCTCCCCTGGCGCGAGTTGAACGTCGATCTCGTGATCGAGTCCACCGGCTTTTTCACCGATGCCGCCAAAGCGCGGGCGCACATCGAAGCCGGTGCGAAGCGCGTCATCATCTCGGCGCCGGCGAAGAACGAAGATATCACGATCGTGCTCGGCGTCAACGAAGACAAATTCGATCCGGCCAAGCATTTCATCATATCAAACGCCTCGTGCACCACGAACTGTCTTGCGCCGCCCACGAAAGTACTGCTGGACGAACTGGGCATAGTCAAAGGCACGATGACGACGATACACTCGTACACAAACGATCAACGACTTCTCGATTTCCCGCACGAAGATCTGCGCCGCGCCCGCGCGGCTGCGCTCAACATCATCCCGACGACGACCGGCGCGGCCAAGGCCATCTATCTCGTCATACCGGAGATGAAGGGCAAACTCGACGGATTCTCGCTGCGCGTTCCCACGCCGACCGTCTCGGTCGTGGACCTCGTCGTGGAGACTGAGAAATCGTCGACCAAGGACGATGTCAATGCGCTGATGCGCAAGTGGTCTGAGTCCGCGCGCATGAAAGGCATCCTCGGAGTCACCGACGAGCCGCTCGTCTCGACGGATTTCCGCGGCGATTCGCGGTCATCGATCGTCGACTCGCTCTGCACGATGGTGGTCGGGGGAAATCTCGTGAAGGTCATCGCGTGGTACGACAACGAGTGGGGCTACTCGTCGCGGATCGCCGACCTCACGGACTACGTCCTGAAGAAATCCGCGTAGCGGCATGGCCGCACGTTACCTAGCCGACGCGGACGTCAGCGGCAAGCGCGTCCTCGTCCGCGAGGACCTCAACGTGCCGCTCGAAGGCGGCCGCATCACGGACGACACACGCATCGTCGCCGCCGCTCCCACGCTGCGCGCGTTGAGCGATCGCGGCGCGAAGGTGATCGTGCTCTCCCACCTCGGCAGGCCGGATGGAATTGTCGTGGAGTCGCTCCGGCTCGCACCGGTCGCAACGTGCTTGGCCGAGGTGCTCGGACGGCCGGTGCTCACCGCGCCGGATTGCATCGGTCCGCAAGCGCAGGCCGCGGTGGACGCCCTGCATGACGGCGACATCCTGCTGCTCGAAAACGTCCGCTTTCATAAGGAAGAAGAAAAAAACGATCCGGGCTTTGCGCGCGCACTCGCACAGCTCGGCGACCTGTACGTGAACGACGCGTTCGGCACGGCTCACCGCGCGCACGCTTCGACGACCGGCATCGCGTCGTATCTGCCTTCGTATATGGGACCGCTGATGGCACGCGAGCTCGAGGTCCTCGATGCGATCCTCTCGGATCCGCATCGCCCGTTCGTCGCGGTGCTCGGCGGGGCGAAAGTATCGGACAAGATCGGCGTGATCGAGCGGCTGTTGGAGCTCTGCGATCAGATCGTGGTCGGCGGCGGCATGGCCAACACATTGCTGGCAGCGGAAGGCATCGACGTCGGAAAATCGCTGCGCGATCCCGATCTCGAGCCGGCACGACACGTCTTCGCGAAGATTCACGAAGGCCACGTGCGGGCGCATCTGCATCTGCCGAACGATGCCGTCGTTGCCAAGGAGCTCAAAGAGGGCGTCGACACGCGTTTCGTCGACGTCAAACACGTGGCGCCCGACGAAATGATCCTCGACATCGGTCCGGGCACGGCCGAGCATTTTCGCGGCACGATCTTGCACGCCAAGACAGTGCTCTGGAACGGTCCGATGGGCGTGTTCGAAAACGACGCGTTCGCGGCCGGTACCGAAGCGGTCGGCCAGGCGATCGTGGATTCGGGGGCGATGTCCGTCGTCGGTGGTGGCGACTCCGCCGCCGCCGCGCATAAACTTGGCTTTGCCGCGAAGATGTCGCACATCTCGACGGGCGGCGGCGCGACGCTCGAGTATCTCGAAGGCAAAGAATTGCCGGGCGTGGCCGCGTTGCGTCAGGCACCGCCGGCGTGAGCTCGCGCCGACCGCTTTACGCCGCAAACTGGAAGATGTTCAAGTCGCCGCTTGAGACGCGCGAATACGTCGAAGCGTTCGCGCCCGAAGCCGCCGCGCTGACCGAGCGGACCGACATCGTGCTCTGCGCGCCCTTCACCGATCTAACCGCGCTCGTCGATTCGCTCTCCGGCTCGCGGATCGGCGCCGGTGCGCAGGACTGTTATTGGACGCCCGAAGGCGCTTTCACCGGCGAGGTCAGCGCTTCGATGATCGCGGGGATCGGCTGCCGTTATTGCATCGTCGGACACTCCGAACGCCGGCAGCAGTTCTGCGAAACCGATGCGATGGTCGCGAAGAAAGTAAATGCGTTGATAGCGGAGGGCGTCACGCCGATCGTCTGCGTCGGCGAGTCGCTGGAGGAGCATAAAGCGGGCGCGACGCTGCAACGCGTGATGCAGCAGGTTTCGGATGGTGTCGGTCACCTTACCGATGACCAACGGGCCGCCATTGTCATCGCGTACGAGCCTATCTGGGCCATCGGGACCGGCCTTGCAGACACGCCCGAAAATGCAAACCGAACTATCGCGCTTATCCGCCAGACGGCCGGCGGTCTTGACGACGCCCGAATTTTGTACGGCGGTTCGATGAAAGCGGAGAACGCTATGGCGTTGTGCCAGGAGCCCGATATCGACGGCGGCTTGGTGGGTTCGGCAAGCCTGCATCCGGCGGCGTTCCTCACGCTGATCAAGAGCGGTCTCGGCGATGCCTAGACGCCCGGTCGTGCTCTGCATCCTCGACGGCTTCGGGTGTTCAAAAGAGGTGCGCGGCAACGCGATCGCCGCCGCCGACATGCCGAACTGGCGCACGCTCGCCGCGAATAATCCTTATACGGAGCTCGGCGCGGCCGAAGAAGCAGTTGGCCTGCCGCACGAACAGCAGGGGAACAGCGAAGTCGGCCACTTGAATCTCGGCGCGGGGCGTGTCGTGCTCCAGAGCGTGACGCGAATCGACGATGCGATCGCGCGCGGAACTTTCGCTTCGAATCCCGTTTTGCAAGGATGTTTCGCGCACGTCAGGCGGACGGGCGGCGCGCTGCATCTCCTTGGTCTCGTCTCACCGGGGGGCGTCCACTCGTCCATGCGGCATTTGTACGCGACCATGGATGCGGCGAAAGCGGTCGGAGTGCCCGTCAAGATCGCCGCGTTTCTCGATGGAAGAGACACGCCGCCGCGAAGTGCGGGCGAATACTTGCGCGAGCTCGAGACCGCCTGCGCGGCCAACGGCAACGCATCGATTTCGATGATCTGCGGCCGTTTCTTCGCCATGGACAGGGACAAACGGTGGGAGCGGACGCAGCGGGCGTACGACGCGCTCGTAGGCGGCGTCGCTTTAACCGCTCCATCCGCCTTGTCGGGATTGGAGGCTGCGTACGCGCGCGGCGAAGACGATGAATTCGTGCAGCCGACGATTTGTTCGTTGACGGCAGCCCCGATCGTAGTGGACGGCGATGCGTGTTTCTTCTTCAACTTCCGGCCCGATCGCGCGCGCCAGTTGACGCGCGCGTTTTCGGATCCGGCGTTTGCGGAATTCCCGGTCAAGCGATTCAACGATCTCATGTTCGCGATCATGACTTTGTACGATGCGTCGTTTTCGAATCCGGTCATGTTCGGGAAAATCTTCGAGAAAGAGACACTGGGCGAGATCGTGTCCGGGGCCGGTCTGCGCCAACTGCGGCTCGCCGAGACCGAGAAATACGCGCACGTCACGTACTTCTTCAGCGGTGGGCGCGAGGAACCGTTTCCTGGCGAGGATCGCGAGCTCGTGCCGTCGGCACGAGAGGTCGGTACGTACGATCATCTGCCGGCGATGCGCGCGAGAGAGATCACGGAAAAAGCCGTAGCGGCGATCCGATCGGACAAGTACGCGCTCATCGTGATGAACTTCGCGAATCCTGACATGGTTGGGCACACGGGCAAGTGGGGGCCGATCGTCGAGGCGCTTCATGTGGTAGATGAGTGTCTCGGGAAGGTCGTAGCTGCGGCACGCGATTCCGAGGCGATACTTATCGTGACTGCCGATCACGGCAACGCCGAGGCAAAGATCGATCTTGCGACCGGCACGGAATTGACGGCGCATACCACCAACGTCGTGCCGCTCGTCATAGCCGGTGCGCCGGGCGTGACCCGGCTGCGAGATGGCGGGCGGCTGTGCGACGTCGCGCCGACCATTTGCGCGCTCATGGATCTTCCTCAACCCGCGGCGATGACGTGCCATTCATTGCTTCTCCCTGACTGACGAGGCCGAAACCTCAATCTGAAGGGGCCGACTTTATGTCGGCCCTCGATTCTGGTGTTCACAACTTAGCCGCATTTGCGCGGTAACACAGCCACTTTCCCGACGTATCGTCCTCGCACTAATCCCGTAAGTGCAGAGCCGGAGGACGATTCATGGAAGCACCCGACAGCCTCGCGTGCGCGGCCGCAGGAATGCGGTTCCAGCAAGCGCGTCTCGATGCCATCGCGGCGAACCTTTCAAATTCCAACACGCCCGGGTACCGCGCACTTGATTCGAGCGGTGAGTTCTCGACCAAGCTCACCGCGGCGCAAACCTCGCAAGGATCGTTACGCCCCACCGGCGTGGCCACGGATCTCGCGCTTTCAGGTCCGGGCTATTTCGCAGTAGCGGCCCCCGACGGCGTCCGCTACACGCGCGACGGCAGACTTTCGGTAATCGGCGACACGTTGCGCGATCTGGCTGGTAACGCGCTGCTCGGGTCGCTCGGACCCGCCCGATTTCCACACGGCGCTACGATCGACACCGATGGGCGCATCATTTCCGGCGGACGCGTGATCGATCGGCTGCGAATCGTCGACATCGGGCCTGGCGCGACACGCGATGCGGGCGGCTACAGCGCTCCGGCCGGCAACGCGACTATACGCCGCTCCACCTCACAAGTCAGGAGCGGCTTTCTCGAAGACTCGGGCGTCAATCCGCTTCAAGAGATGACCGCGCTCGTTTCGGCGCAGCGCGCGTTCGAAGCCGACCAAAAGGCCGCGCAGCGCGCCGACGAGACGCTGCGCCGCGCCGTCACGGACGTACCGGCGGTGCACGCGTGAACAGAGCTCTCGTCGCCGGCGCCGCAGGCATGGCGGCGCAACAAGCGATCATCGATGCGATCTCGGTCAATCTCGCCAACGCGGACACGCCCGGCTATCGCAGCGACCGGCCCGAATTCGCCGCGCTCGTCACGCCGGAGGGCGTGGCGGTCGGCACCATTGACAACGGCCAAAGAAAGCTCTTCTCCCAAGGCAAGCTTGAGTCCACGAACAACTCCGACGATCTCGCGATCGACGGTGAAGGGTTGTTCGAGGTGCAGACCCCGGCCGGTCGCGCCGCATTCACGCGCGCGGGCAACTTCACGCCCGACGCAAACGGCCGGCTGCGATTGCCGAACGGCGCCGCGCTCGCCGGCGTTGTTCTGCCGCGGGGCACGACACAGATCACGGTCGCGGAGGGCGGCGCGGTCCGCTGCCGGGTCGCCGGCAAGTCGGCGGAGGTCATAGCCGGGCACGTTCGGCTTTGCGCGTTCTCCGACAACACCAAACTTCGCTTCGACGCGGACGGTCTTTTCTATGCCACGCAAGCATCCGGCAAGTGCTTTCGGGGGACGGCTGGCACCGGCGGCTTCGGAACTGTGAAGCAGCGCTGCCTAGAACGCTCAAACGTCAACGTGATCGGCGCCATGATGGCCGTGCTCGCCGCTCAACGTGCATACGAGGCCAGCGCGAAGACGGTGCAAGCCGCAGACGAGCTGTTGCGCCTCGCCAACAACCTCGAGCGCGGCTGACGCGCATGTCGGATCCTCTCGTTCAAGCGTGCCGCCAATTCGAAGCCACGCTTCTCAAACAATCGCTTCTCGAATCGGGTTTCGGCAAGCAGATTCAGATCGCAGACGATGCGGACGGCGAGAACGCCGGGTGCGCTAATCCGATCTTGGGTTCGAATTCGTCAGACTCCGACATCTTGCAATCGTTGCATGCAGACGCGATGGCGCAGGCCATCGCAAATGCCGATCCCTCCGGCTTCAGCCGTTCGCTTGCGACACAATTGGAAAAGGTCAAATCATGAATCCGGTACGGTCACGTCAAGCGCAGTCGGTCACGGCGTCCTCGCAGATCGGCGCAGATGCGGCGCTTGAAGAACATGCTCTTGCGTACGCAGCGTCGCGCAGTCAGAGCGATCGATCCCTTGCGTGCGAAGCAGCGCTCCCGATGGTGCGGCGCATCGCATCCGGCGTCTTGCGGCGTCTCCCATCCTACTTCGTCAGCGACGACTTGATCGGTGACGGCTGCGTCGGCTTGCTGCGCGCGCTCGACTCCTTCGATCCAAGCTACGGCGTTTCGTTCGATGCGTGGGCGAGCCGCATCATCCGCGGCGCCATGTTCAACGGGCTTCGGCGCATGGACGCCATCCCCGAACGGACGCGGCGCGATGCTCGGATGCTCGACGCCGCCCGCTGGAGTCTCGCGCAGACGAAAGGCGCAGCGCCGGACGACCACGCGGCAGCCGCGGGCGCCGGTCTCACCGCAGACAAACTCGGTGCGGTCCAACTCGCATTGCTCCGGGCCACACCGGTATCGCTCGACGCGGCGCTGCCGGGTTCGCCATGCGGTTCCACGGTCGGAGAACGCGTCGCAGCCACCACCGACGATCCCGCCGATGTGGCCGCGCGCCGCGATATCGAGCGCACGGTTGGCGCTGCGGTGCGGGCGTTGTCCGCGCGCGAACAGCTCATCATAGCGGCCTGCTACGCCGGCTCCTCAACGTTCCGCGAGGTCGGCGGACGACTCGGCATCAGCAAGCAGCGGGTCTCGCAGATCCACAGCCGGACGCTTACGGGTCTGCGCACTGTTCTCGCGCAGCACGCCGACTGACCATGGGCGGACCTCGCTCGTCAACCGCGCTCGCTGCTGTCCGCAATCCGGCCGCTCGGGTCGTAGATGGCGTCGATCAAACCACGCAGAGCGGTTCGCCAGAGTCCATCGCAAGTCGGACCGATGCCATCTCGCTTAGTGCACGCGCGGCTGCTCTGCTACGCGTGGGGTTAGCCGTGCGCGCCTATGTGATGAGCGGCTGGGAACAAATCAGGCGCACGGTCACGTTCGCAAACGGTCGCACGCTCGTTTTGGAGAATGGGATCTATCGTTGATCCGCAGCCCGAGTTAGGCAGTGGCTTTCGTGTCCAGCCCGAAACGCGCGATCTCTTTATCGAGATCCAATCGTTTGATGGTCGCGCGCGCGTCGCGTTCGCCATCCTTCAATAGATGTTCCGGCACCGGCCACATGATCTCGAACTCCAGGCCATCGGGGTCCGAACCGTACAAACTCTTGGTGGACCCGTGGTCCGTCGCGCCGGTCAACTTGCCCGCCGCTTCTAACTTCTCACGGTAGTCGCGAAGGTCGCGCAGGCTTTCGACCTCCCACGCGATGTGATATAAGCCGACCGTCTCACGCCCCGCGGCCGATTGCGCGGCAGTCTCGCCGACGGAGAAGAACGCGATGTCGTGGTCGTTTTTCGACCCTGGCGCTTGCATGAAGAGCGCGTCTTCCATGCCGAACGCGTCGCGAAAACCGAGAACGTCTCGATAAAATGAAGCCGTCTTTGCCGCATCGCGGACGAATAAGACGGCATGGTTCATGCGGACGATTGGCATTATGAGGCGGCTGGTGCCGAGTTCTTTTGGATCTTTGGATCGTCCACCAGCGCGAGATGTCGTGTAAGGAACGAGCGCAGATCGTGCTTCACGGTCTCGATCTGGTCGCGCATGCGAGCCAGTTCCGATTTCGCATCGTCGATCTGCCGACGCACGCCGAGCAGCTCTCCCTCGACCTCCATCTTCGCGCGATCCTTTATGAGATCGGTCTCCTTGTGCGCCGCAGCCTTCACTTCGTCGGCGGTGCGTTGCGCGAGCACGAGCGTGCTCTGAAGAGTCTCCTCGATAGCTTTGAAGTGGGCGATGCGCTCGCGAAGGTCCGCTACTTCCGTTTCAAGCCTGCCCCGCTCTTCGATCTCGACCTCGAGCGACGCGACGATCTCATCGAGGAATTGATCGACTTCCTCGCGCGCGTACCCCTGCAGAGCCTTCTTGAATTCGCGGTGCTCGATGTCGAGCGGCGTGATCTTCAAGCGACGATCCTTCAGTTTAGTAGCCGTCGTACGTGCCCGAGGCGGCGTAGTCGGTGTCCTTGGCGTTGACGTGGACGTTGTTCGGCACGAACAGGTAGATGCTTTCGGCGAGGCGCTGCATCTTGCCGTCCATGGTGTAGACCACGCCGCTCAAGAAATCGACGACGCGCTGCTGCAGAGAGCGATCCGCCCCGACGAGATTCACGACCACGTGATGGCGTGCGCGCAGCGAATCAGCGAGTTCCGAGACGTCATCGAAGCGCCGCGGTTGATAGACGGAGACCACGGTGCGCCGCGACGTCTTCGCGTCGCGCAGCGAGACAACAGCCGGGCGGCCTTCCTCGTCGAGGAGTTCGTCCTCGAAGTCGTCATCCTCGCCGAGCCCGAAATGGCTCTTGAATTTCGTCCAAACGCCTGCAGTCAGCATCCGTGCCTACCCTTCTCCACGCGGAGCGTCTACTCGTTTCGGCGGCCGTGCGCCGAACAGCGCCGTTCCCAATCTCACCATGGTCGATCCCGCGGCCACCGCTGCTTCAAGATCCGCCGACATGCCCAAAGACAGAATCGCATCTTCGCCGCACAGCGGGCGGATCGCATCGAATGCGCGCCCTGCGCGTTCGAATGCTGCATGGATCTGCGTCGGATCATCGGGCCCGATCGCCATGATGCCGCGAAGCCGCAGATGTTCGTAGTGACTCACGTGCGCCGCGAACTCCGCAGCATTTTCGAGTGCGACGCCGGCTCTCTTATCGCCGACCACGTTGATCTGCAGGAGAACGTCCAGCCGTTTTGACGCGCCTTGAGCCGCGTGATCGAGCGCGTCTGCTGCTGATCTCTCGTCGAGCGATTGCACGACATCGAATAGTTCGGCGATCCGCTTTGCTTTGTTGCGCTGCAGACCGCCTATGAAATGGCGGCGCGCTGCAATGTCGGCGTTCGCCGAGAACGCTGCGAACTTCGCGGCGGCCTCCTGCAAGTAGTTCTCGCCGATGTTGGTCAACCCAGCATTCACGGCCGCTGTCATCGCCTCCGGACCGAATCCCTTGGTCACTGCGAGCACTGCTACCGTTTCTGGTCCGCGCCCGCATTGTACGCACGCACGTGCGATCCGGTCGCGCACTTTCTGAAGGTTGTCCGCGACCAGCCGCTCGAACGCAGCGTGCTCGGATTCGCTCAAACGTTCGATACGTTCCAACCTGCGGTCCAGTAATCCTCGTGTATCTGAAGGTCCGGTCGTTTCTGAAGGGCTCGACGCTAGTCGGCCCGCGTTACGTCCGCTCGGGCCGACTAGCGTCGGCCCCTTCAGAAAATCGAGCCACGCGCTCGGCGCGATAGTCGGCGAAGCGCCCGGCGAGAATGGCATCGCGCGCGCCGGCTGCGAGACGGATCATGAACGTGATATTGTGCAGACTGAGCAGACGTGCGCCGAGCATCTCCCCTGCACGCATGCAGTGCGCGAGATACGCGCGAGTGAAATCCGCGCAGGCGGCGCAGCTGCAGTCGGGATCCAAGGGCGTGAAATCGTCGGCGAAGCGGGCGTTGCGGAGATTGAGACGCCCGACGGAAGTAAGTGCGAGTGCGTGCCGCGCGCAGCGTGTGGGATAGACGCAGTCGAACATATCCACGCCCGCCTCGATTCCGGCGAGCAGATCCTCCGGCGTGCCGACGCCCATCAGGTAGCGCGGCTTCTCTGCGGGCAGTTCATCGCACGTCGCTCGCGTCATCGCAATGCTCGAGGCGCGCTCCTCACCGAGCCACAACCCGCCGATCGCATAGCCAGGGAAATCCAACGATACGAGATCACGCCCGTTCGCGCGTCGCACGTCTTCAAACGTCGCGCCTTGCACGATCGCGAAGGTCAGTTGATCGCCGCGCGTCTTGGCTCGGCGCGCCCGCTCGGCCCAGCCGAGAGTCCGTCGCGCGGCATCGGCGACGCGGTCGCGGTCGGCATCCGGCGGCGCGACGTCGTCGAGGACCATCGCGATATCGCTCCCCAACGCTTCTTGCAACGCGACGACCGACTCGGGCGTGAACGTGTGGCGCGTACCGTCGAGGTGCGACGCGAAATGATAGCCGGCGTCATCGACGCGCGAGAGCTTGCTCAGCGAGAACACCTGGAAGCCGCCGCTGTCCGTCAGAATGGCGCGATCCCACGACATGAATCCGTGCAGCCCGCCGGCGCGCTCGATGATCTCTGCGCCAGGCCGCAAATAACAGTGATACGCATTGGCCAGGATGATCCGTGCGCCGCTCGTGCGCAGTTCGTCCGGCGCAAGAGACTTGACGGCGGCTTGGGTGCCGACCGGCATGAAGACCGGCGTGGGCACGTCGCCGTGGCGCGTGCGCAAGATGCCGGCGCGCGCATCTCCGTCGGTTTTCTCAAGCGTGAACGCCGAGTGCGAAACCGTCATCCCGAGCGCTCCGCTCGCAAGCGCAGCACGAGTGCGGCGATATCGGTCGGCCACGGCGACTCGAACGAGAGCGCCTCGCCGCTGATCGGATGAACAAACCGCAATCGAGCTGCGTGCAGCGCCTGACGCCGCATGCCGAGATCATCGCGGCCGGCGCCGTAGGTGCGGTCGCCGACGATCGGGTGACCGATCGCCGCGCAATGCACGCGGATCTGATGCGTGCGGCCGGTTTCGAGGCGCAGCTGCAGCAGCGTGACGTCGATCGAAGATCCCGGTCGCGCGAAGACTTCGGCGACGCGGAAGTGCGTGACCGCCCTCCTGCCTTCGTCGCGCACCGCGAAGCGAGTTCTATCTTCGGGATCGCGGCCTATCGGCGCGTCGACCGTTCCGCTGACCTGTGCGAACTTGCCCCAGACGAGTGCATCGTATCCGCGTTCTATCTCGCGCCGCGCCATCGCTTCCGACAGTCCGCGCATGGCGCGTTCGCTCACCGCGACCACGAGCAATCCGCTCGTGTCCTTGTCGAGGCGATGCACTATGCCCGGCCGCAAGACGCCGTTGATCGCCGGTAGCGGACCTAGCGCGGCGAGCAATGCGTTGACGAGCGTGCCGCGCGCGCTGCCCGGCGCCGGGTGAGTCGCCATGCCGGCGGGCTTGTCGACGACGCAGATATCGCTGTCTGCATAGACGATCGCGATCGGAATTTTTTCGGGGAGCGCGGCTGGTGCTGTGTCCGGCGGAAGCGTGATGTCCACGCTATCGCCGTCTGCCAAAATATAGGAAGTCTTCTCGGCGAAACCGTTGACTGTCACGCAGCCATCGCGGATGAGCGCTGCGCTCGCGGTGCGCGATTTGTCGAGATGCCGTGCGACCGCGAGATCGAGACGGCTGCCGGACTCGTCTGTCGTGGCCGTGAACGCCACGCTTCGGGTCACGGCGCCGGCGCGGCCTTCCGCTTGTCATGGATCAGCATGCGGATCAGGAGCAGGATGACGCCGACCGATATCGCCGAGTCGGCCACATTGAACACCGGCCACACGCGGAAGTCGATGAAATCGACGACGTAGCTCAAGCGCATGCGATCGGCGATGTTGCCGATAGCGCCGCCGAGTATCATGCCGAAGGCGATGTGCGTGGTGAAGCCGGCGTTGCCCGTGCTCCGGTACCAGAGGAAGAAACCGATCAGGACGATCGATGCGAACGTTGCGAGCAGCAGCGGGTGAGAACCGAAGAGCCCGAACGCGCCGTGCGTGTTCTGCACGTATGTCAGATAGAGGAGGTGCGGTATGACGATGCGGCTCTCGTCCGGCATGAATGTAGTCGAGACGACATGCTTGCTGTACTGGTCGCCTGCGACGATGAGCGCGGCGACTATGACGAAGACGATCGACAGTGTCTTAGCCCTCTACTTCTTGACGTCGTACGCGGCGACTAAGCTCTCGATGCTCTGACCCGTGAGGTACGAGATATAGACCGGCACGAGCGGGAGCACGCACGGTGAGATGAACGACACGAGCCCGGCGACGAAGACCGCGCCGATCGTGATGACGTCGCCGTTGGCCTCAGGTCCCGTGCCGAGATTCGCAAGCGCCGGGAACGTCTCATACAGCCACGCCGTGAAGCGAAGGAATCCATTCGTGAACAGCACGAGTCCCGTCGCGACGACGAGTAAACCCGCTACGAATTCGACGACCGGCAAAAATCGTTTGATGCGATTGAGGAATGGCAGCACGTACTGCAGGCCGATCGCTGTCGCAAGCAGCGGCACACCGAGACCCATCGAATAGACGAAGAGCAACCACATTGCCTGACCGACGGTCTGTGCTGTGCTCGCCATCCCGAGAACTGCCGCGAGGATCGGGCCGATGCACGGCGACCAGCCGGCTGCGAAGCCGACTCCGACTAGCACGTCGCCGGCATATGAAACGCCGCCCTTGCGGAATTGCAAGCGTTTGTCCATCGCGAGGAACGGCAGCCGGAACAGGCCCATCATATTCAGGCCAAGAATGATGATGACGATCCCGAGCACGTGCGTTATGGCCGTTCGATATGTTTCGAACAGCGTTCCGAGCGCGCTTGCCGAAGCGCCGGCTGCGATGAAAACGAGCGTAAATCCAAGGATGAAGAACAACGAATGGATGACGACATCCCGGCGACCGGCGCCGGGTGCGGCAGCCGCGCCGACCGCTTGTGTGCTAGAACTCATATCTGATCTGCGGCCTGCCGTCTCTGAATTCGCGAACTCGCGTCACGAAGGAGTTTCTGCTTGACCGCTGCGCTGGCAACGGCATCGCATTGGTTTACGTATCCGAATATCAATCCGGTTGCATTCCATATCGGAATACTTTCAGTCCGATGGTATGGCATCACGTACCTTATCGGCGCCATGCTCGTCTACCTCCAGATGCAGCGTGCCGGAAGTCGAGCGCGCACAGGCATGACAGTCGATCAAGCGCAGGAATTTGTCGTATACGCCATGATCGGCGTCGTGCTGGGTGGGCGACTGTTTTTCTTGATCGCCGATGTGCTGACGCCGGCTGCAGCGGGCGGCAATTCGATATCACACTATCTTCAGAATCCGCTCGACATCATCGCGATCTGGAAAGGGGGCATGGCGTTTCACGGCGGGCTCATCGGCGCCATCATCGGAATATGGCTGTTCGTCCGTCGCAACAAGCTGGCGTTTTATCCCGTCACCGATGAAGCGGCGCTCTGGATCCCCGTCGCGATCGCGCTCACGCGTTGCGCGAACTTCATCAATGGCGAATTGCCAGGCCGACTGACCGCGTCACCGATCGGGATCCTGTTTCCTGATTATCCGGGCTATCGCTATCCGTCGCAGCTTTTTGAAGCCGTGGGAATGCTCGTCATCGTGTTGCCGCTGCTCTGGTGGATCCATGGCGCGGTTCGCAGACAGGACGGTCAGGTGCTGTGGGCGTTCATCGCCGGATACGGCCTGGTTCGCACCATCGTCGAATTTTATCGCGAGCCCGGCATCGTGTTCCTCGGACTGACCGGCGCGCAGTACCTGACGATCGCGATGTTCATACTCGGCATCGTGATGTATTGGCAGGTCTCGCGACCGAAGACGATCACAACGACAAGCGGTCGCGTTCGCACGACGTGAGGCTCGGCGTCACGATCTGGACCGCCGCCGTCTTTCTCGCCTTCGCGACGCCCGTCGCGGCCAACGTGTCACCATCCGGCCCAGCGTTGATCACGAGGCAAGCGATGAAAGTTTTGGATGGTGTGTGGACCTGCCGCCAGCATATCATCGGCAGCACGACATCGACGACCACGCTCACTATCGCGCCGGCGAACGAGACGCAGTGGATGCACGCCTCGATGCTTGGACGATGTTCGTAGTCACCGACGGTGAAAAGGGTGAGTTCGGCGGCGACTGGTGGCAAGGAAACACGTTTACGTGGCATGGCACCATGCAGGACATGCTGGCGGGGCATTTCTACAATCGCGAGATCGTTTGGACGCGCCGTGGCGAGTCGGGCCTGGCTTGGAATGAATATGACGTGTTGGCCGGCGGCGAGCGCGTGCTCTTCTTATCATCGATTTGCTCGATGAAGCCTCACTGATGCCTGAAAGGATCCTTTTGTGTTTGTTGTGCAAGCAATCATCATACTCGCGGCCATCGCGATGGCCATCCTCGTCGGTCGACGCATCGTTTCCGCCGAGCGCATCGACTACCGGGCTCTCATTGAAGCGGTGGCTATCGTCGCAGTAGCGATCGGCATCACGTCATCGTTCGGCGAGATACCGGCCGGTTCGCGTGGGGTTGTACTGCGCTTCGGCGCCACGACCGGTGAAGTAAAACAGCCGGGCTTCTATGTCATAACGCCGTTCATCGAGAGCGTGCAGCCCATCAACTGCCAGGTCGTCGCGTTCTCTGCCGACGCCAGCGCCGCGTCGCTCGATTTGCAGACCGTTCAGACGAAGGTCACGCTCAACTACTCCGTCGACCCGGATAAGGTCGTGGATCTCTACAACCGGCTGAACATGGAGTACGAGGATCGCATCGTGGCGCCGTCCATTCAGGAAGCGACCAAGGCCACTACCGCGAGGTTCAAGGCCAGCGACCTCATCACTGAGCGGCAAATCGCGCAGGACGCGCTTGAGAAGAACCTCGATACGCGGCTGCAATCTTTTGACATGCACGTCGCGGCCATCTCAATCACCGACTTCCAGTTCTCCACCGATTTCGCCAACGCCATCGAAGCAAAGGTCGTCGCGTATCAAAACTTCCTGCAGGCGCAGAACAAGTTGAAGCAGATCCAAGTCGAGGCGCAGCAGAACATCGCACAAGCCCAAGGCGAGGCGACCGCCACCAGGCTGCGGCGCGAGCAGATCACGCCGCTCACCGTCGAGTACGATGCGGTGCACGTCTGGGATGGCAAACTGCCGGGCGTGGTGGGCGGCGCGATACCGTTCTTCAACCTCGGCAACTTGGATTCACAGACCACTCCCAACAAATGAGCGGTGGCTAGCCCACGCGATATGAAATGGATCGTGCCGACGACGTATTGAGCGCGTCCGCGCTGGAGGGCGGTTTCGCGATTGTCCGTGGGCCGACTGGCGTCGGCCCTTTCGGATATTCTTCAGATCTTGGCGACAGATACTTCGAACGGGCCGCGCGATAGCTCCCACTTCGTGGCAAGCGTCTGCTCCTTGATATAGTCGCGCCATTCGGTTGCCGCACTGAACATGTCGTCGTCTGCGGTGATCGACACCGCGATGCGATCGCTGACGTTCAGGCCAGTTGCCTTGCGTGCGTCCTGGACCGCTCGCACGATCTCCCGTGCCGAGCCTTCCAATTCAAGCGCTCGATCCAGACGCGTGTCGAGTGCGACCAGCGTGCCGTCGCCTTCGGCAAATGCAAAGCCCTGCGCCGACTTGCTGTCCACTAACACGTCGTCCGGTTCGAGTGAAAATGTCTTGCCGTCGGTCGCGACATCGAATTTCTCGCCCGCGGCGACCGCAACCGCGACGGCGCGAGCATCGGCGGACGCGATCGCCTTGCGCAGCGCGCCGAGTTCCTTGCCGAAGCGCGGTCCGAGGCGTGGAAGATTCGGGCGCAGACCGTATTCGATGAACGACGCGTCGATGCCGACGACTTGGACGTCCTTCACGTTGAGTTCGTCCAGAACGAGGGCGCGAAAACGACGAAGCGCTGCGTCATCGCCGGCAGTCCGCGCGCGCACGTATGCGATGGAGAGTGGCTGGCGCGTCTTCACTTTGGCGGTGGCACGCGCCTGACGGCCTAGCTCCACCGCTCGGCGCACGGCATCCATCTGCGTCAGCAGCGACTCGTCGATCGCTGCCGACCTAACAGTCGGCCACGATGCGAGGTGTACGCTGTTCGGCGCCGACGGATCCATCGGCGCGACGAGGTATCCGTAAAGCGATTCGGCGAGGAACGGCATGAACGGCGCGATCAGCAGGGTGACGCCTGTGAGACATTCGTAGAGCGTGCGAAACGCCGAGCGAGCGTCGTCGCCGGTCGCAGATCCCCAGAATCTATCGCGCGAGAGCCGCACGTACCAGTTCGAGAGATCGTCGGCGAACGTCTCGACGGCCTTTCCGGCCGTTGCGGCGTCGTACTCTTCGAGGGCACGCGTGACGGCGCCGGTCGTGACGTCCAGCCGGCCGGCGATCCAGCGGTCCATCTCTGAGCGCTTCGCGAGCGGCACGTCGGTCGGCACACCGACGCTTTCGGCGTTCGCATACATACCGAAGAATTTCGCCGTGTTCCACAACGTGTTGATGAAACCGCGCGCGCCATCGGCGACCAACTCCTGCGAGATCCGCTTGGCCGCTCCAGGCGCCGAGCCGGTGAAGAAATACCAACGCAGCGCGTCGGCGCCGAGCGTGTCGAAGATCGAATACGGGTCGAGGATGTTGCCTTTGCTCTTGGACATCTTCTCGCCGCTCGCGTCCACGACGTGGCCGAGGCAGATGACGTTCTTGAACGCCGGCTTGTCGAAGAGCATGGTCGCGATCGCGTGCAGAGAATAGAACCAGCCGCGCGTCTGGTCCACGGCCTCGCAGATGAAGTCGGCCGGGAAGAGAATGCCTTGATCGATATCTGCGGCATGCTCGAACGGATAGTGCCACTGCGCGTATGGCATCGAACCAGAATCGAACCAGGCGTCGATCACTTCAGGCACGCGCCGGTATTCGCGACCGTCGCGCACGAACGTCACGGCGTCGATCACCGGACGGTGCAGGTCGAGTGCGGTCAGGTCACGTCCGCACAAAGCGGAAAGTTCTGCGATGGAGCCGACGCAGACGAAGCGCTCGCCGTCCGTCCAGAGCGGCAGCGGCGTCCCCCAGAAACGCTCGCGCGAGAGCGCCCAATCCACGTTATTCTCGAGCCAGTTGCCGAACCGGCCGTACTTGACGTTGTCGGGCACCCAATTGATCTCGTCGTTGAGCGCGAGCAGGCGGGCCTTGCGTTCGGTGGTCCGGATGAACCACGCGGTCTTTGCGATATAGAGCAACGGATCGCCGGTGCGCCAGCCGAACGGATAGCTGTGGCGAATGGTCTCGGCGCGGAACATGAGACCGCGCGCTTGAAGATCGTGACTGATCGGCTTGTCCGCGTCCTTGAAGAACAGACCCGCTGCGACCGTCACTTCCGGCACGACGTGACCGGTGAGATCGACGCTGTAGTATATAGGAAGATCGCGCGCTTTTCCGATCGCGAGATCCTCCGGACCGTATGCGGGTGCGATGTGCACGACACCGGTGCCGTCTTCGGTCGTGACAAAGGATTCGGCGACCACATAGTAGCGGTCGCGCTCGTCGCGGCAGTAATCGTATAACGGCACATAACGGATGCCCGCAAATTCGGCGCCGCGGGTGCGGCGTTCGACCGTGACGGCTTCGTCGCGGAACACGTTGGCCAACAACGGTTCGGCCACGATGAGCCGCTCGCCGTCGCGCGCGACCGTGCAATACGTGACGTCGGGATGGACCGCAAGCGCCATGTTGGCCGGGAGCGTCCACGGCGTCGTCGTCCACGCGAGGAACGACGTCGCGGGATCGTCTTTCCAGCGGAAGCGGACGAACACCGATGGATCGTCCACATCCTTGTAACCTTGCGCCACTTCGTGGTCGGAGAGCGTCGCGCCGATGCGCGGATCGTACGGCACCGATTTGTAATCTTGCTGGATGAGGCCCTTATCCCAGAGCCGCTTGAGCAACGCCCACACGCTTTCGATGTAGTCGTTGGTGAGCGTGAAATACGCGTCGTCGAGATCCACCCAGTAACCCATGCGCTCGGTCATGCGGTTCCAGTCGCCGACGTATTCGTGGACGCTCTCGCGACACAGACGCGTGAATTCTTCGATGCCGACTTCCGCGACGATGCGGCTCTTGTCGAAGATGCCGAGCTTGCGTTCTACTTCATGTTCGACCGGCAACCCGTGCGTATCCCAGCCCGCCTTGCGCAGCACGCGCTTGCCGCGCATCGTCCAAAAACGCGGGAAGAGATCTTTGAACGCGCGGGCCAGGACGTGGTGCACGCCCGGCTTGCCGTTCGCCGTGGGCGGGCCTTCGTAAAAAATATAGCGCTCGTCGTTCTTCGTCTGCTCGAGCGAACGAGCGAAGACGTTCTCTTGCTTCCAAAACTCGAGGATCTCGAGTTCGCGTCTCGGCGAATCGGGCTGGTCGGGCATGACGGGAAAGAGCCGCGCCACGTTGCGCTCGTCGCTCACGGTTGTGCGGTCCCCTTCTTTGCGAGCGCTGCGAAGATCGTATCGTGCGTCACGGTGCCCATGAGCGACCCGCCTTCGAAGACGGGAAGCTCGCGAACCGTGTGCAGTTCGAGTTGCGAAAGTGCATCGCACGCGGCCGCATCTGCGTTGATGCTTGGCATGCGGTGCGCCGGCGTCATGACCGCTCGCACGGGTGTGACATCCCAGAGATTGTGCGGCACGGCGCCTGTGTCGCGCACGGCGATCAGACCGATGAACCGGCCGTCATCCACGACGGCATAGGCGGCCGATGGATCGCCGACGACGATCGAGCTCACAAACGCGGATACGGACGTTTCTGCCGGAACGGAGATGAGCTTCGGCGATAGACACTCGGTCACGCTCATCCGCTCGAGCGCGAGATTGATACGCGCCTGCCGTGCGCTGACGAGAGATGCTTGGAAGAGAAATCCGCCGATGACCACGGGCCACAGCGCGAACGACCAATTCGGATCGGAGTGGTAGGAGAGAATCGCGAACGCGATTCCGGCGAGGATCAGCAGCGACGCGACGACGGAACTGATCAGCGCGGCGAAGCCGGTCGCCCGCGCTTGACTCTTCAGCGTTCGCCACAGCGCAGCCCGCACGATTCTGCCGCCGTCGCTCGGAAATGCCGGCAGCAAGTTGAAAAGACCGAGCAACGCGTTGCCGAGCGTGAGAAATTCTGCAAGCGCCCAGCCCCACTCGAAGCGCAATGCGCGGAACACGAGCCAGAACAGCCCGAAGAGCGCGGAAAGGCAGAAGCTCGCAAGCGGTCCGGCACCGGCCATCCACACTTCGTCGGAAGGCGAGCCAGGTTCGCGTAGGATTGTCGCGACGCCGCCGAAGAGGAAGAGCGTGATGTTGCCAATCGGAATGCCTTGGCGCCTGGCGACGAATGCATGCGCAAATTCGTGGACCACGACGCTTGCGAAAAGCAATAAGCTCACCGTCAGCCCCAGCGCCACTCGCTGCGCATGCGAAAGCGGGAAATCGAGCAGCGACGAGCCTTCGAACGCGGAGTACGCGAAAAGCGCATAGACGATCAACCAACTCGGGTGCACGCCGATTTCGATTCCAGCGATGCTGCCGATCCGAACAGTCCAACGAAGCCGCATAACGGTCTTTTCCGTCTCCCCGTTGCGGTTTCCGCCATGGCGCGCGCGCGAACCTTATGAGGGCCGATGAAGGGGCCGACTTTATGTCGGCCCTAGCGAATGCAACGTGGGCCGACATAAAGTCGGCCCCTTCGGGCGGTTCGTTTGGGCGGTTCGTTCAGGCGCGCGGGGAACGGGTGGCGCGCTCGACGAGTTCCTGCAGCCAATCGAATGCGAGCCGCGCGCGCGCGACCAGCGGCGGCGTCGCGGCTGCCAGGTGTGCGGCGAGCTGCGGCCGACGATTCCAGAAGCCGTCAGCGAGCTCGTCCAACTTCGTGCCGGGAACGAGCGCCGCTTGCGGATACGACAAGTTCTGCATGAGTGCGCCGATCTTCGGATCGTACGGCACCGCGATGAACGGAACAGCCGCAAGCGCCGCGATTATCAAAGCGTGCAGTCGCATGGAGACGACCGCCGAGCAGGCGCCGATGATCGCAGCGAGCGCCGGCAGGTCGTACCCTCCGGCAAGCAACAGCGGCGCGCTTTTGCAGCGCCGGATCACGTGCGTGGCGGCGTCAGCGTCGTCCGGCACCTGCAGCGGCACGAGGATGACTTGTGCGTGATGCTCGAGTGCAAGCTTGTCGACGAGAGCCGCGATCTGCGGAAGCAGCCGGTCGAAGATCGGCGCGTGACGCACGATAACGGCGACCATATCGCCGCGCACGCCGAGCAGTCCCTCGCGCGCGAGCGTCACCTCACGAGCGCCGTGTCCCGGCATATCCGCGGCCAAGACCGGATCGGCGGCGAGGCGCACGTCGACGCGCGGCAGCAGCGACCGCAGCAGCGTTGCGCTGCCCTCGTCGCGCACGCAAGCCAGCTCGATATCGCAGCACGTTCGGCGGACGATCTGCTTGCCGAGGAAATCGAGCGGCCCGATGCCTTGAGCGAAGATCGCCGCGGGCCGGTTTGCGGTCTGCGCTTCGCGGATCACGCCGGCGTAATAGATCAGACTGCGCAAACTCGTCGCGGTCTGGAGCAGTCCGCCGCCGCCGCTCACGACGACGTCCGATGCACGCACAGCATCTTGAATGGTGCGCCATTCCATTCGCGGCAATGCGCGCACGCCGAACGTAGCGGCCGTCTCCTCCGGCTTCGCCGATAGCACCGTCAAGACGTCGTCGGGCCGGCGCCGCCGCCATTCGTCCACGATGACGCGCAAGATCGCCTCGTCGCCGAAGTTCCCGAATCCCCAGTAGCCTGAGAACAGCAGCGACGCCGGCCGCGTCGTCATCGCTCGTTGCGCGCCGCTTGCCGTGCGAAGATCAGACGATAGACGATCTGGAGCACGACGCCGATGACAAATCCGAGCACGACGCCGTTGATCGTCCTCAGGATACCCACGTTCAGCGGTGTATGTATATGAGAGAACGTGTCGAGAACGTCGGCTAGACCGACCCCGCCCGCCAGCACCACGAGCCACCCGATGAACGCTCGATGTCGGGCGAGGAGCGCTGGAAGCAGGACGATCAGCGGATACCCGATCGCAAATTCCTTGAAGCGCGGTCTTGCGCCGGTCAACTGCACGAGCCAACCCCGCAGCTGCGTCTCGATACCGGACACGCCGATATCCGGCTGGTTGCCGGATCGTAAGACGAGTAGAACAGCCGCAGCGGCGAGCAGCACAAGTGCGGCAAGATGCCATGCTTTGACCGGCGCGGTCGCGGCGTCGCCCGGCTTGGAAGCGGCGCCGAACTTCGGCGTGAACGCATAGAGAAGCAGCAATGCGAGGGGCGGCACCACGAGCAGCATCTTGACGCCGGCGAACATATCGATCTCCAGCATAAACGCGGCCTGCGCCAAGAGTCCCGTCACGTATGCCGCGCCGATGCTCGCGATCGCGACGCACGTCACGAGCGCGATCCCTCCATCCGCGATTGTTCGCGTCAGCGGTGCGCGCGGATCTGGATCGCGCAGGAACCAGCGCGCGAGCGCCGAGCCGGCGAGCACCGCGAAGGTCAGTGCGGCACCGAGCGCCGCAGCCTTGCGCACGAACTCGTCGTGATGGATCGCGAGCGCGCCCCAGTATGTCACCGCGCTCGCGGCGTAAAGCGTCCACCCCATCCAAGGACGCGCTGCGCCGTACAGGTCGAGCAAGAGAATGAATGCGGCGGCCGCGCCGAGCACGGCGAGGAACCAGAGCACCGTGAGTTTGATTCCCTTGAAATCCACGAACGCGCCCGCGCGGCCCTCCCGAAAACCATTCGCGGTCAGGCGATCGCGCAATTCGTTCAACATCGCAAGGTTGGTCTGCTCGGCGGAAAGCGTCTGCACCGTGCCGTCGGGGGCGGTTGTCTGGATCACGTGCGGGAATGTGCGCAAGTAGATGACGCGGATGTTGCGCTCGCGCACGCCGAGCACGTACGTCGCGACGACGTCGTCGAGCTGCATCTTCTGCAGGAGCGGCTGGGCGATCGCTTGGACGCGGACGGTCTGCCCGGGGATCTCGCGCCCAAGCGACTGCGTGCCCTTTTGCACTTGGTCGTCCGAATACGCTTCGACGTCGCCGAAGTTCACGTGAGAGCTCTTGAACTCATTCGCCGTCGCGTCGAGCTGAAATGGAAAACCCAACACTTCGTTGCGCTGACCGAAGAAGATGATGGTGCCGATCTCGCCGCCGCGCAGCATCTGATCGAAGACGGCGCCTATACCCGCGGGATCCAACCGTTCGTTGTTCTGCACGCGCGGATCCACGAGCAGCCCCAGCCGGCGGACGCGCTGTGCAAAATCCTGCGGGATGCCAAGCCCGACCGCATTGAAGTAATCGAGCTGCGTCTTGACGGCGATCAGCGCCGGAAGACGCGCGCGCAGCACACGTACGGTCTTCGGTTCGAACTGCGTGCGTAGCACCGTGCGGTAGCGGTCGAGCGTCGTGCGATCGTAGACGAGGATGTAGACGCTCAAAGGATCGATCGATTTCGACCGGACCATGGACGCAAGCATCGGATCGCTGAGCGGAGACGTCCGCGCGGCATTGATGAGCTGCTGACCCGACTGGACATACGCGCTCGAGCCGTCGTTGACGCGCTGCCCGAGCTCTTCGTAGACCGCGACGGACGTTAGGCCGGCACGGCGCATCTCGCGCAGCAGCTCGTCCAGATCGTAGCCGTAAGCCTGCGCGAACTGGACGAGATCCTGCTGGTCCATCGTGACTTCGACGGAGCGGTTCTGCGCTTCGTAGCGCCAGCGATCGAATGCGACGGCGAGAGAAGCGAGGAGGCCAAGCGCGACGAGAGCGACGGCGATGCGTCGCAGCATGGAAATGCGCATGGGGTCGAGCCTTTGCGCTCAACCCCAGCGTTGCCTGTCATCGCATCGAGCGCGCTATGAAGTGCGGTTCTTGAGCTCGTCGGCGGCTTCGCGCAATTTCCCAGCAGCGAAATCGAGCGCCGCGGCCGCAGCTTCCACCGAAAGCCGCGCGACATGTTCGCCCTTTTCCGCCGCGACTCTCGCGAACTCTTCCAATTGCTCGGTGAAACGCCCATCGCGAAATGCCTGAGCGACGCGGTCGCCGGGCCATTGCCACGTGCTTCCGTAAACACCTGCGGCGCCGATGCGCCGCGCGCACTCTTCGGGCGAACCCAACACCGCGAGTTGCGCGCGAACGATGTCGCCGTCGATCAACAGCTTCGATGCCGCCGTAGCGGCTTGCGCGCAGGCTGACGATGTGTCTTGGTGCAGCCGATCGGCGGCTGCCATGCGGGCAGACGGCGGTAGCGGCAGCGCGTTGCGTACGCTGTCGACGTACGTGTTCAGCAGAACTGTGGCATCGGGTGCGAATTGCATGGTCATAGATTCGATCCCATGTTGAAGGAGTGGGCCGGAACGAGCCGGCGTTTCAGTATATCGCCGGACGCGGCGGCATGTTTCAACGGTTCCAGAACCAGGGTCGCCGTTTGTCCCGAGGTGAGGTTGCCGAGCACGACGCTCGTGCCGGACTGCGTTGCGACGGCGTCGGTGCCGCTCGCGCTGACCACCCGGACGGCGCTCGACACGTCGAGCGTCAATCCGGAAATCGCGGCCGGAGACGTGACCCGCACGGTCTCAAGGTCGCCGTTGAAAGACGTCGCGATCTGCACGCGTCCTCTGTTCAGCCAAAAATCGCCGAACGCGTCCATATCCCCGACCCAAAAGCGGCCTTTGACATGACTGTACAGGGCAAGTTCCGTCGGCAGTTTGTCGGCGACGACGTCCGGATGTATCAGCACCACGCATACGCCGTGCAGCACGGCTTCATCGTCGAGCACTTTGTCGAAGTCGGGGACGAGCGGAAGCATGGGAGTCTTCGAGTCGGTGATCAGGATCGGGAATTCGGTGATGGCCGATTCATGATCGTACGATCCGTCGGCAAGATGGCGGAACGGGAATACGGTCAAGAGGTTGCCCGCGGTATACGACGAGTCGAAACGGTAACCGCTGCGCGTCAACGCTTCGAATTGGCGCGGATGGATGTAGAGATAGCCCGATCGAAATGCGTCGACGTCGATTCCCGCAACGGCACCGTCCAGCAGCGCTTTGCTGACCAGCATCTCGCCGAGCAGCGAGCCGCCGAGTGTGCGCCCCTTCACGACCTTCGAACCTCCGGCAACCACTTTCGGATGGTAGTTCGCCGGCGTCTCGGCGCCGCTCCCGAACGGGTACTGGGAATAGTCGCGAGCGTGCGCGACGGTATGGCTTGCGATATCGCCGCCAAGCGAGAAGACTTTGACGGTATTCGCTTTTCCGGTGGCGTCGAAAAACGCGGAGTCGGCTTGATCGTTCACGTTCTTGGTCTGGATGAAGTAGGTGGCATGAATGCCGTGCGCGTGCTCGGCTTTCGCGTACGCGACCATGTTGATGATGGAGAGCGAATAGTCTACGTCGTGCGTGAAGATCAACGCGCCGGACATGCCATCCGGCACGGTATCCAGCGTGATGGCGCCGCGCACGTAGGCGAGATACCAATCGCGCACCATAAACTGCGGGGAGTCGGCGCTCGGTTCGAAGTGGTTGTCGTACCAGCGGAACGAATCCGGCGCGTGGTTATTCTGCGGGATGACGACGAGATCGTACAGCGCCGCTCCTAAGGCGATCACGCGCCCGCGGCCGATCGGCCGCACGCTGACCGCGCCCGTCCCGTCGTCGAAATGCGCGACGGCGCGCGCACCGCTCCCGGCAACGGGCGTCAAGCTCTGGGTCACGTCGGCCGTGTCCTCTTTCGGATTGCCGATCTCAATCGTCTGCGATTGCCACGCCTGCAAGTGGGCGAACCCCGGATCGCCGGACGCGACGTCGAAGTGGATTTCGTAACGCTTTTGCGACGCGACGGTCGGCTTGATGCCCGCCAGATCTTGCGCACCCATCGATTCCGGATCGTTGATGATCAGCGTGCCGCCGGCGCTTGCATAGGCGCGCATCGCTGATTCGACGGACGCGGTCATCTCGTCGCCGCTTAATTCGCCGGCCACGATGACCATCGGCTGTCGCAGCGCCTCGGCGACATCGTGCGTCACGAAGAGCGGGATCCCCATGTCAGATGCGATATGCCGATCCCCCAGCGGATCGTAGGTGGGTGAGAGAACCAACGACGCGACCGCGCGTGGATCGCGTGCGCTCTGCGCAGCGGCGCCAACGGTTCGGACTGACATAGTGACCGCGCACGCAATCGCAAGGAAGACAAGCCCGGCCGCGCTCCCCGCTCTTATAGCTGGAGTCAAAGGCGAATCGCCACGTTCAACTGGAGCGTATTGGCGGAATAGGGGATCGGCAGCCCGCGCCTGCCGCCGGAATAGCGCACCGTGGCGTCGTCAATCGAGAACGTCATGCGCGTCGTATCAAACGTGAAGTAAGGCTCGAACCGGAAGATGCCGGTCGATCCGGTCGGGCCGTAAAACGTGTTCGTCGTGCGCGCGCCCGTCGTGAACTGCACGCCGCCGCTGACATGGTCGTTCACGCGCTCCGAATAGGTGAGCGCGAGCGTCGCGTCGCGCTGTGCTAGGAAGTCGTAGTACCCGTGGGAATGGCTGATCTGATTGTACGGCGGCTTTGGATTGCGCGTGCTGTACGAGTAGCTATTCGCAAAGCCGGCATCTCGGTAGTTGATGTCGGTGACGAGCGACGCGCCGGAAAAACTCAGCGGCTGGGTCCGGTTGACATCGAGGTCCAGTTCGCGAAACAAATTCCCGTCGCTATAGTACGCGGACTGCATGGCGACGCCAGCCATATTGCGACCGAAGCGGTGATCGCCGTTGACGGCGAGCGTGGTGAGCCGGATGACCGCGGACTGCCCATTGAGGACTGGAACACCGCCGTTGGCCGCGATGCTGCCGTCCACGCCGCCGTAGACCAGGCTCGCGCCGTAGTCGTTCAATCCGACCGCGCCGGAGAACGCGAGCGATGTATCCGTCGTCGATGGCTGGCCGATGAAGCGCGAGTTGTCGGCGCGTAGGTCGAAGCTTGCGGCCGCGCTGTGCGAGTAGCCGGCCACTACGCCGAAGCGGTCCGCGGTCGTCGATGCACCGCCGCCCGCGATGGAATATCGTGCAGCGTACAGGCCGAAATACGTCGTCGGATCGGCGTAGAATCGCTGGATGAGTTGAAGGTTCCGCTCCAAGCCGTCGCTGCCGGTCGTCGTGACAGAGGCGATGTCGGTCAGCGGCGCGATGCGCAGATCGACTTGGCGAAGGATGTCGAGCGCGTCGGCATCTTCGGGCGCCAACTCCACAGCGCGCCGCGCGATCGCTTGCGCGGTCGCTAGATCTCCTTCCCAGTATGCGACGCTCGCAAGACCGACCAGCGCATCCACATCGTTGGGTTGCGCCGCAAGGACTTGTTCGTAGTCCGCGCGCGCGCCGCCGAACCGGTTCGTGTATGATTCAACCGCTGCAAGGCCAACGCGTGCGTCGCCGTTTTGCGGATCTTTTGCGAGGACCGCGCGATACAGTTTCTCCGCATCCGGATATTTGTTTGCGAACGTGTATGTGTCGGCAAGACCGACTTGCGCATCGGTGTCGTCCGCGTTCGCCTTGAGTTCAGCGGCGAATTGCGCTTCAGCGTCTGCGTAGTCGTGATTGTATGCGTATGCACGCCCGAGAAGCACGCGCGCTTCGCCGTCGGCGGGATCCTTCGCGAGGACCGCATCAAGGACGGCGATCGCCTTACCTTGGGCGCCGGTGTACGAATAGGCTTGCGCGAGTGCGACAGCGACGTCACGGTTTGAAGGGTCGGCTTGATAGACAGGTTCGAGCAGTGCAACGGCTTGCAACGGACGTCCGGTGCTCATCAACGACTTCGCCGTCGCTACCTGCGTGACTGGATCAGGCGCAGAACTCGGCGCGCTCGTCGGCGCGACGGCTGTCGTCTGTCCACGCGCGGCGCCGGCACTCGCGCAGACGAGCGCCGAACTCAGGATGAGCGAAAGAGCGGCCACCGCGATGCTGCTGCGCAACGATTCCCTCGAGTGAGTGGGCAAGAGGCGCGCGCGAAATCGTCGAAAGCCGCCACGTGATCGCCTCGCGCCGGCTTCGCGCCGGGTCACTGCGACCTTCGAAGGCGGGGCGTGGTGCGCCTCCAGCCCCATGACGGTGAACGTCACGTGCACGGTGTGCGACGGCGCACCGGCGTGCGCGGGATGCATCGCCGCCGCGATGCTCCTTTCATCTGCGGGTCATACCACGCGGCACACGTCGCGTTACTCGGCACTGCGCGCGGCGGCGGCCGGGTCTTTCGGCTTTGATGCCTTCATCGTACCGATCGGATCCAACGAGCGCGCCGTCGCGGACGCGGCGGTCAGCGTTCTAGCGGACAAGAGAGTAGCGCTCGTCCTGGATGACGCGGCGCGCCCACCGATCGCACTGCCGCCGCACTTTGCGATCGTGAGGCGCAGCAGATTCGATCAAGGCGCGTTTTCCCTCGACTGGTTGACGTCGCCCCCACCAGTCGCGCAAACATCTGCGGTAATGCGGACAGCCGCGCCGTTGGTCGGCGCCGATGACGATGACCGGATTCGAGCGACGCGCCGCATCCACGCTTATGCGACAGCGCAACGTCAGGAGCTCGCGGCGCACGACAGCCCGTCGACCGGACTCGACATGCTGGCCGTGCTCGAAGACGAAGTGCACTGGTGGCGCGCGAGTGGCAGCGGCTTCGGCATAGTGCTCTTGCACATCGGCGGACTCTTCGAGCATGCATCGGACGATGAGAATAGGGAAGCATCAGCAGAGGCCATGCTCGCGGCCTTGCGATCGGTTGCGCGTCACGGCGACACGCTCGCTCGTCAGCGCGAGGATTTCGTGATCGTTCTGCCCGAGGCCGACGACGCCGGCGCCACGAACGTCGCGCGTCGCGTCGTCGCGGCGCTCTTGGTCGCGCACGACGGGCTTCCGCCGCGTCCGCGGCGCGCGAAGGGGCTTGCGGCGTGGAGCGCCGGCGTCGCGTCGTGTCCGGGCGACGGATCTTCGAGCGAGGCGCTCGTCGCGCGCGCAAGCGCCACGCTGCGGCCATTCGATCAGTGGATGAGAGAGCGGTGAAAGATGGCCATGACGGCATCGCGGGCGCATACGATCGCGGAGAGCTGACGGTCGCGCGCTTCAACGACGCGTGTCGTGATTGCAGTCACTCAAGACCGTCCGGGCGTTCGTTCCTCTGTGAAAGAAGGCAGATGCGCGTGTTCGCGGATGCCACGTGCTCTTCGTTCGAACCGCGCGACACCGGAAAACCATTCGCTACGCTTGCGATCCGTAAAGCGCTCTATCATGCGAATCTCACAGTAGAGATGGCGATCGATCAGCATATGGAATTACAGGCGCGCGTCGCAGCTGTGAACGCCGGACGAGTCGGCTAGAATCTCTGCCAACCCTCACGGCCGGTTCATCCATCGCTCATGCGGTTGCCTCGTGCGCATCGTATCCTTACGACATGAAACGGTCGCGCTATTCGCGCGGCTCACTTTGTCGAAAGGATCAATACTCCAATGCGCACTCAATTTGCAAGCGCGCTTCTCGCGACCGTCCTCCTCGCAGGATGCGGCGGCGCGGGCAGCGGCGTTCTCACGAATCCTGGCGGCGGAAATCCTGGCGGCGGCGGCGGTTCGCAATCGCAGTCGACCACGCAAGCCGAAGCGCAATCTTCGATGGGAACCGTTCAGGATGACAACCTCACCGTCGGACTCTTTGACGGCACCGCAGGCGCGACGCTCAACCTGGTCAAGCGCAACGCCGACGTAGCGTCAGGCACATGTCACGACGGCGTCGAGCGGACCGTGACGCATGTCAGCTCGACCGAGACGATCTACGAGACCAAGTACTTCTATGATAACAGCTGCACCATACTCGCGAAAGACGTCGTCGCCGACGTGGTCCAGAACACGCAGTCCAACGAGACGATCAACCGCACAGCCACATTTTACAATCACGCCGACACGGTACTCGGTCAGCGCAAGACTCAATACGCGATCACGGGAGCGCCCGGCAACTTCTCCGCGGTGATCACGAGCGATTTCTTCATCGGCACCTCGACGTCGCCGGAATCGCAGCGCGGACATCAGATCACGGTCTCGCCGGCCGGCACCAACGTCTTCAACGTCGCTGGCAATGGCGGCTGGGTGGACAATGACGGCGTGCCGAAGATCAACGAGTCATTCGGCGGCCAGGGCCAGCTGCAAGGCGTCACCGCGACCGTTGACGGCGCGGGCGACGTGACCTTCGCCGGCTCTCACCTCGAGACGATCTCAAAAGGTTCGCTCGGCAGCATCACGCTCTCGTCGACACCGCCCTTCACCATCAGCGGCGGCACGGTGCTCGGCAATCGCACCGCGAGCGGATCCATCGAGTTCGATTCGAACGGCAATCTGGTCGCGCTCTCGGTCAACGTCTCGCTCATCAACGGCGGCAGCGCCGTCCTGACGAGCTCGGGCACGCCTCCCACGGTCAGCATCAACGGCACGATCATGAACGCAAGTGGCGCAGTGGTCGCGACGTTCTCGGTTGACCAGTTCGGCGACGGCGTCATCACCTACGCCAACGGCCAGCAGGGCATCATCCTCGACTGGCACGTGGTCGACTAACCCGAACCAACCAACGTCCGTCCGCGCAGCGAGGCCGGTCGATCGACCGGCCTCGCTGTTTTTTGGGGCGGACGGTCGCCCTCTGGTTGGTGCTAGAATGGGGCTACGGCTGGAAACGCGGGATCGGAAAGATTGGGGAACGACCCAGAGGTCGATATCTGATTTCCGTTCGGATCGTAGACGTTGACAAAGTCTCCGATCTCGCCCTCGCAAGAATTCCCCATGCCCGTATTTGTGATGTAGATTTCTCCGTTTGCCGAGTCGAACGTGATGAACCCAGGACAGTTCAGCCCGCTGAATTGTCCTGTTGGCGTGATGGGATCGCCCTGTTGATCGAACACGTTGACACTGGCGCAATTGAGATTCGTCACGTACAGCTCGCCGTTTGCCGGATCAAACGCGATTCCCGACGGTGCACACAATGGATTGAGCGCGAACGAGCCTGACGGCGTGATTTGATTTCCGTTTTGGTCGTATTCCGTTATGTTGTAGTTCGGGAATCCGTTTACCACGTAGAGATGATCGTTTGCGGAATCAAACGCCAGACTTTGTGGCGCGTTGAGACTCGGGAACGACCCCGTCACCGTGATCTGATTTCCGTTCTGATCGTACGCGGTGACGCTATTTTCGGCGCCGTTTGCGACGTACAGCTCGTCGTTTGCTGAATCGAACGTGATCGCCGCGCCGAACGCGTTCGGGAACGTCCCAGTCAGTGCGATCTGCGTGCCGTTCTTGTCGTAACTCGTGACGTTGTTGTTAAAGGGGTAGAGATTGAACACATAGAGATGGCTATTGGCGGTGTCGTACGCGAGTCCGTAGGGCTTGCTCAGATTCGGAAATCCGCCCGACGGGTTGAGCACGTTCCCGTTTTGATCGTACATGGTGACCGTGTTGTTGGCTGGGTTGGCGATATAGATCCGCGCGGGAGATGCCGGCGTCGGACTGGCCACTGGCTCCGAGAAAAGAGCCAATCCGGCGGAGCCGCCTGCGTTTATGGGCATAGGCACCGGCGCGCCGGCGAAATTCAGAGTTGATCCGCTGACGGAGAATTGGCCGACCGTCTGCCAGCTATATGGCCCGACGGTCGTCGGATCCCAGAGCGCCATGAAATAGTTCTGGCCAGCAGTCGACTGCGGCACCGTGATCTGAAACGCTGGTATCGTCGAGAATGTTGCGTTCACCGGCGACTCGACGCTGAGATAGAGAAGCGGCGTGCCCCCCGATGGCGAGATGCTGAGCGGATGCGCATGTCTCGGCGCCCCGTGCGGCTGTAGAGAATTCCGGATCTTGATCAACGGTGGAAACGGCTGCGTGAAGAGGCTTACGACGAATGAACTTGTCGTACCGGACTGGTTGTTGTTAGGAACCGTGATGGACTCCGAGTAGTTCGCAATGCCGGGCAATGGAAATTGTTGACCGACAGCGGCGAACGGCACCGAAGTAGATGGAGCTTGCGGAGGTGGTGATCCAAATACGGGCGGTGGTGCGCAGACGCACGAGCCTCCGCCGCCGCACGCGGCGATCATCGCGGCGGCGCCGAAACTCAGAACCGCCGGGATTCCAAGCGGCAACGTGATTCGAGCTCGCCGCTCCGTAGAGCAGGAACGACCACCATGCGAATTTCGCATCGACGTCCCTCACCGGTAGTACCGTTCGTGGTGGGCGAAGAGGGGCTCGAACCCCCGACATCCGCCTTGTAAGGGCGGCGCTCTACCAACTGAGCTATTCGCCCGCGCTGACGCACGTGGACATTCGCGCCCGACAGTAGAGGACCTAGCCCGCAGCGCTGGAAAGGCGAATAGACTCATTCCGAAGACCGAGGTGAAGCGCCATGCGCTCAAAGCTTTGGGCGTTTTCTTTTGCAACTGCGATCCTGTCGGGAACCATGCCGTCGCTGGCGCGTGCCGACGCTACGGCGATCCCCCCCACCGTCGCCGACGTCTTCGCACGCCACGAAGCGGCGGTGGGCTACTCGTTGTCGGACGGCAAAGCAGCGCCGTTCATCAGGTACTGGTCGAGCACATGGAAGGACGAAATCGGCAATCCCGACAGCGCAACATCTGTCGATTGGCAGGCGGGCGCCTTCTATCGCTATGAGTTCACGTATCTCGGGTCGACCTCAAGCATCGGCTTCGATGGCCAGAAGTTTTGGTACGGCTCGACGAACGACAACGTCTCCGAGGAGACCGGGTTCGCGCGTCCTTACCGGGTCACCGCATCCATAGTCTATGCCGAGGCCTTCGACTCGTCTCTAAATGCAAAATATCTGCGATCGGCGCCGCCTGACGATATCATCCGAATCCAGCCGCCGAACGGGGTTACAGCTGACGTCTACTTCAACAAGAATACAGCTTTCATCGATCGCGTCGTTTATGATCCGAACGGCTATGCGGTTTTGGAGCAGTATCGCGATTACCGCGCCGAAGGTCCGGTGGTCGTCGCGCACACGGTCCAATACTATGACACGATCAGCACGTTGACGAAGTTCGAGTGGAACGCGCAGTTCGACACGACCGCGGTCAACCCACCGACACCGCATCAGTATCTCTGGCTGCCCGCGAGCGGAAGCACGACGGTGCCATTCGATAATCACGGCGGCGTGATCATCGTAGGTTCGGTAAATGGCACCGACGGTCACTTTCTTCTCGATAGCTCAACGGATGGGATAAAGCTCAGCAAGCACTTCGCGAAGATCGGCGGATTAAAGCTTAACGAGAATGCAAAGGCCCAGGAGGCCGCGCCGACCGTAGATTCGATCGACGTCGGCGACATGCAGATGCGCGATGTACACGTGGCCGTCATCAACGGGAACTATAGTGGGCCCTACGATGGGATTCTGGGAAGCGACGTGTTCGCCAAGACCGTCGTCACCATCGACTTTGATAAGAAGCTCGTGACGTTTCAAGATCCTTCGTCGTTTCACTTCGACGGAGCAAGGCCGTCCATCGCCCTTACCTTTGACGACGGCTTGCCGCAGATCCCGGTGACGGCGAATGGCAACGCGACCTTTCCGGCTGGCGTTTCCTCGGGGTTGATGTTCCTGATGACGATGAGTGCGGGATTCATGGCGGCGCACCCGGACATCGCAAATTCGAATGGCAAGTATTCGAGCATCGGTACAATTGGCGAGCTCGCCATCGGCCCGTTCAAAGTTCCAAACGTGCGTGTCTTCCCATTCGAATACGCGAGGGGCTACTCAAACGTTCCGGTGGCTCCTGCGTTTCTGGGAATGAGGGTGCTGTCGTCGTTCAATATGACGTTTGACTATTCCGATCGTCTGTTGTTCTTGACGCCCGATTGACCCACTACTTCGCGGAGGTTGCGACGAACAGGGCTGCTTCTTCGGCGTCGGCTGCAGTAGCGTTTGAATAGTCGCACACGGGAGAGCCTTCGAGCCACACCGTCGCAAAACAGTCGTCGCAGCCCATCACAGATATTGCCTTACCGTTGAGCTCCGACGTGTAGTGCCCATCTTCATCCGGGCCCGACGGCGCGGCCAAGCCCGGCCGCCTTTCGCTTAACCGGGCAAAGAACAGCGCGCTCCAATCAGATACGGTCATGACAACGTCGCGAGATACATCATGGTTCGCGATCATCCGCGTTCAGAATTCGGGAAATGTACCCCCAGGGGAATTCGAATCCCCGTCGCCGCCGTGAAAGGGCGGTGTCCTAGGCCTCTAGACGATGGGGGCGCACGTTTCGACCGTTTGGGCCCGGCAGGACTTGAACCTGCGACCAACCGGTTATGAGCCGGCCGCTCTGACCAACTGAGCTACAGGCCCGCGCCGGCCACCTCCATAGTATAGGAAGGAATAGGAAGCGAGTCAACGGGATTCGCGGCGCCGCTTATTTTGGGCAAGCGATGCTTGCCCTACGGTCGGCGGAACGCAGATGCGCCGGGATAAACGGCGTTCTCTCCAAGCGCGGCTTCGATCGCCATCAAACGATTGTACTTCTCAACGCGATCGCTCCGTGACAGCGATCCGGTCTTGATCTGTCCAGCGTTGAGCGCGACGGCGATGTCGGCGATCGTGGTGTCGCCCGTCTCACCGGAACGGTGCGAGATGACGGCGCGGTAGCCGGCTTCCTGCGCTGTGCGAACGCAATCCATCGTTTCGGACAGCGTACCGATCTGGTTGACCTTCACCAAGATCGCGTTGCCCGCGCCTTCGGCGATACCCTGGCGTAAGTATTTCACGTTGGTGACGAAGAGATCGTCGCCGACGAGCTGCACGCGATCGCCAAGCCGACGCGTGAGCTCTTTCCAGCCCGCCCAGTCATCTTCGCCCAGTCCGTCCTCGATGCTGACGACGGGGAAGTCCTTCGCAAGCGTTTCGTAGAGGTCGATCATCTTCGCGGACGAGAGCGGTTTCTTGCCGCGCTCGGCGAGGTAGCCGCCCTTCTCGCGGAATTCGCTGGCAGCGGGGTCCAAAGCGATCGCAATGTCGCGTCCAGCTTTGTAGCCGGCGGCGGCAATCGCGTCGGTGATCAGTTCGAGCGCTTCGGCGATGTGAGTGAGCGGCGGCGCGTAACCGCCCTCGTCACCGACCGTCGTGGCAAAGCCTTTCTTCTTCAGGATCTTGCCTAGTTGATGGAAGACTTCTGTTCCGTAGCGCACGGCCTCGGTCAGGGAGGGCGCGCCGAGCGGCACTATCATGCACTCCTGGAACTGCAGCGCGCCGTCGGCGTGCTTGCCGCCGTTGATGACGTTCATCATCGGCACCGGCATGACGCGCGCTTGCGCGCCGCCCAGATAGCGGTATAAAGGAAGGCCGAGATTCGCGGCCGCAGCGTGGGCGCAGGCGAGTGAGACGCCGAGGATCGCGTTCGCGCCGAGCTTCGCCTTATTCTTCGTACCGTCGAGCGCGATCAGGGTGCGGTCGATCTCGCCCTGGTCGGTGACGTCCATCCCGCGAAGTTTTCGTTCGATCGGTCCGTTGACGTTGTCAACCGCTTTGAGCACGCCCTTGCCGAGGTAGCGCTTTGCGTCACCGTCGCGCAATTCGATCGCTTCGTGCGTTCCGGTCGAAGCGCCCGATGGGACCATCGCTTCTGCCCTGACGCCGTCGGATGTCGTGACGCGCACAGCCACGGTCGGATTGCCGCGCGAATCGAGGACTTCGCGCGCTCGGATTTCCGCGATCGCCGGGGCGGTCAGTTCTGGCATATCGCGCTACTCCGTGATCCAGCGCTGCGTGGCGCGCTTGTACGTCAGGAGTTCGGATGTCTTGAAGAACAGTTTGACTTCGCGTTTCGCGCTTTTGACGCTGTCGGAACCATGCACGAGATTGCGACCGACTTGCATGCTGAGATCACCGCGAATCGATCCCGGCGTCGCGGCGACGGGATTCGTCGCGCCGATCGTCGCGCGACATAGTTCGACCGCGTTCGGGCCCTCCACCACCATCGCGACGACCGGAGTGGCCGTGATGTACTCGACCAGCGGCTTGAAGAACGGCTTGCCGACATGTTCGCGGTAGTGCTCTTTGGCGAGCTGCGTCGAGATGGCGAGCAGCTTCAGACCCACGATCTGCAATCCGCGACGTTCGAAGCGGGAGATGATCTCGCCGACCAATCCGCGCTGGACCGCATCTGGTTTTGCGAGAAGCAACGTTCGTTCCACCAGGGGATTCCTTTCACGAACGTGCGGCAGGCACGCTATCGCGCCAGCCGCACGTACTCTATCTTCCGCTCGAGGATGTCCACGGCATGGTCCCATGTGAACCGGGCGGCCGTCTCCAGACCTCTTGCGCGTATGTTTTTCTGAAGCTCCGGCATGTCCTGGAGCCGCGCGACGTACGAGGCCAATTCCGTGCCGTCATCGGTGTCGACCACGAGCGCGTTGTCAAACGGCAGCGCGTAGTCCTCGCCGGTCGCGCCGGTGACCGCCACGCCTCCCACCGCCATCACCTCTAACCCGACGAGCCCGAACGGTTCGCGGCCGCTGTTGGCCAGCACCGCGTCAGCAGCTGCGTACAGCGCGTCGCGATCGCTGTCCGAGACGAAGTACTGCAACTCGACGACATCCTCGACCGCGCCTGCGATCGCCGCCGCAAGTCCGTTCGGAACCGAACGCACGATCTGGTGAGAAAGCCCGCGCGTGCGCAGCCGTTCACGAACTGCGTTGCCGTGCGGTTCCGCCCCGCCGCGCATCACAAGTTTTGGCCGGCGTCCGATGCGCTTAAGCTCCGCGACCGCATCGACCGCCATCAGCCAGCGTTTGTCAGGGTCAAAGCGCCCGAATTTCACGAGGCCGATGCCGGCGCCGAGCGCACGCGAGATCTCGCTCACGAGTTTCGGCGGCGGCTTGGCTGCAAGACGCGCCTTTGGAATGCCGTTTGGGATGATCAGCGGATCCTGGCCGACGGCCGCCATCATGTGTTTCATCCAGCGGCTGACCGTCGTGATGGTCGTGGCGCGTTTGAGGCGCCGCCAATCGATGCGATCGAAGCCGTAGACGTTGTTCGCGTTCCACAAGATGTCGACGGCGTCGCCGCGTCCGGCGACGTCGGCGAGTTGGCGGATCATGATCGCGGTCTGAGTCATCTGCCATTCTTCGGCCAGCACAATGACCCGGTCGCCGCGTTCGGCCGCGGGCTTCACGTGCGCGTCCACGACGCGTTGCGGAATCGTGCGCTGATAGTCGAGCACTTTTCCCCATTCGCCGTCGTACACGCCATCGGGATGATAGCGCGAGATCCACTGACACCAGCGATGCCACGTGAGCCCCGGCGCCGGCGTTTCGGTAGGCGCGAGCTCTGGGTCGCCGACGAAGTAAAGATCCGTCTGCGCGCCGCGCGATGCAAGCGCGCTTGCGAGTTCCGCCGCGCGCACGCCGAGGCCGCCGGCGCGGCTATACACGTCGGGACCTTCGAACGACAGCATCACGTAGGACGTCGCCATGCACGGGTGTACGCTACATGCGTAGGGGCCGACCTTTCGGCCGGCCCCTACGCGACTCCGTCGCTTCCGTTAACTACGAGGCGCGGAAGAACACGCTTTCGCGATGCACGAACTCCCGATGGTGATGCTGCAACCGCAAGAGGATGTCGGCGTTGCCGTTGCTCGCCATCCACGTGCAGACGACGATGATCGGAAGCTTGGCCGCCCATTGCGTGATGTGGGCTTCGTACGCCGCGAGCACGGAGTCGTCCGTGCCGTCGGGATCCATCTCGGGATGACCGAGCAGCCGCAGCGATTGCCAACCCGCGTTGAGGATGCCCATGACGGTGTCGTGAAACGCATCTACTTGCTGCGACGCGACCAAATGCGCCGGCGCCGACTCAAACCACGTGAACGTGAGCTGCCTTGAGTTCTCGAGCTGACGCAGATCGAAGCCGCTCGCCGCGACGAGATGTTCGAGCGGTTCGCGATGATCCGGGTGTACGACGAGCATGACCGCCTGATCGCCGCGCAACGCGTTGACGATGAAGTCGCGCGCGAATGCGTGGTATTCGTCGAGGTCCTGCACGACGTAGAGCACGTGCCGGCCGTGCGAGACGTTCGGCCCGGCGATGCCGAGGTCGAGCGGCGCGAATCCTGAAGGACGCGCGTCGAGTTTCTCGCGGATCAGCGAGAGCGAGTATCCCTTGCTCTTCAACCGGTTGATCTCATCGACGCGCGCGACCGCTTCTTCCTCGTCGAAGAGATTGGTGCGCCCTTGCACCGAGTCGACGTCCAACAGGCCGCACTCGCCGTATTTGCGAAGCGTCGGCACCGATACGTTGAGGCGAACTGCGAGTTCTTTGATCGTAACTTTACGCGCCAAGACCGTGGTCCTCCGGAATTCGTTCCATCTTGTTCCGAGGTGTATCCGTTGACCGCCGATGCGTCGTTCCCGCCCGTGCTGCTCGATGAGGTCGCTATCGCGGCCGGCGTCGCAGCGTTGCCAAGGTTCGGTCGGGTGCGCTATTCGGTAACGGTGGACTCGACCAACGCTCGCGCGCTCGAGTCACTGTATGCATATGATGCGCTTGGCATATCATTTGTTACGGAGTCACAGGAGGCAGGTAGGGGCCGCGGCGGCCGCTCGTGGACGTCGCCGCCGGCGGCTGGCCTGCTCTGTTCCACGATCCTTCCGGCCGAAATCCCGCATGCGTGTCTGCCGGCCGTCGGCTTTTGGGCGGCGCTTGCGATCCGAGGTGCTATCGAGCGCGAAACGCGTGTCGCGGCGGGCTTCAAATGGCCGAACGACCTGCTTTTGCGCGGACGCAAGTGTGCTGGAATCTTGTGCGAGGCGAGGTCGATCGGCGCGTCGTCACGGGTAGTCGTCGGCGCCGGGATCAATGTCAATCGACCGAAGAAGGTGCCGCCAGAATTAGACGCCGCCTGGTTGACGGACGGCGCTGGCGTGCTGATTGATCGTACCGCCCTGCTAGTGACGTTGCTCACACAGTACGAGCAGTCGTTTGATGAGCTGCTTCGCTACCCGACGCGGGTCATCGAACGCTGGGCGGCCGACGCAGCGCTAGACGGACAGACCGTCGCGGTGAAAGCGCTCGACGGTTCGGTGGTGCACGAGGGTTCGGTGCTCGGTGTCGGTTCCGACGGCGCGCTGTTTCTGCGCACGAGCGGAGGCGATGTTCGCGTGACCTTAGGCGACGTCAGCGCTATCTGATCGCTATATTTGAAGGGGCCGACGCTAGTCGGCCCACGTCACGTTCGCTTGGGCCGACTAACGTCGGCCCCTTCAGGTAGTTCCCCTCAGTGTGATTGGTCGGTCAGAGCATCGTAGCGAAGGCTTGCTCGGCGTGATACGACGAGCGAACGAGCGGTCCGCTCACGACCTGATGGAAGCCCATCGGCTTCACCTGCGCCGCAAACCACGCGAATTTCTCCGGCGTGACGAACTCCACGACGTTGAGATGCTTCTTCGTCGGCTGCAGATACTGACCAAAGGTGATGATGTCCACGCCCGCGCCGCGCAGATCTCGCGCCGTATGCAAGACGTCGTCGTCAGTCTCACCGAGGCCGAGCATGATGCTCGATTTCGTGAACATCTCCGGCCGCATCGCCTTCGCATTTGCCAGCACGTGCAGCGACTGGTCGTAGCCGCAGCGTCGATCGCGGACTGAACGCGTCAGCGCGCGCGTCGTTTCGATGTTGTGTGCGTAGACGTCGGGCACTGCGTCGATCACAACGCGGAGCGCCGCTTCATCGCCGCGGTAGTCTGACGTGAGCACTTCCACTTTCACATGCGGTGTGCGCGCGCGGATAGCGCGGATCGCCGCTGCCATCGCAGCCGCACCGCCGTCCGGTAGATCATCGCGGTCCACGCACGTGATCACTGCATAGTTCAAGCCGAGGTCTTCTATCGAGCGCGCGAGCTTGTACGCTTCGAGCGGATCAACGGGATTCGGCAGCCCGGTCTTGACGTTGCAGAAGCGGCAGCCGCGCGTGCACGTAGCGCCGAGGATCATGAACGTGCCTGTGCCGACACCCCAACACTCGGCGATGTTCGGACACATCGCCTCTTGGCAGACGGTGTGGAGGCCGCGCTCTTTGACGATGCCGCGCAGGCGCTCGTAGTTGTCGCCGCTCGGCAGTTTGACTTTGAGCCATTCGGGTTTTCGGGCGATCATGGGCTACGACACTTGGGCCGACATAAAGTCGGCCCCTTCTGGCCGGTCGGCCCCTTCTGGCTGGCTTACGAACTTCAGATCGAAGACCGTGGCGAACGCGTCGAGGAGCGGCCTCTTCATCTCAGCCACGCTGACGTCACGTCCGGCAGCCAGCGAAACGTTCGTGACCGCCACCTCCGGCATTCCGCACGGATTGATCAAGCGGTAGTATGAGAGATCGGTGCAGACGTCGAGCGCGAAACCGTGATAGGTGACGCTGCGCCGCACGGCCGCTCCGATCGACGCGACCTTCGCGTCGCGCACGAAAACACCGGGATGATCGCTACGTCTCACGCCTTCCACACCGAAATGCGCGAGCGCTCGGATGATGCTCTCTTCCATGCGCCGCACGAAGCCTTGCACTTCGCGCAAGCGAGCAAGTTTGAAGATCGGATAGCCGACAAGTTGACCCAGTCCGTGATACGTGAGATCGCCGCCGCGTTCAACCTCGAAATAATCTACTCCGCGTCGTCGCAGATCTTCGGCGGCGACGAGCAGATTGTGTTTCTTGCCGGACTTGCCCATTGTGATGACCGGCGTGTGCTCGCAGAGCAAGAACGTATCGCCGATCAGATCGTCCGCACGCGTCTCCAGCAACGTTTTCTGCATGCGCCACGCCGGTTCGTAGGCGACGACGCCGAGATCACGCAGCGCGGCGGTGGACATAGTGGATCAACCCGTCTTGGTGTTGACGATATGGATGGCTTTGCCGTGAAGCGCTTCGGCCGCCTCCATGATCGATTCGCCGAACGTGGGATGCGCGTGAATCGACAATCCGATGTCTTCGACCGTGGCGCCCATCTCGATCGCGATCACCGCTTCGCCGATCATCGCTTCCGCCATCGGCGAGACGGCGTGAATGCCTAAGACCAGGTCGGTCTTCTTATCGCCCACGATCTTGACCATGCCGTCGGTGACACCGACCGTGCGCGCGCGGCCGAGCGCCGTCAGCCGGAACTTGCCGATGCTGATCTCGTGACCCGCGGCCTTCGCCTGTTCTTCGGAAAGACCGGCGGTGGCGACTTGCGGATCGGTGTAGACGCAGTTGGGAACCGCCATCGGATCGTATGCAGACGGTAGGCCCGCGATCACCTCAGCGGCGACAACGCCTTCCTTCATCGCCTTGTGCGCTAGCAATGGCCCGCCGGCGCAATCCCCCACGGCGTACACGCTGGCTACATTAGTCATGCGGCGCAGGTCAACGCCGATGAAGCCGCGTTCCATCTTGATGCCGAGTTTGTCCACACCCTTTGGCGTGCGCGGCCGGCGGCCGACGGCGACGAGCACCTTATCGAACTCGCGCGTTTCCGTCAGCTCGCCCTCAAGTTTGGCCGAGACCTTCGATCCGCGCACTTCGACCGAAGCACACTTCGTCTTGAGGTATATGTTGATGCCTTGCTTCTTCAGCGAGCGCAGCAGCGTCTGCGAGATCTCGAGGTCGGTATCACCCAACGCGCGATCCATCATCTCCACGACGGTCACGTCCGCGCCCAAGCGGCGGTAGATCGTGGCAAACTCGAGGCCGATGACGCCCGCGCCGAGGATGAGAATGGTCTTGGGAAGATCGGTCAACGAGACCGCGTCGTCGGAGTTGAGGATCGTCTTGCCGTTGCGTTCCATGTTGGGAAGCGGAATGGGCTCCGAGCCGCTTGCGATGATGAGCGAAGCGCACGTGAATGTCTCCGAGCCGCCTTCGGTCTTGGCGACCTTCACGGTGCTCTTGTCCACGATCTCTGCGACACCGAATACCGACTCGACTTTGTTCGATTTATATAGTGAGCCGATGCCGCCGACGAGATCGTCGATCATCTTGGCTTTCCACTTGTTCAGCGTGGCGAGGTCCAGCTTCGGCGCGCCGAACGTGACGCCCATCTGCTCGAGCTCTTTTGCCTGCGTGATCACTTCGCCGACGTGGAGCAGCGCTTTACTGGGCATGCAGCCCCAATTGAGACAGACTCCGCCCAAGCGCTCTTGCTCGACGCACAGCACCTTCTTGCCCAACTGGCCCAAGCGGATCGCGGCAGAGTAGCCGCCTGGCCCGCCGCCGATGACGATCGCGTCGTAGGATGTCGGCACGCGACTAATTCCCTTCCATCAATAGTAGTTCGGGCGCAGCGAGAAGGTCTGCGATCTCGCGCAAGAAGCGCGCGGCGAGCGCGCCGTCGACGACGCGGTGATCGAAAGCGAGCGAAAGGTAGACCATGCTGCGCACGACGATCTGGCCATCGCGAACCACCGGCCGCTCCTGGATGCTGTGGGTTCCCATGATCGCCACTTCCGGATGGTTGATCACCGGGAACGTCAGCAGGCCACCGACCGATCCGACATTGGTGATGGTGAACGTTCCGCCGGTGATATCGTCGTGTGAGAGTTTGCCGTTACGCGCTTTCTCGGCGAGATTGACGATCTCGCGCGCCAGTTCGAATATGCTCATTTGATCGGCGTCGTGTATGACAGGCACGACCAGGCCGGCTTCAGTGTCCGTGGCGATGCCGATGTTGTAGTTCTTCTTGAGCACGATCTCTCCGGCTGCATCATCCAGCGAAGAGTTCACGAACGGATACTTCTTGAGCGCCGCAGTAGCGGCTTTGACGAAGAAAGGCAGATACGTGAGCTTCACGCCGCGCTCTGCCGCACGCTCTTTGCTGCGCGTGCGCCAGCGGACGAGCTCGGTCATATCCGCTTCGTCCACCTGCAGCGTGTGCGCCGCCGTGTGCTTGCTGTGGATCATGTGCTGCGCGATGTTGCGGCGCAGACCGCGCAACGGCACGCGCTCCGGCAGAGCAGTTGGCGCCGCCGCTTGCGAACGCTGCGCTCCAGACGACGCGGCCGGCGCCGCGGCACCGGATTTCGACACGCGCTCGACATCGCCGCGCTGGATGCGCCCGCCTTCACCGGATCCGCGGACTGCTGCGAGATCAACGCCGAGTTCGCGCGCGAGCTTGCGCACGGCTGGTGCGGCAAGCGGTTTGCCGGCAAGCGAAGTGTCAGCCGCTTCGCGCGCGACTGGCGCCGATGACTCCGCGGCCTTCGCGGACGGCTCAGCGGCCTTGGCGGTTTTGGGCGCTTCGGCGGCAGCGGCTGGTTGCGATTCGACTTTACCGTTGGGCGCTGCGTCGGATGCCTGGACGTGCGGCGTGACGTGCTCGAGTTTTGTCGTGTCGTCGAGTTTCTCGCCCGGCTGGCCGAAGATAGCGATCGGCTTGCCGATCGGAACCACTTCGCCTTCCTTCGCCACTTGCTTCAGCAAGATGCCGGCGTATGGCGACGGCACTTCGACCGTCACCTTGTCGGTCATGACCTCGACGAGCAACTGGTCCTGCTCGACCATATCGCCCTCTTTGACGAGCCACTTCACGATCTCGCCTTCGACGACTGATTCGGCCAGCTCGGGCATCTCCAGTTCGACTGCCATGTTGCATCCTTCTTCGGCTGCGGCCGGCGCGCGGCCGCCGCGAGCGGCGACGACTAGAAGTTGAGCGTCTTCTTTATGGCGCGGGTGACGCGCTCGACGTTCGGCATGTACGCTTTCTCGAGCGCGTAGGGAAACGGCGTGTCCCAGCCGCCCACTCTGACGATCGGTCCCTCCAGATATTCGATGCCGGTCTCGGCGATATAGGCCGCGATCTCGCCCATAAAGCCGCCGATGCGCGGCGCTTCCTGCAGCAGGACGACGTGACCGGTCTTCGCGACCGTGGTCATGATTGCGTCGCAGTCGTACGGCTGCAACGTCCGCAGATCGAGCACTTCGACGTCGACGCCTTGCGGCTTCAGCTTCTCGGCCGCATCGAGCGCGAGCTGGACCATCGCGCCGAACGTGATGAGCGAGACGTGTTTGCCTTCCCGCGCGATGGCCGCTTTGCCGAGCGGCACTTCGTACGCGCCGTTTGGAATTTCTTGCTTCTGAAACCGGTAGATCTTCTTCGGTTCCATGAAGACCACCGGATCGTCGTCGCGGATCGACGAGATGAGCAGGCCTTTCGCATCGTACGGATTGCTGGGCGCGACGACTTTCAGACCCGGCGTGGCGACGAAGTACGCCTCGGGCGACTGCGAGTGATAGCCGCCGCCGCGCACGCCGCCGCCGTACGGCGAGCGGACGACCATCGGGCAGTAGAACTGCCCGGCGGATCGGTAGCGCATCTTCGCCGCTTCGGAGACGAGCATGTCGAATCCGGGGAAAAGGAAATCGATGAATTGGATCTCGGCCACCGGCCGCAATCCGAACATCGCCATGCCGACGGCGGCGCCGATTATCCCGAGCTCGGCGAGCGGCGTGTCGATGACGCGATCCTTGCCGAACTTGTCGATAAGCCCTTCTGTGACCAGGAAGACGCCGCCGCGCGGTCCGATGTCCTCGCCGAGCGTGACCACGTTGGGGTCGAGCGTCATCTCGTCGATCATCGCCGAGCGGACCGCCTGCACCATGGTGGACAGCGTTGTTTTCTTTTCTACTTCTACCGTTGCCATCTCGTCGCAGCCCCTTTAGACGCCGAGCTCGGCGGCGAGCTCTTTGCGCTCCCACTCAAGCTGCGGCGTGTACGCCGCATAGGTGTGATCGAGCACTGTCATCATCTCCGGCACCGGACTCGCTTCGGCTTCGGCCAGCGCCTTCGCGACTTCGGCTTTGACGTCGACGAGCAACGCTTCTTCCTTCTTCTCATCCCAGAGCTTTTGCGAAGCGAGGAAGTTGCGGAAACGCATGATCGGGTCGCGCTGCGTGCGCCACATCTCGAGTTCGCCCTTTGGACGATAGCGCGTGTCGTCGTCGGCCGATGAGTGCGGTCCATAGCGATAGGTGTACGATTCGATCAGGCTCGGCCCGCGGCCGGCACGCGCTTTGTCGGCGCAATGTTTGGTCACGGCGTAGACCGCGAGCAGGTCGTTGCCGTCCACCAAGAAGCCTTCCATGCCGTATGCTTTAGCCTTCTCGGCGATGGTCTTCGTATGCGTCTGTTCTTCGAGCTTCACGCTGATCGCGTATTGGTTGTTCTGACAGAACAGGATCACCGGCGAATTGTAGACCGCTGCGAAGTTCATCCCGACGTGGAAGTCGCCTTCGCTCGTCGCACCGTCGCCGAAATAGCAGATCGTGATGCCGTCGGATTTCTTGATGTGCTGCGCCATCGCGGTGCCGACCGCTTCTGTGATCTGATTCCCGACCGTTGAAGACGGCGGCGGCATGTTGAGGTCGCGCCGGCCCGGACCGTGCGGCATGAGGCGGCCTTGGCTGGGATCGAGCATCCGCCCAAGTTGATGCGCGAACCATTCGGATGCCTTGAGCCCCTTGATCATGAGGCTCCCTTGCGAGCGATGGTCGCCGTACATCCAATCTTGTGCCCGCAGCGGAAGCGCGCTGCCGATCTGACTCGCTTCTTGTCCGGCGATTTGCGCGAAAAAGCCCGAGCGGCCTTGGCGCACGAGGATGTAGCAACGATCATCGACCGCGCGTGCGAACACAAGCTCGCGATACATGCGCAGGTAATCGTCAGTGGACAAACCGAGCTCTTTGACGTCGGCTGACGGGCGGCCGTCGTACTCCAGGTACTTGATCGGCGTGTCTGTGAACGGCTTGATCTGCATCGTGCTCTCCGGAAGCGGGGGGACCACTCGTCCAAGCGTTCCTATAAGAGGAAGCCCGGCAGTCCCGACGCGATGGGTATAAAGACCGAACGATTGCGGCGGTTTTTCTTGGGCCTTCTTGTTTGTCTTTCGTCCATTCCCTCCGAAAGACGGAATTTGCGACGAGGCGCCGGCCAGTCGGCTTACTTAACGTTTCTCCTGTCGGATTGATGTTTTCATTTCGCAGGAGCAAGAATTGGCCGACGCTAGTCGGCCCTTGAGCTCGTCCTAACGGGCGAAGTTTCACAAAGGCCCGCGAGTTTGAGCACGGTATTCCAATTGCGGCCCGTGCCCGGCGTGCCGATCTTCCGCTCGATCACCGCATTTGTGAGTCGCGATCTTCCTATTCCATCCGCGTAGAAGATGTAGAGCTGCTTGCCTTTCGCCCGCACTTTCTCGCGACCGGTGATGCTTGCCGCAAGTTCTGAAACGCGCTTTTTATCAGCTTCGGCCTTGCAGAACAGCACGACAAGATGGCCCGGGTCGCTCTTCGCTTCGGGGCGGAATGGATTTGTTGAGACGATTGCAGCCAGTTCGTCGGCCGAGCGCACCATGAAGTCGGTTTTTAGCGCCAACCGTTTCGCGGCTTCGCGCTCGAGGAGGCTCTCGAGATCATCGGTGCGCTTCGCGCTGGATCGAAAGATAAGGTTGCCGCTTTGCAGCACGCTTTGAGGCTCATCCATGCCGATCGCTGCGAGCATGGAGCGGAGATCGGCCATCGCGACCGGCTGATGGCCCGCGACGTTGACGGCGCGCAGGAAAGCAAAATACGTCATTGCGGCGTTCTTCATGGCTGCGCGCCAAAGATACTTGGCGCGTCGCATGGAATCCGCCCGACGATGTGGGGCGGACGTATATGGTCCGCCATGTAGGGCGGACCTTCATGGTCCGCCGCGGGAGGCCATGCTATCAACCTCGCACCTTTCAACTTTTTCAAGATCACGGTCGGGCTGTATCGCATCGTGCCGGGTCCACCGCTCGATCCTGGGATGCAAGGCGAACTGCTGAAGGAACTGCACCGCGACTACCCGTCGCTGACGCAGATCCAGGGCGGCGTTCTTTTCTCCGACCCGCCGAAGGGCCGGACGCTCGTGATCGATCAGGCCCGGGTCGAATCCAGCGAGACGAGCCCGCGATCGGCGAGTCAAGCGATCGAGCGCATCGGCGAAGAATTCCAAAAGACGCTGCGCATCGTTGCGTATCCCGCGCCCTACCGCGTGAAAGTCGAAGCCGACGGCACGATCCAGGCGTGGGAGGGACTCGATCCGGTCGCCGTTCTGAAACGTCACGCGCCGCCGAACGAGGAATGGGATTCGCTCGGCGGCTCGTGCAGGTTCGCGTGCGTGCGTTATCTCTTCGCCACGCCCGACGGCGGACAGCGCGACATCCGCGTGGAGCCTCTATTCCAAGCCCCGGACAAGTTCTACACGTCGGCGATCTCCATGCCAGGCGCGAACGCGTGCGCGACGCTCGAGTCCGCGATGGAGCGCGCGCGGCAGGAAGCCGATATCATCGAGCGGCTGAGCGATCGTCTCGTCGCCGACATCGCGAAGGATGCGTGAAGTGAGCCCACAGACGTACATCAACATCGCCGTACTGTTATTGGTCGCCGGTGTTATCGCGTTTCGACTTTCGCGCGAGCGTAAGATCCCGATAGGCAGCCTGTGGGTCTTCCCCGGCATCGTCTTCGTGCTGGCGATCGCCGACATCGTATACGAGCGCGTCGTTTCCCCGCTCGATGTCGTCTACATGCTGCTCGGCTTGATCGCGGGCGTCGGTCTTGGCTGGTATCAGGGCGTGCACAGCACAGTCCGCGTGGACAAAACGGCGAAAGCGGCGTTTGTAAAAGCGTCGCCGTTCGGCGCCTTTCTCTTTGTGGCGGCTATCGGATTCCGTCTTGGCGCGCGTTACCTGACCGGTGGCCTCTCTGCGCCGGACGCGTCGGGGCGTCTCACGCCGGAGGCCGCGCTCGTCAGCGCGATCGCGCTGATGTTCGCCGTAGGGATACTATTTGGGTTGCGGCTCTACGTGAAACGCGCCTTCGATGAATCACCCGCGTGACATACGCTACAGCCCCGTAGCAGGGCAAGCGTCGCTTGCCCTGCTTGTGAAACCTGCGTTTACAGAGACGGTCTCTGATTCAGAACACCGCCGCGGCGAACCGGGACCATGGGAAGGCGCTGCGCATTCACGCCGTAGCGCT
>Ga0210384_10000496_pt1 | contig 59983 bp, 57 predicted proteins | sample IncBWH2MmetaG_FD_160574 | JGI IMG/M metagenome (GOLD analysis project Ga0210384, IMG submission 160574) | Forest soil microbial communities from Barre Woods Harvard Forest LTER site, Petersham, Massachusetts, United States - Inc-BW-H-2-M | ecosystem: Environmental > Terrestrial > Soil >...
ACTAAACCGCCTCCTCCCGCGGAAACACCCGCCGCGGTAAGGGCCCGGTAGGGGCCGACTGCAGCCTGCCCTCTTGGGTTCACAACGGCTGCCACGCTCAAAAATCAAAAGGATTCGTCGCAAAAATCCATAACACCAAAGGAGAACATCCATGAACACACAAAACATCACCGCCCAATCCACCGCCCGTCAAAAAATGTTTTCGATGATCCTGAGCATCGCCGGAAACTTGCTCCTCTGGAGTCTAGGTCTCACAACGATGAGCGTAGCGACGGAAAATAGTCCACCACGCATCGTCCAGGAGGACGCGCACAAAGTCGTCCAGGAATTTCCCATCGATCCCTCCCGCGCCGAAAACCTCCAGCGTTGGGTCGATTCCGGTCACGACACCTGGTGCCGCAGCGCGAATCTTGTGGCCCGGGCCACCTTGCAGCGCATCGCCCCGGAATTTGCGGCCGCGGACCTCGTCGCCGCGCTACCTGCCGAGAGCGAGCAACTAAGTCCAGACAAGGTGATCTACGTCTATCACTCTTTCGATGGCCACACGACCTACCGCATCACCGTAGTGCGGCACCCATCCCTCGTTCACTCTGCCGATCGGCACACCGCCAGAGTTTGGTTACCAATTCGTTCCGAAAAAATCACCGACGTGCGCAGTAGCCAGGTCCGCACCATCCACGTAACTTGAGAGGAAGCCGGTTTTCAGTCTTCCAACCCAGCGATTTCGGCCTCTTCCGCGAAGAATGCTACGATGCCAAAGGCTCTCCGAGGTGCAGATTGCGGCAAGTTTTACCAATCTTTATTCTCTCTATCGCCTTAAGCGGCTCACTCTCAAACGCACAGTCCTCAACCCAGACTCCGGCGGCCACCAGCACCCAGGACAAGCCATCCTGTGAGACCCTCCGCGCCGAAAAAACCAAAACCTACGGCTTCCATCCGACGCAAATGACTGAAGCGCAAATCGCCGCCAAAAGTAAGCAACTCGACGCCTTCTGGAAAAATGTGCAAGCCGCCGGCCCCCAAGGCAACACCTGTATAAAGCAAATGCTCAGCGAAGAAAAAACCGACCACACCTTCCAGTTCGATGCCGCCTCGATGCTCTATCAAGCCGACCAGTCCGCCGAAATCGGCAACCTGGTTCGCGATTCCGTCAGTCACGCCGATTTTCGCGAAGTGGACCCCGCCAATTACCTCTCGCTAGCCCTCGAACTATCCCAAGCAGGCATCGACATCCGCCCGTTGGCGGCACGTCTGTTCCGCTACCCCAACGCGGTCATCCACATTTCCGAACACGCCCTCGATCTCGATTCAGACACCGCCGCTCTTTTCCTCTATGGCAGCATGCCGTCCGACGTCGCCACACAAGCCCTCATCGAGGAACTTTCCGCTCCGGAAGCTTTCGTGAGCTCTGCTGCTGCCCACCTCCTCGGCGAACAGCTTACGCCCGAAGCCCTCAGCGCCCTCTCCAAATGGCCCGGAGTTACGCTCATCGAAGAAGACTATCGCCGCAATGACATTCAAACCGCCCTGAAATACGAAAAGCCCGCAGCTTCCATACTAAGTTCCACTCCAAAGTTCACTCGCGAGCAAGTTTTGAAAGTAATCGCCAGCCTCCCGCACACCCGCAAGGAATTTGACCAGGTCATGGCTACCCGTGGCGCGGAGTTCGACAAACAGGCACGCGAGAAAAAACTGTCCCAGCAAGAATTGGCCAAAGCCGTTGCCGAGAGCGAGCCCATCTACGGCATAGCCGACCATACCGCCTTTGCCGATAGCGCCATTGCCACTTTGCAGCCCGAGGATTTCGAAACCCTACGTGCTGCTCGCCGCAAAGCCATCTATAACATTTCCGACGAAAGTCTGGCTGAGTATCTTGCTTTCACTCAGGTCATGATTGGATTGATGAATCGCCTTGATCTTTACAAGGAATATCGTGCGCGCTGAAGCTGACATTGGCACGCCAACCTCCGTGTTGCTGTCTACGCAAGCCGATCGCGCAACGCCCTTTTTGTCGCAAGCTCTATCGCGTTATGCTTCTTTCTTCAACAGCGTTGCGAATCCGACGCCTTCAGCCGGAGCTTGCCGATGAGTTTTCGCACCAAAATTTTTTTGGTCTTCCTGATTACCGTCCTCGCTTCCGTCTCTTTGGTCGGCTACGGCGTTACCTATTACACGCAAAAGGCTTTCGAAGAATCCGACACACAACGCACCCGCGCGCTCATCGAGCAGTTCAACAAGGAATTCACGCAGCGCTCCGAAGCGGTCGTCCAGCAGGTTGAAGGCATTGCCAACGATGAATTCACAACCCGCATGGTTCTCGATTTAACCCGCCCGAATGCCGACGCCTCGCTCTTCGTCAGTGACGCCAACGGCGCCGCTCAGAATCACGGCCTGGATTTTGTGGAAATCGTAAACAACGATGGCAACCTCATCTCGTCCGCGCAATATCCTTCGCGCGTCGGTTACAAAAATGACTGGGTCGCTTCCACCCGGAGCTGGGCCGGGTCTCCCGCATTCCTCAAGCGCGAAGAATTGCCCGACGGCGTCGAGCTTTCCCTTTCCGCTGTTCGCGCGCAATCCGCTAACGGCAAAGACGTTTACATCATCGGCGGCCGCCGCCTCGACCGGAACTTTCTTTCGTCTCTCATTCTTCCCGCCGGCATGCGCGCTCTGTTATACCGCAATCTCGATCCGTCCTTCACGCAAACCGCGCTCACCGACTTGAATGGCGTTCCGTTGCAGGCCGACTCCTTTCAGTCGCTTATCGAACAAGTCCAGAAGCAGCCTCGGCAAGAGTTAGTCCGTACCATCGAATGGACCCGCGACGCCGCCGACGCCGAAACCTTCCACGCCATTCCATTGAAGGGCAGAAACGACGAACTCCTCGGCATTTTTCTCCTCGGCAGTTCTCGCCGAGAGTTGGTCGTGCTTACTCGCCACATCTGGCAGATCACCGCGCTCGTTGGGCTCGCTGCATTTTTTATCGGTCTGCTACTTAGTTGGTGGATTTCCCGCCGCATCACCCGCCCCGTCGAGGATCTGGCCGAAGGCGCACGGGAAGTTGCTGCCGGTCATTGGGACACGCAAATCAACGTCGGTGGCAGCGATGAAATCGGCCTGCTGGCCGGCGCCTTCAACGGCATGACGCGCACTCTAGCTGCGCAAAAGGAAAAACTCGTTCAGACCGAGCGCGTCGCCGCCTGGCGCGAACTTGCCCGCCGTCTCGCCCACGAGTTGCGCAATCCGCTCTTCCCGCTGCAGATCACTGTGGAGAATCTTCAGCGCGCTCGCCAGCTCGGCCCCGAACAGTTCCAGGAAGTTTTCAGCGAAGCCACCGCCACTCTCAAAGCGGAGCTTTCCAATCTCAACACCATCGTCGGGCGCTTCAGCGATTTCTCCAAAATGCCCGCGCCGGAATTCACCAAGGTCAGTGTCAACGACGCTCTCCGTGAAGCCGTTCGCCTCTTCGAGCCGCAATTTAGTGCCGTAGGCAAGCCCGCCATCACGCTCGAATATTTCCTTAGCGAATCTCTGCCGGAGATTGATGCAGACCCGGAGCTTCTCCACCGGGCATTTCAGAATCTTGTCCTCAACGCTGTGGACGCCATGCCCGGCGGCGGTACGCTAACCGTCAAGAGTTCCGATGCTGGCCCCAACGTTCGCATCGAGGTAAGCGACAGCGGCAAGGGTCTCACGAGGGAAGAATGTGCGCGTCTGTTCACGCCTTATTACACCACAAAGGTGCAGGGCACCGGGCTCGGCCTCGCCATCGTGCAATCTGTCGTCAGCGATCATCACGGAAGCATCTCCGTTACCAGCGACGAAGGCCGCGGCGCAACCTTCCGCATTGAGCTGCCCAAGCACCAGGCTGGCGTCACTCCGCGCCGCAACGAAGAATCTTCGCCGAAGGAAACGCGTTCCGCGCAAGCTGCCACAGCCTCGGACTGAGGCGCACGTGAAAGGAATCGCTTGTCCCGCAAAGCAAACTTGTTGCTGATCGACGACGATCCGAACACCCTTGCCTCGCTCGCTCGTGCCTTCCGTCTCGCCGGACACCAAGCCACCGTTTGCGATAACGCTTCACGCGCCGCCGACCTCCTTCGCAACGATCATTTTGACCTGATCCTCTCCGACGTGGTCATGCCCGGAAAAAGCGGCCTCGAACTCCTCGAAGAACTTAAAAAGGCTGGTGTGCAAACTCCCATCGTGCTCATCTCCGGGCAAGCCAACATCGAAATGGCCGTGAAAGCCACTCGTCTCGGCGCGCTCGATTTTCTCGAAAAACCTCTCTCCACCGACAAGCTCCTAGTCACCGTCGAAAACGCCCTTCGGCTCAGTCGCCTTCAGGACGAAAATCGCGAACTCCGGCAGCGCCTCGGCAAACACGAACTCGTCGGGTCCGGCCCTGCGATGGAAAAACTCCTCGCGCAAATCAATCGCGTTGCGCCCAGCGAAACGCGTGTCTGCATCCTCGGCGAAACCGGCACCGGCAAGGAACTCGTCGCCCGCGCCATCCACGAAAAATCCCCGCGCGCCGGAAATCCATTCATCACCCTGAATTGCGCAGCCGTACCCGCTGAACTCATTGAGTCCGAACTTTTTGGCCACGAAAAAGGCGCCTTCACCGGTGCCGCGGCTCGCCACGTCGGTAAATTCGAACAAGCCGAAGGCGGCACTCTCTTCCTCGACGAAATCGGCGACATGCCCCTGGCCATGCAAGCTAAGCTTCTCCGCGTCCTCGAAGAAGGCGAACTAGAACGCGTAGGCGGTGACAAGCCCATCAAAGTAAGCGTCCGCGTAATCGTCGCCACCCATCGCGACCTCGAAGAATCCATCAAGAAGAACGAATTTCGCCGCGACCTCTATCACCGCATTTACGTCTTTCCGCTTCTCCTGCCCCCCCTGCGCGAGCGCCTGGAAGATTTTCCGGCGCTGGTTGCGCATTTCGCACGCCAGGTCGCCGCCCAGAACGCCTGGAAAGAAAAAACCTTCTCCGATGACGCCATCGCGGAACTCCGCAAGTATTTCTGGCCCGGTAATATCCGCGAACTACGCAACATCGTCGAGCGCCTGGTGCTCATCTCCAACGAAAACACCGTCACGGCCGAAGACGTGCACTCCGTCCTGCCCGCTACGCACGCTTTAGCAAGCGCCACAAACCTGCCCGGCGATCCGGGGCAGGGAACTCTCGTCCAACGCACCGAAGCCTTCGAACGCGAAGTCCTGCTGGCCGAAATTCGCCGCCACAATTTCCATATGACCAACGTCGCTCGCGCCCTCGGCCTCGAACGCAGCCACCTCTACAAAAAATGCCAGCAGCTCGGCATCGACCTCCAGTCTCTCCGCAAACCGGACAGCAGCGCGGAATAAAACTCGCCAAGTTTCGACGCAGAGACTATATTCTCGCCATGCCGCTTGATCCGCCGCCAGTGTCCGCGCACCCACTTTCTTCCGGCACTTTTATCGATCCACTCCCCGGACGCTTGCTGAGTCTCGACATCTACCGCGGCTTGGCTGTCGCAGGAATGATCATCGTCGACAATCCCGGGAGCGATGACCATGCCTACTGGGCCATCAAGCACACCCAATGGAATGGCTGGAGCCCCGCCGATCTCATCTTCCCGTCTTTTCTTTTCCTGGTCGGAATCTCGATTGTATTTTCTTTCTCATCGCGGCTTCAACGCGGCGAATCACGCAAACTAATTTTGTTTCACGTGCTCAAGCGAACCCTGCTACTAATCGCCATCGGGCTGCTGGTCAACGCCTCTCCCCTAATCGGCTTTGACATTCACACTTTCCGCTTCGAGGGCGTAACCCAGCGCATCGCGCTCTGTTATCTGGCCGCCGCACTCCTGGAACTATATGGTGATCGCCGCTCGCAAATCGTGGCGCTCCTTGTTTGCCTGGTAGGCTACTGGGCGTTGCTGCGCTTCGCACCCGTGCCGGGCGTTGGCACCCCAGGCCAACAAATCCCGTTCATGGATCCCGATCAAAACATCACCGCTTGGCTCGACCGGAAATTGTTCATGGGCCACCTCTACAATGGCACGCGAGACCCCGAAGGCCTGCTGCACACAATCCCCGCAATTGGTACCACGCTGATTGGTCTGCTCACCGGCCATTGGCTGCGTGCCCGCAAGAGTTCCGCAACCATCGTCGGCGGACTACTCGCGTTTGGCGCAGCAGGGCTCGTCCTCGGAAAATTGTGGGATCGCACATTCCCGATCAACAAGAATTTATGGACCAGCTCTTTTGTTCTCTTCACCGGTGGATTCGCGCTTCTCTTCCTGGCCCTGCTGTATTGGATGTGCGAGGTGAAGAAGTGGCGCGGTTGGTGGACCATGCCGATCCTTGTGTTGGGCATGAATGCGATTGCCGGTTTCGTGGCCGATTCCCTGGTATATGGCCCTGGCTACACATTCATGGCCACCGGCCCCAACGGCCAAAAAATGAACTGGCATGAAGCCGCCCAAGCTTACTGCCAGACATTCGGCCTGAACGCCGCGAATGCTTCTCTCATTTATTCGCTGGGAGCCTTGGGATTTTGCTGGTTTCTGTTGTGGCTCTTGTGGCGACGGAAAATCTTCCTAAAACTCTGACCAGATCGGTAAAGGTAAGAAATTCCCCTATTGTCGGCTCGTTCGACCTTCCCAGTGTTCGTAAACTATTCATACTATTGTATTAATGAGCAGCTCCGATTTCCCTTGACAAATTACATATTGCTATATAGAGTTTGCATATCGCAATAAGGATTCTCCCCATGACCCTAGGCGACAAACTCCGCTCCCTTCGCTCCATCGAAGGTTCGCTCCGTGGCCTCGGCCGCCCCATGACCCAGTCCGAAGTCGTCTCGGCCATGAAGGACGAACTCGGCCGCAGCCTCAGTCAGGCGTATCTTTCGCAGATCGAAAACGGCGCGCGGCCGCACATGACCAACACCTCGCGGGAGTTGCTCGCGAAGTTCTTCCGCGTCTACCCCGGCTTTCTGGTTGACGATCCCGCGGGCTATTCCCGTGAACTCCAGTCCGAACTCCGCGTCGCCGATGCCACTGTGGATTCATGGCTGTTCGCCGGAGCCGATCAATTCACCTCGGACTCGGAACTAGGCAGCGCACTCTTGAAAGTTGCCGAAGAGCCGGATTCTCGCGCCGCCCTGCTGCTCCTTGCGGAAATTCTGCGCACCCCGGGCTTGGCAGAACGCCTGTCGGAAGTTCTTCGCCCCGGCACGTTCCAGGATGTAAATCATCCGCCCCCGAATTCCTCACGAAACTAGTTGGCCTCGGCCTTTTCCGAGTGTGACCTGAGCGAACGGCCTGTCGGTCGCAGCCAAGTTGTCGCTACGCGAGGTGCTCTATGTCTTGGTCCGATTTTTATCTGTTCTGTTTCCTGATCGGTTTCTCACTAAGCGCGATTTCCTTCCTCGCCGGTGCGGTCCATCTGCATCTGCCGTTCAAGATGCACTTCCCGTTTCACCTCACTAATCACGGCGGCATAGGACACAGCGGTGCGGCGCACGGAAGTGCAGAACATGGCAGCTCATCGGCCAAGGGAAGCGCGCATCTGTCCTGGTTCAACGCCGCAACAGTGCTGGCCTTCCTGGCATGGTTCGGCGGCACCGGCTACCTGCTCAGCAAGCACTCGATCCTGGTCGGCGCAGCGTGTCTCAGCGTTGCCGTGGCCGCGGGCCTGCTCGCCGGATGGCTCGTCTATCGCTTTATGTACGTCCTCGTTCGCAACACCGATGCGCACATGAACGAGTGGGATTACCGCCACGAAGGCTCCGTGGGCACGGTCAGCATCACCATCCCTGCCTGCGGCACCGGCGAAGTGATTTTCGAACAGCACGGCATACGCCGCAGCGCAGGCGCGCGCAGCGACAACGCTTCCTCGATCGAACGCGGCACCGAAGTGGTCATCAGCCGCTACGAAAAGGGAATCGCCTACGTGAAAAAGTGGGACGAATTTACAGGCGAAGAAGTTTAAGGAGCTGAAGCTCGACGCAATCAGTTCCCAGTCGGAGAAAGCGGGAGGTGTCTATGCATGATCATTCGGACGTCCTGATCATCGCAGGTCTAGTGGTCGTAGCGGTTTTGTTCCTCATGGGCCTCATGGCCCGGATGTATCGCAAAGCGGGTCCCAACGAAGCCCTGATCGTCTACGGCTTCCGCGGCACACGCATCATCAAGGGCGGCGGTACGATCATCTTTCCGATGGTAGAGCAATGCAAAGAGCTCTCCCTCGAATTGATGTCCTTCGATGTCGCACCGCAGCAAAGTTTGTATACCAACCAGGGCGTCGCCGTCACCGTCGAAGCCGTGGCTCAACTTAAAGTAAAGTCGGATCCCGTCTCGATCCGTACCGCAGCCGAACAATTTCTCACCAAACGCCCCGAACAGCGCGAAGGCCTAATCCGGCTCGTCATGGAAGGCCACCTCCGTGGCATCATTGGCCAACTCACCGTCGAGCACATCGTAAAAGAGCCCGAAATGGTTGGCGGCCGCATGCGCTCTACCTGTGCCGAGGATATGAGCAAAATGGGCCTCGAAGTCGTCAGCTTCACGCTCAAGGAAGTGCGCGACAAAAATGAATACATCGCCAACATGGGCCGCCCGGACATCGCCCGCATCAAGCGCGACGCCGAAGTAGCCGCGGCCGAAGCCGACCGTGACATCGCCATCAAGCGTGCAGAAGCCACGCGCGCATCGGCCATCGCGAAAGCACAAGCCGACCAGGAACGCGTCGCCGCGGAAACCGCTTCCATGGCCAAACAAGCCGAAGCCGAACGCGACTTGGATATCAAGCGCGCCAACTATCTGGAAATCAGCAAAAAGGCCCAGGCGCAAGCCGATAAAGCCTACGAAATCGAAACCAACCGCCAGCAGCAAACCGTGATCCTCGAGCAGGTGCGCATTCAGCAGGTCGAGCGCGAAGCGCAGGTCAAGGTGCAAGAAGCCGAAATCACCCGCCGCGAACGCGAACTGATTGCCACCGTGCTCAAGCAAGCAGAAATCGAGCGCCAGCGCATCGAGACTATTGCCAACGCCGAACGGCAGCGCCTCATCAGCGAAGCCGAAGGCCGCGCCTCTTCTATCCGCGCGCAAGGTGAAGCCGAAGCCGAAATCATCTTCAAGAAGGGTGAAGCCGAAGCCCGCGCGATGAACATCAAGGCCGAAGCCTTTCAGGAGTACAACCAGGCTGCGGTCGTGGACAAACTCATCGCCGGCTTGCCGGAAGTTGTCCGCGCCCTCAGCGAACCGCTCAGCAAGGTGGACAAGATCACCGTCGTCTCCACCGGCAACGGCGACGCTGCTGGCGCTTACAAAATCACCGGTGACATCACCAAAATCGCCGCGCAGGTCCCGGCGCTCTTCGAAGCGCTCAGTGGCATGCAAATGTCCGAGCTGCTGGGCAAAGTCCGCATGATCGGAGACAAGGCGCCGAAGCCGGATCAATCCAGCCCCACCAAGGCATAACCGCATTCCGCCGGGGCAGGCTCACCACCTGCTCCTGGCGCTTCGCTCCGCGGAGGGAAGGTCATGAGTCTTTCAGTGCAACAAACGCGCGCCATCGTAGTCGGGGGAACAATCGTGATGACGCTTGTGCTGGCTAGTCTGGCGTGGCAGCAAATCCACGCCATGCTCGCCAGCTGTAACTCGCTGTTTCACTAGGGTCAGTTGTTTTCGACGAGGCTCAATGTGTTGGTCGACGTAGATGGTCAATGTAGGTGCTGGGTTTTAGCCCGGCACAGCAACTTCCGACGGAATTTCTTTAGCAGGCCGGGGCTTCAGCCCCGGCGCAAAGGCAAGAACAAGAAGGCCTTTAGTCCCTGAAGAAAGTCCTAAAGGTGGCGAAGCAAATTTGATTCAAGGAAGGGAGAACCAAAATGGGACTGTTAGAACGAGTAAGCACATTAATCCGGGCCAATCTCAACGACATGATCGACCGCGCCGAGGATCCCGAAAAAATGATCAAGCAAGTCATCCTCGACATGGAGAATCAATACCTTCAGGTCAAAACGCAGGTCGCCGTCTCTATCGCGGATCAGCACATCCTCGAAAAGAAACAACGCGAGCAGGAAGACACCGGCAAAGATTGGATGCGCAAAGCCGAATTGGCCGTCGACAAATCGCAGGACCATCTCGCCCGCGCCGCCCTCGACCGCTACCAGACCTCTAGCCGTCTCGCGCAAAGTTTCCAGGAACAGGTTAACGACCAGAAAGCCCAGGTGGAAACCTTGAAAAGCGCCCTGATCAAACTCGAAGCAAAACTTGAAGAAGGCAAGTCCAAACGCGAAATGCTGATCGCTCGTCACCGCCGCAGCGCAGCGCTGGACAAAGCGGCCAAAGCCCAGGTCGCCATCGGCGAAGACTCCAAAAACGCCGCCTTCGATCGCCTCAAGGAGCGCGTAAACCACAGCGAAGCCACCGCCGAGGCCGAAGTCGAGCTGCTCACCGACGACATAACCGAAAAACTCAACCGCCTTGACCGCGACACCGAAGTCGATCGCCTCCTAACCGACCTGAAATCGCGCCGCCGCCTGCTAACTCAATAGCGCGAAAGCGCGCAGTGGCACAGACACTCTTGTCTGTGTTCTTGGTTTCCTTTTTTGGGCCCACACCGTAAGCGATCTCCGCGACTTTCGGCCCGTCGCACGTAAGCGCATGGCTTTAGCCATGCCTGTCAATCGGATCCGCGCTTTCCTTCTTTCGGAGGCTGGGGCTGCAGCCCCAGCCTAAGCCGGACTCTAGCCACTGCAGAAAGTCTTCCTGATTCCCTAGTGGGCGCCCCACCCGTCGGTTTCGCGGGTGGTTTTTTCTTACTCCGCAAACTTCCGACCGTCACAATTTTTCCTAGGAGCAAAGTACTTAATTGCTATTATATTGTTTGGTTAATTATGTAAAGCGGATAGACGGCCTCTCTTTACCTGGCAAAACTATTCGACTCTAGCCCCGGTAACTCCTTTCGAGTCTGCACTCCCGCAACCGCAGAAGGCCAATAACTTAGCGAGTCTATATCTCTTTTAGAATCCGCGCTTACAAAAAACAGGGTAGAGGGCCGTCCTTCGGATTTGCGCAATCACCAGTCCATGACAGAATGCCAGTCATGAATCCGTGGGTGATTACGGTTCCCTCCGCCATCGCGGCAGGAGTCGCCGGCCTGACTGCTTACGGCGCGGTTCATCCGCGCTCGCAACTATTCGGTCACACCGTTCACAGCACCACGTCGCCCAAACTACTCGTGCTCACCTTCGACGACGGCCCCAATCCGGCCATCACCCCGAAACTCCTCGACCTCCTCGCCAAACACAACGCCAAGGCCACGTTCTTCTTGGTCGGCAAATTCGTCGAACAATGCCCCGCACTGGCAAAAGAAACCATCGCGCGAGGCCATCTCGTCGGCAATCACACGCAAACTCATCCGAATCTTTTCTTCTGCTCACCCAAGGAAACGCGCGAAGAACTCCAGCGCTGCAGCGAAGCCATCCACAACGCCACTCTGGAATCTCTGCGCTGGTTTCGTCCGCCCTACGGCTTCCGCAACCCCTGGCTCGGTGAAATCACCCAACATCTCGGCCTGACAACCGCGATGTGGTCTCTTCTTCCTGGTGATTGGCGCGGCAAACCACCCGCATGGCTCATCGACCATATGAAGCCAATTGCGACGCGCGCGCAGCAGAATCTCCAAAACAAAAACGCAGCTTCCCAAATCGTAGCGCCCACAGGCGACATCATCTGCCTCCATGACGGCAATCATACCGCTCTGAACGGTGATAGAACTGCCACGCTGGCAGCTCTCGCCTATTGGCTGCCCCGCTGGCGTGATCTCGGTCTGCAATTTGTTACAATGAACGAAATGATGCGGAAGGCGGTCGAGGCGTAATGGACGAAAAAGCGTTTTACACGGAGAAGGAAGAAACACGTAAGGTCAAGCTGGTTTGCCCCAGTTGCCGCGGCGAATTTGAAGCCCCGGTGCGTTGGAAAGTTTCCCGCAAGAAAAAAGAATTGCCGCGCGGCGCAGGCGAAGAAGATCGCCGCAAGTTCGCCAAAGCCACATCCTTCATGGTCCGCTTGGACGACCTGGTGGCCTGCTACAAATGCCGCAAGCGCTTCGAGCTAACCGGCCAATCCACCGTGCTCATCAACGACAACCTCGGCGATCCCAACGAAGATCCCGAAAACTTCGGCAATCGCTAATCGATTCATCCATCCTAGTGGCCGATCTTCACATCGGCTTTGTTGGGTTTGCCTCTGTAGCGGCCGCCGTCCGAGGCCGGTGCTTTGCTTCTAGCTTCGCAGCTGCCGCACTCTTTGATTTCCTCGGTGCGGGTTTTCTCCAACATTCTTTTCTTCGTATCTTGCAGGAACCGTCTATCAAATCTCAGGATACATCTCAAAAAACGCGTCGATCGATTGCCGGAACGTATCTTCAATCTCTTCCTTGGACCCTTCGATCAAATGCATGGCCACCCTGGCGGTCTTCCCATTCTTCAAAATCACCGTCGCTTCCCGCACTTCTCCCAAATCTTCCACCGGTAGCAGCCGCATTCCGTAAATCAAAGCCAATTTTGCCATCACAGCTCTCCTTAATCCTTCGCGCAAGCAAGCAGCCTATCGGCCTCCGCCCGGCCCGTCAATTCGCGCCAGCGAACTTGACGCTGAATCCGGATTCATAGACCATTCGCGGATGCGAATTTCTAATGTTTGTGCTTTTGCTTTGATCTTTTCTTGGTCTCTGGTTTCCTCTCTTTACGCGCAAGCCCCGGCCAAACGGTCCATCGCCATTGATGATATCTACCGCATGCAGCAAGTCGCTAATCCGCAGTGTTCGCCCGACGGAAAATGGATCGCCTACACTGTAACCGGGGTCGATCGCGAAGCCGACAAGCGCCGCACCTCTATCTGGATGGTCAATTGGGAAGGCACGCAGAGTCTGCGGTTGACGTATGGTCCGGAATCGGACACATCTCCGCGCTGGAGTCCCGACGGAAAATATCTTGCATTTCTTTCATCACGAACCGGGGAAGGGAAATCACAAATCTGGCTGCTCGACCGCCGAGGGGGAGAAGCTCGCGCGCTTACGAACGTAAAAGAGGACATCTCGAGTTACGCGTGGTCTCCAAATGGAAAGAAACTGGTGCTGGAAATGAGCCCGAGCGAGGAAATAGATTCAGTGCAAGAGGCCAAAGCTCAACAGGGCAGTGAGGCCGCAAAATCCACCGCAGCGAAAAGGCCCAAGCCCATTGTTATTGACCGCTATCAGTTCAAGCGCGACGTCGAGGGTTACATCACCGCGACTTCCCGCGCGCAACTCTACCTGTTCGATGTGGAAAACAAAAAGCTCGACGCACTCACCACCGACAAAAATTACAATGACAACGATCCGGTGTGGTCGCCCGACGGCGCTCGCATCGCCTTCGTCAGCAATCATGAAAAAGACGCCGATCAAACCGGCACCAATGACATTTTCGTCATCGATGCACATCCCGGCGCAGTCCCACGAAAAATTGCTACAGCTTATGAACCGAGCGGCCAGCACCTGGCGTGGAGTCCTGACGGCAAACTCATCGCGTACCTGCAGGGATTCGAGCCGAAATACAACGCCTACAATCAAAATTCGCTGGCGGTGGTGCCCAGCGATGGGGGTGCCTCTCGCGTGCTCACTGAAAAATTCGATCGCGGCGTTTCCTCTCCGGAATTTACCTCCAATGGCGCCTATCTAACTTTCCTGGTCACGGATGATCGGCGCGAATATCGCGCCAGAATTTCCGTTTCCGGAGGCCCAGTCGAAAAGTTGTCAGATCCAGGCCTGGTCGTCTCGCAGCACTCCAGTGCGTCGGGCCACACCGCCGTTATCGCATCCAGCGATTCATCCGCTCCGGATGTTTACGCACTCGAGGCCGGTGCACTGCGAAAGTTGACCTCGCACAACGATGCGCTGCTTGCCGAACTGCAACTCGGCACAGTGGAAGATATTTCTTTCAAAAGTAAAGACGGCACCGAAATTCACGGCCTGATGACCAGGCCGCCGGCGTACGACTCCACGAAGAAATATCCCACGCTTCTCTGGATTCATGGTGGACCGGACATGCAGGACGATCATAGCCTGCCTTTCAACATCTACCCCCTGCAGGTTGAGCGGCAACTTTTCGCCGCGCATGGCTACGTCGTTTTGGCTATCAACTATCGCGGCAGCAGCGGACGCGGCGCGGAATTCACCCGCAGCATCTGGGCCGATTGGGGCAACAAGGAAGTCGCCGACCTGCTCGGCGGGATCGACTACGCCGTTTCCAGCGGAATCGCCGATCCGCAACGCCTCGGCGTCGGCGGCTGGAGTTACGGCGGCATGCTCACCGATTACACCATCGCCTCCGATTCACGCTTCAAAGCTGCCATCAGCGGTGCTGGAATCGGTAACGAACTCGCCATGTACGGAAGCGACCAATACATCCTGCAGTACAACAACGAAATCGGCCCGCCATGGAAGAACCTCGATGCCTGGATCAAGATTTCCTATCCGTTTTTCCACGCCGACCGCATCCACACGCCCACTCTCTTCCTTGGTGGTCAAAGCGATTTCAATGTTCCCATCGGCGGCGGCGAGCAAATGTACCAAGCGCTCCGCACCCTCGGCATTCCCACGCAACTGGTGATCTATCCGGGGCAGTTTCATTTGTTCACGCGTCCTAGCTACATTCACGACCGCATGCAACGCTACTTCGCGTGGTTCGACACGTATCTACAGCCGCCGAAATAGTCTCCTTCCACAAACCCCTGCAAAAATGAATGGCACCAGGCACGCGTTTCACAGTTCGGGATAACGCTATACTGATCACTGCGCGAATTTGCGCGTCGTGAAACAAGCGGTCCGATCGTCCGAGTCCAGCGTGGAATTATGAACGGAAGAAAACTTCTGCTGTCGCTCCTGACGTTTGCTTCCTTGATGCTCTGCGCTTCTTCCACGAGCTCTCAGAACACATCAAAAACTCAAAAACAGGCCGAAGGCCCTCTGGCAACAGATCAGCGCTTGGAGGCTCCCGGGTGGTGGCCGACAAAGACCACAATCTCTCGACAAGACTTCCTCGGCACGGAACAATGCGCGCGCTGTCACGCCAAACGAACTAACTCGCAGCTCACCACGCCTATGGCGCATGCGTCGATGTCCGCGTCTGCTTCGGCCATTCTTCGCGATTCCGACATGATTACACTGAAGTTGGAACCCTTTGCTTACGCCATTGCGCGTAACGAAACCTCCAGCGTTTATTCGGTGAGCGACAGCTCCAACGCCATTTCCGAAACGCTGCTCTGGGCGTTTGGCGTGGGCAACAAGGGTCAAACCTACATTTACAAGCGCAACGGTTCCTACTACGAAAGTCGTCTCAGCTTTTACAAATCGATCCAGGGACTGGATCTCACTCCCGGACATGCGCCACAAACGCCGGACAATCTGGAAGATGCGCTGGGTCGGCTAATGGATCCGAACGCGCTACGGCACTGTTTCCGTTGCCATACGACTGCTTCAGTCACCAGTGCGGGATTCGATCCTGCTCATCTTTTTCCCGGAGTAACCTGCGAAGCCTGTCATGGTCCGGGTGCGAAACACGTCGAGCTGATGGACGTGGAACAACTCGAGCAGGGAAGCAAAGCCATTTTCAATCCGAAGGGCCTAAGCCCAGTTGCTCTCGTGGATTTCTGTGGTGCCTGCCACCGCACTTTGAACCACGTCTATGAAATGGGTTCGGTTGGTGTATCCAACGTGCGCTTCCAACCCTATCGCTTGGAAAACAGCCGCTGTTGGGGCGATGGCGATGCGCGCCTAACCTGCATCGCGTGCCACGATCCGCACCAGCCGCTCGTCCACGAAGCGACGGCCTATGATGAAAAATGCCTGGGCTGTCACGTGCTCGCGCCCGCCAAGAAAATAACCGCAGAACATCCCGGCAAAGCGTGTCCGGTTGCCAAGAACAATTGCGTCACCTGCCACATGCCGCGGGTCACGATTCCTTACATGCACGCGCCCTTCACCGACCATCGCATTCGCATCGTGCGTCCCGGTGCGCCGTACCCGAACTAGATTTAGGATTGCGACAGGGCGCCGCGTATTGCCAACTCATGATTTCGCGGCCGCTATTTTGTTGGAATTACCTTCAGATTTGAGAAATATCCGTCCGTCGTAGAGTGCGACCACAATGCGATCTGGCCGTGACTGTCGCCGCGCTTCAAATCGTTGACGATGAGGGACGGTTGCTCCGCGCCGTTGACGTAAAGCTGGGCCATGCTGCCCGAAACCACGATTTTCATTTTTGTCCACGACCCCGCCTGCAGGTCGGCGTAAGACTCGTACACGCCGGGATTCTCCTTGCGCAGGCGGTGCCAGGGGAAATCCGGTACCGACTCGTATTGCACCGAGTGGTTGCGGCGCAATTGATCGTCGGCGCGCCCGTTGGTGGGTCGCAGGTAGAAATTCTCTCCTCGCGTTCCATGATCTTGCGTCCGAAACATAATTCCGATGAATCCCCGGGAATCCGCAGGAGCGTCGACGCGCGGTTTGCCGGCAACTTCCACCTCAATCGTTCCGTTCCTGAAATCTATGGAGTTCACGATCGCCAGTACCGCGTCATCCGCTGGCTGGTGATTGGACGACGGAGAAAGGTGTAGGGCACGGCGTCCCTTGTGCGTGACAATCTCCGCGCTGCCATTGAGGACTTCCAGGCCGGCCAAGGAATCTAAGGGAATTGTCAGCGCAGGAGCCTTTTTTGTTTGCGCCGTCGTTGGTACCAATGACACGGCGACGGCGAGCCCAAGTCCCAGGCTCAACAGAGCGGTGAGATATTTGTGGTTCATGGAATGGTTAGGCATTTCGGTGGCATGTCTTGCTCTCGATGATGGTTGGACGCACGCCTCCGCCAAAAGTCGCCGGAACCTGCCGCTATGGCCCCCCGCAACCGATTTGACTATGCTACCGGCAGGCATCCCGCCTCGCTGGCAAAAGCATCCGAACTGGCTAACAGGAGGAATGTGTGAAACCAGGACTCACCGCCCGATCGATCATCACAGCCTTTGCTGCTGCCTCTTTCGGCGCAGCGTTTCTTGCCGCGCAATCGCCCGAGGGACCTCAAACCGACCCTCCTGTGGCCAGGCCGGTGCTAAAGCCAGCTACTCCGCGCCCTGCTTCTACCGGTGAGACGATTACTGTGCCATCGGGCACTCGCGTGGGCGTCATTCTCGAAAATGGTATCTCTACTGCGTCCGCCAAGCCCAGCGATTCGGTCTATTTCCGTACCTCATTCCCCATCACCATCAACAATAAAGTGGTCGTGCCGGTCGGCTCCTATCTTCGCGGGGAAGTTGCCGAAGCCAAGCGCCCGGGCCATATCAAGGGCCGTGGCGAGTTGCGCATTCGTCTCAACACCTTAGTTCTTCCCAATGGCTATACCGTGGACCTGAACGCCGCGCCGCACAGCAGTGACGCCGACGGCACCAAAACGGATTCGGAAGGAAAAATCACCGGCCCTGGCGGCAAAGGGAAAGATGCGCAGACGGTGGCTACCACAACGATTGCGGGCGCAGGCATTGGAGGCATCGCCGGCGGTGGCAAAGGAGCGGGTATCGGTGCGGGCATTGGAGGACTGGCGGGCCTCGCCGCAGTGCTGCTCTCGCGCGGGCCGGAAGCGCAATTGCCACGTGGTTCTTCCATGGACCTGATGCTGGAACGCGATCTTCAGTTGGATGCGGAGCAGATTCACTACACCAATGTCGGCACACCGAACACCGTCGTGGTGCAGCCCAGTATTCCCTGATCGCACGGGCTCTTTGACCCGTCGCAATCCGCGGCGGCAAAATGTGTTCACCTGTCTAGAAAACGCGCGGGACTGAAACGCCGGTATTTCGCGTCGATTCGCTGCGTTTGAATGTATTCGCAAATAATCTGGGCGGTAATCGGCGCGAGCAGGATGCCATTCCGAAAGTGCCCGGTGGCGATCAGCAAGCCGTTCACGTCTGTTGGTCCGAGGATGGGTAGATGGTCCGGCGAGTCCGGCCGCAATCCAGACCATTTTTCCACGACTTCATGTTCCTTCAGTGAGGGAACGAGGGTGATCGCTGCCTCTAGAAGCCTTTGAATCGCGTCCTCGCGCACGAAGCGATCGAACCCGACGTGCTCAACGCTAGCGCCGATAAGAATCCGTCCGTCATCCCGAGGCACCAGATAAACGTACTTGGACATCAGAACGCGTCGGATGGAGGCGGTCGCACAGCGGAGAGCGACCATCTGTCCTTTTGCGGGTATCACCGGTGCAAATCGCGCTGCGCCTTCAATTCCGGCGGAAAAACAACCCGCGGCTATCACGGTCCACTTTGCCCGGATGCTGCCGGTCTTTGTTGCAAAACCAAGAGCCCTTCCGTTTTCACGCAAAATGGAAACGACCGGAGTGTTTTCGTAAATCTGCACTCCTAACATTCGCGCCGCGTACAGTACCGCAGCGGTCAATGCGCGATTGTCGATGGACGCGTCGTCTGGACGCAGGATCGCCGCTTTCAGTTCGGAGTTCAGCTCGGGTTCAAGTCCTCGCGCCTGCTCTCCGGTCAGAAATTGTGCGCTTTTCATTTGTTTGTCCCGAGCTTCGGGGATTCCGTTGAGTTGGTCGCGCGCCAGGTCGCTCTCGAGCACTTCCAGTAATCCGTATGGACGGAATCCAACACTTCGTCCTGTCTCTTTTTCGATTTGCTTCACGAACGCGGGATACAGTTCGCGACTCGCGCCAGTTAGCGAAATCATTGAATGCATTTCCGGGCCTTCATGTGCCGGCGAAAGTATTCCGGCTCCCGCCCACGAGGCTTCCTGTCCGGCTACGCCTGCATCGAGAATCGCGACTTTGGCTCCGCTTCGCGCCAAGGCCAGCGCAATCGTTCCGCCAATTAATCCGCCACCGGCAATAGCCACGTCAAAGCGAGTCATGTGCTCATCATTTTAGTGGAGTAAGGGCCCTCGGCGCAGACCCGGGCGTTACAAACCGAAGTGTTGGCTACAAACTTGCTGCCAACTCTCGCGAAAGGACTTCTGCTTTCTTCGCGAAATTTTGCGCGCGAGGCAAATCGCCGCCGTGCATCGCTTCTCGAGCGGTATCCATGAAACTTCGCGCCTTGGATTCCAGATCCTTTTGCGTAGGATTCAAGGACCTGCCGTTTGCACGCGCCAAATTTCCTTCTGCGGCATCCAGACTTTGCTGCGTCTCTGTCTTCGCCGCAGCCATCTGCTCCGGGCTCAACTCCGGCAGCATCATCGTTTCCGGCGTTTTCTCAGTGGCCGCGGAATTTGTTTGCGGAGTCGCGACGCGTGGTCTGGGTGGTGCCGTGCGCGCGGCTCCCAACGAAGGCAGCGGCGTGGAGTGATACTGAATGTCCGGCGGATTGTCCGGAATCGCATCTGTCGCAGTGACGGGCGAGACAGGATGGGCTAACGAAACGTTCACGACGTGCGCCGCAGGCCGCTTTTCGCCAAAACAACCAGCCAGCAGCAAAGCGAACGCGCAGCCCAACGGAGCAAAAATCATTCGCGGTTTTTGTGCGCTAATTCCGAAACTCCATTTCACTCGCTTCAGCATCCTTTCACGCCGCGATTGGCAATTCGATTCGAAACGTCGTGCCGCGGCCAACCTCCGAGGTAAAATCGATCGAACCGTTGTGAAGCTGCACGATCCGGAACGCGCTGGCCAATCCGATTCCGCTTCCTCCTGGCCGCGTGGTGAAGAACAATTGAAAAATCTTCTGGCGATTTTCCAGTGGAATGCCCATTCCCGTGTCGCCCACGGTTATCTCTGCGACGTCGCCATGCCGGCTGAGCGTCAATTGCAATTGCCCGCCACTGGGCATGGCTTGCACGGCATTCAGTACGAGGTTTAACACCGCTTGTTTCAAAAGATCGCGATCTACGAAGACTTCTGGGATTCCGATCGGCAGCAGCTGCGCCACCTGAACGTTGGCCTTGTGCATTTGTGGCTGAGCTACTTCCAGCACTTCGCGCAACAAATCGGAAAGTTGCGTAGGCTCCAGCCGAATGTCCATCGGCCGCGAAAAATCCAGGAAGCGCTTGACCACCGCGTCCAGCCGGTCGATCTCCACATCCAGAACGTGTACGGCCTGCTGCGCAGCTCCATCCGTTTCGGAAGGCAGCGACTCCTTTAAATTTTCTAGCCACAGGCGCATGGAATTCAGCGGGTTCTTCACTTCGTGCGCGACGCCTGCGGTAATTCTTCCGACGGCAGCCAGCCGTTCGCTAACTTGCAACTGTGTGCTGATGCTTTCGAGCGAATCCAGATCGCGTAGAGTGACCAACGCTCCCATGCGCTCCCCGGCACCTTGTATAACCTGCACGCTCACGCCCAGGCGTTTCTTTCCTTCCACGGTTCCCATCTCGATCTCTGCCGCGACTTCGTGGAGTCCACCCTCGGCAAGATGCAGCGCGTCGTACAACGGATGCTCCGGCGGGAACATTTCCGCGGCTTTGCGTCCTAGATATTGCGAAGCCGGCGCGCCTAAAAACTTTTCCGCGGCGGGACTGATCATCACTGCCCGGGCGTCGCGGGTGAAGAGAATTAATCCATCTTCCAGGCCGGCCATCACCGAATTCATGTTTTCCCGCATGGAGCTGAAGATTTCGTGCACGCCGCGCAATTGCTGTCCTACTTGCGTGATTTTGCGGCGCACTTGCCCCAGTTCGTCGCTGCTGTCCGTCGATTCGCGCGCGCCACTGGAAGGGGAGTCATACTCACCCGCGGATATTTTTTCCAATTGTGCAAGGATGTCTCGTATCGGCGAAAGCGCTGCGCCACTCACGACCGCAGCCAGGATGCTGGAAAGAATCAGCGCGAGCGCTACCACCGTTCCCCACATGCGAACTCGCGGACCGATATCATGCAGCAACAGCGCCGTGGAAACGGCCACGCGCACTTCTCCAAACGGCTGTCCGCGTAGCACAAAAGGGTAGGTCACGTCATAAACGCCGGCGCGCTGGGAAAGTATTTTGACTTGGCGGACGAAGGAACTTTGCACCAATTGCTGCAGCGGCGCGCGCCTCGGCTCTGCTTTTCCCTTGAGCCTCGGATCGCTCGAAACCAGAACGACGCCGTCGTGATCCACGATCGAGACTTCGTAAATCGACGACGAATCCGTGGCCGATTGCAATCGCGACGTCAGCCCATCGCTCATCTCAAACGCTTTGCTCACGTATTCGTGGATTCCCTGCGGGTCATCCGACGCCGGCCGCAGCCCTTGCGCCTTGGCGTCTTCCAGCGCATGGCGCGCGGAATCGAACACTTCGCGCGCCAGCTCGTTGCCGCGTTTATCGGTATCGTGGAGGACCTGCTGCAGCAACAATTCCAGAAACACGCCGGACATGACTGCCACCGCTAGCAGCACCAGCCCGGTCATCACCATCGTCAGTTTGGCTCGCAGTCCCAACTGCATCACGAATCAGGACTCCGTCTCGGCGCCACGCTCGCTGCCGTATTCCTTCAGTTTATTGTGTAGGGTCTTCAGGCTGACGCCCAGCAATTCTGCCGCGCGTGTTTTGTTATTTCCAGTAGCCGCCAGTGTTTGCAGGATCAGTTCCTTTTCCATGGCATCGACGGTCGTGCCAATCGGAAATTTCATGGCGGAAAGATCGCTTGGGCTTTTCGCCGGGGTCCTGCCAAATTCACCGGGCAGCGACGCGCGGGTGATCAAATCCTTCTCGCTCATAATGGCCGCGCGCTCCAGCACGTTGCGCAGTTCGCGAATATTTCCCGGCCAGGTGTGGCTCATGAAAATGTCCCCCACTTCCGCGCCGATGCCGCGCACGCTCTTGCCATGCTTTGTGTTGATGTCGCGCAAAATGTGCTCTGCGAGCAGAGGAATGTCTTCTTTGTGATCGCGTAGGGGTGGCAGATGAATGTGAAACACGTTCAACCGGAAATACAGGTCCTGGCGCATCTGGCCACTGCCCACCGCTTGCTCTGGGTCCTTATTGGTTGCGGCCAGAACGCGCACATCGATGGGTGTTTCGGATTTGCTTCCGAGACGGCGCACCTTGCGGTCTTCCAACACGCGCAGCAGTTTCGCCTGCGTCGGCGGGGGCATCTCGCCGATCTCGTCCAGAAGCAGTGTGCCTCCGTCGGCCAGTTCGAAACAGCCGATCCTGCGTTCGGCGGCGCCGGTGAACGCGCCGCGTTCGTGACCGAATATTTCGCTCTCCATCAGCGATTCGGGAATCGCGGAACAATTGATCGCCACAAACGGGCCGGTGGCGCGCGGTGATAGTTTGTGGATAGTGCGCGCGACGATCTCTTTACCAGAGCCGGTCTCACCGGTGATCAGCACGGAAGCTGAACTTGGCGCGGCCATTTCGATAATGCGCATCACCTCCTGCATCGGTTTCGAGCTGCCCACAATTTCGCCAAGGCGTCCGGCTTCGCGCAGCTGCCGCTGCAGAACCACCAGGTTTCTTGCGTCGCGGGCCTTTCCTAGCGCCCGGTCTAGCAGCGCGCGCAGCACTGGCCCCTTTAACGGCTTCTCGATGTACCAGAACGCGCCGGATTCGATGGCTGCCACGGCTCGCTCTTCGCTCCCTTTGCCAGTGATGATCACCGCGGGAACGCCGTGAAGCTCCTCGCCAAGCTGCTTCAGCAGATCCAGCCCGTTCATTCCGGGCAGCTCGACATCGGCGATTAGCGTGTCGGGTTGAAAATTGGAAAATTTCGCGAGCGCTTCTTCGGCGGAAGCGACGCCGAGCACCTCATAACCCCAGCGCTGCAGCAACTGTTCGTAACCCTTGCGCGCGTTGTCTTCGTCTTCAACAATCAGCACGCGGTCTTTGTGCTCTCCGGTATCTACCATGCGCACAGCCTTGGTCTCTTCTGCCATTCCGTCCCCTAAGGTTCTTCGTCCCTGCAACGCTCGCATTTTACCCCGGTTAACGTAAGGGTTGAGGCGGGCGTCTTCTTCCGTCCACACCCTGTTTCAAGGATATTCGACTGGATGCTTCGACTCTAACAAGCGCATTCCCGCTTGCCAAGCGCAGGGCGTGTTGGTCGGTCAGTTTCCGAATACCGCATTTACCGGAATTGAAAGGAGTCGCAGCGCAACGAAGATGGCCATATTACCACGCGTGGAGAGCAGCAATGGAATTCGCGCAGTCGCAGCGCTGTGGATATTTCTGTCATGCCTGCCTCAGGGCTGCACAAGATAGACGCTCACCAGGGAACCGACCCAGTCGATCAATATAAGCCAAATGCTATGTGAACGATTTCGCAGGAATGCTCGATTCACCGACTCAAACAAAACTTAGTCTGATCTGCAAAGAGCTAGACAAAAATAAACAACTCAGATGGTAATTGTAACGGTTACGTCGCTAGAAGGCCTTTCGACGAAGGTCTCATTTATCTGCTGAGGTACACTTGCAGAGCTTTCCTGGTCGAAACACAGAGTAGGGTGGTGCGGAGGTGCGCAGTGCGGCAGATGATGGTGCTGCTTCTTGCGGCGGTGATTGGCTCGCCTTGCTGGACCCAAGAGACGAACAACGCGGAGAAGCCCCTTGCTCTGATGGTTCGCCGCACGCTGCACGACATGGGCAAAGACGCGCAGATGCCGGCAACGCTTTCCAACCTTCTGGGCCTCACTGCCAGCCGGGAGGTCGTGCCAGTAAAGCAGGTTGCCGCCAAAATTGCGGGATCCGATATGATCGGGTTCAATGTTTCGGCAAAAAACCACGAAGACATTGTGATCTTCCGCGAAACGCCCACCGTCAGAACCTACTTCCTGACTTCGCCGGAAGGAAGACTGCGCAAGGTCATTCAGTCCCGCAAACCGGTGAACGGTGAAAGCGATTTCGTGACCACTGAATTGCGCCCTTCCGGCCAAGAAAAGCCATTTGAAAAAGAAAAGCAGTGCTGGATGGATGTCGCAGAGACGTCGAATCTAGGTCCATCCTGCTCCGCGGCGAATTAGCGAAAGACGCAGCGGCCAGGTTCGCTTCTTGCCACGCTCAGAGCGGGACCGCGTGGTCGGAGATGTACCGCTCGAGCTGGGACTGGCGAGGCCCGATGTAGTGAAACGCCTCGGCCCACTCCACACCATACTTCCGCCCCAGCTGCTTATCGGAAATAACACCGCGCTGGTACAGTGAGTCGAAATCGAGCACGATATTCTTGATGTACTCCCGATTGGCGTCGCCGTCATCTCCGCTGAGAAGCGCGAGCTTCATTTTCTGACTGGCAAGTTTGCTGCGCAAACGAGCACCGTTGTCCCCGCAAGGCCCCTGCGTTTTGTTCGCGATATTGGCTTCCACCTTGCGATCGATCCACGACGAAATATCCACAATGCGATTGACGATCTGCGGGCCGCGCGCGAAATAATATTTTTCGTTCACGGCGTGGGGTTGCAGGCCCGCGGCGAGCTGCTCAGGATAATCAAGGTCCATGCCTGCCATCCAGCAAGATGCTTCCACCACTTGCGCGGTCACGTAGTGGTCGGGATTTTCTTCGTAAATTCCCCAAGGATCGTAGCAAACGACGGTGTCGATCTTCAGAAGGCGAATGAGATGGATAAGCCGCGCCCGCATTTCAACGCGTGAGATTTCGTCCATCTGATGATTGCGATATTCCAGGTTGAAAACCTTTTGCAGGCCAAGTGCTTTTGCAACCGTTTCGGTGTCCCGCTCATTGTCTGAAACGCGTTGGCCCGTGCTGCCAGACCCGGCCATTTCATCGTTCGTGGTGCGAATGAGATAGCCTGTGTAGCCTTCGCTGACGAGCTTGGCCACCGTTCCACCTGCAAAGATGGGGATATCGTCGGTGTGGGGCTGGATGGCCGCGAGAACTTTGCCCGCATGAGGTTTGCCGGAAGCGGCGCGCTCGATGAACACACCTTCAGATGTGGCCAAGCAGGCACCTTGCGGCGGAGTGCCGGTCTGTTCCGCGACGGCCGGCGCGCCAGAACCGAGCAACGCTCCACCGACAAGAAAATCACTGAAGAAGTCTCGACGTTTCATAGCGGTCCTCCTGGATGCATTTATGGTAGGACCGCTATAGCATGAGTGGCACTGCAAGTAGAAGCGCCATCAAAAAACAATAGGAGTCATCCGTGTTCAAAATGGACGTGAATCGCCGTGAATTCCTGAAGATCGCCGCGGGAGCCGGCGCTGCCTTGGCCTTGCCGCTTCCGGGGCATGCCGATGCTACATCTTCGAAAATGATCGGCATCCAGGTGGGAGCAATTTCGTTTGTGGATGAAGGCATCGAGAAAGTGCTGGATGTGCTGCAGGAACGCGCTTGCGTGAATACGCTTTTTCTTGCGGTATTCACCTACGGTCGAGGCATTGCCGGACGGCAGATTCCCGGCCAGCCGTTGCCCGATCACGGCAAACAGGAGTACGACCTGAATTTTCACGGCGGAAATTTCGCTACCCCGCATCCACAGTTCTACAAAAACACGGTGCTCAAGGACACCCGCGCGCCCGATCATGGGGACCTGGATATTCTTGCTGAGGTAGTTCCGGCGGCCAAAAAACGCGGCGTGAAAGTCATCTGCTGGCTTGAAGACGTGTTTCGCACCGACTTGCCGAATATTGAGAAATTGCAAGAACGCGATCTGTACGGGAGGAATGCCGAGACGTTGTGCGTGAACAATCCGGATTACCGGAATTTTCTGACCGGTCTGGTCGAGGACTACGCGCGTTGCTATGACATTGACGGACTGATGTGGGGCTCCGAGCGGCAGGGCGCGTTTTCGGACAGTTTGGGAGCTACGCATGATGTGCCGCCCATCGATCCCGGGCAGGTGACTTGCTTCTGCGAGTTTTGCCAGAAAAAAGCGAAAGAGCGCGGTATTAATCCGGAGCGCGCGCGACAAGGGTTTCTGGAACTGGAGAAATACGTGCGTTCCGCGCGCAGCGGCCAACGTCCAGTGGACGGCTACTACGTTCAATTCTGGCGGCTGCTGTTGCGCTATCCGGAGCTGGCTGCCTGGGAAATGCTCTGGACGGACAGCCTTCGCGAAACCTACGCCGCAATATACCAGACCGTGAAAACCGCAAAGCCGGCGGTACCGGTGGGCTGGCACATCTGGCACAACAATTCCTTCAATCCCATCTACCGCGCGGAACAGGATCTTCGCGAGCTTTCGAATTATTCGGATTTCATAAAAGTAGTGATGTACAACAACGTCGGTGGCGAGCGCATGGCGCTCTACGCGGACAATAGCGGTTCCACACTTTATGGAGATTTGTCGAAGCAGGGCTTGATCGATTTTAATTATGCGGTGATGAATCTTAAGGAAGGCGGCTACGATCAGATTCCTCACACAGGGCTTTCGGCGGACTACGTTTTTCGCGAGACAAGGCGCGCGCTGGAAGCGGTTGCGGGCACGAAGACGCTGATCTGGCCCGGCATTGATATCGATATTCCAACTGAGCCGAGCAACAGCAAGTGCACGCCGCAAAGCGTCAAAGAGGCCGTTATGGCGGCGTTCCACGCCGGCGCGCCCGGCGTGCTGCTGTCGCGCAAATACTCGGAAATGCGGCTCGCCGACCTCGGCGGCGCTGGAGACGCCATTCGCGAATTAAAGCTGTCTGTGTGAGAACCGCTCGCCAGAGTTAGTCTACTGGCCTTAGAGCCGCTACCTGTCCGCGCACAATGACCGCTGAGATCCTGCTCGTGTTATGTATGTCGTCGAGGGGATTGCCATCCAAAAGCACAAGATCAGCGACCTTGCCTGATTCCACGGTCCCAAAACTGTCGAGCCTGCCGAGAAACTCCGCAGGTTTGCGGGTAGCGGTTTCTAGCGCTTGCATTGGAGTCAGGCCAGCGCCGACTAGCGCGGCAAGCTCGTCGTGAATCGTGCCGTCCTTGGCGTTGGGCGGAAGATCGGTACCTGCAAGCAAACCGACGCCGGCCTTGTTCATCATCGATACTAGTTCTGTGTCTTTCCGAATCAGCCGCTCGGCCCAGGACAAATCCCCTGGCGTATATTGTGTTTCTCCGTCGGCCCATAGGGTACGCAGGGCAACGAGAGTCGGGCATTGCCAAGTGTCATTCTTACGGAAACGCTCAAGCAACGCCGCTGCCTTTTGGCCGTCATAGCTTTCGACAATGGCGCGAGTAAAGGTAGCGCGCATGTTTGGCCCTGGCGGAGGCTCCTTACGTTCCAATGCTGCGAGGATATCCCGGTACATTCGAACTTCCTCAGCGTGAAGCTCCGATTCCTGCTTTGATGCTCCGATAAGAACGCCCCAGAAGCGCCCTCCCAAGTGCTCGATACTGTGCTGCCCCAAGTCGGAGGCTTCTTCGGGAAGTACCGTGGGAGGAATGTGCCCTACGAAGGGGATGTGCTCGTGGTGAGCTTCGTCTGCAACTGCCGCGTAGATGTCATGCGGCATCGCGTCCTGTACTTTTATAAAGTCCACGCCACGGGCCCGAAGCATATCGATTGTTCGCCGGGCTTCCGTAGAATCCTTCACGGACAAAAATAAGGGCATTTTGAAGGGAAGTGGACCTTGCACGATCGGCCCCGCAACCACCAGATGGGGCCCCAGTATCGTGCCCTCATCCGTCTCCTTTCGGAGCTGCAGGACATCGTCGAGGGGAGACCCCATGTCTCGGAGACCGGTAACCCCCTGGGCCAGATATGCTGAGAGCGCGAGCTTCCCATCAGGATAGGATCCGAGGTGGATGTGCATGTTCCACAAACCGGGAATTAGATATTGGCCGTGAGCATCGACCACCTCTGCATTTGCGGGCACCTTCACCGCCGAAGCCAAGCCCAGCGCCACGATTCGGCCATCGGAAATCAGAACCGCCATGTCCGACTGCGGGGGGTGCCCGGCGCAGTCGATTAGCGTGACATTGCGGATCAGGAGAGGTCTTGACTGTGACTGTTGAGCCTTAAAAGGGTATGGGATGAGGACGAACAGTAGAAAGAGGCTGAGAGTTATTTTGTTCATACCGGCTGATACGGAGATCAGGACACAGTTGTTCCGTTGGCTGCTGGGATTGGAGCGTCGGAGCGTCAGTCCATCCGCCAAGGTGAGCGCTCGGGCCATTTCTTCATCGCTTCGGTGGCCCAGGCGGTGGTTTTGTCGGCGTGACAAGTGGTGCAGGGATTGGGAATTTTATATTTGTCCGTCATGGCAGGCGTAATGAACGCGAACGTGTGAGCGCGTACTTTCACGTCTGCCAAGGTCGTTTCGATTTTGGGCATATGGCAGGCGATGCAGCTGCTTCCTGCCGATCCTTTTTTGTGATGCGTGTGCTCTTCGAGGGTAGCCGTGCGCGGCCCGTTCAGGGAAAGCTGGCCGTGGCAATCCAGGCAAATCTGATCGCCCGGTTTTCGCAGCTGCGCGTAGTTATCAGTGCCGTGTACATCGTGGCAGCTGAAGCAGGTTATGCCGCGACGATACATGACGCTCTGGATGAAATCATTTCCCTGCATTCGATTCTTGTGTGCCGTGCCTTCCGCAAAATGGGTGAAGGTCTGTTGGCCCAGCGAGCTTTCTTCCAGACGCCAGTAATCTTGCAGTTTTGAACCTACGCGGTATCCGACAGGCCAGTCGTAATATTTTCCTTCCATGGGATTGGTTAACGGACGGCCTTGCGAATGGCACTGAATACAGGTGTCGCTCGCCTGAACGTAATCCATGTGCGCAGGATTGAGGATATTGTTACGGGTGGGATGCTGAACGTGCTCGCTGCCCGGTCCGTGGCATTTTTCGCAGCCAACATTCCACTCGGAGACTTGTTTGGTGTGGATGTTGTAGTCCACTGAATGGCAACCGTCGCAAGTTGGCCCCGTGGGCCGCTGCGCGTTGTCAGGCGGATAGAATGGCTCCCACCAATCGGTTCCCTTGGCCACGAAGTAGGGCCGCCAGACATGATTGGTGATATCCCACTGTGCCGGTTCAGGAAAGTAATCGTCGCCAATTTTCGTGAAGTATCGCTGCTTCCAAATGCTTCCGTAGACCAGGGCAATTTGGTCTTTCGTAAACCTCGCAACCGTGTTTGTGGCAAGGTCGGGAATGATGGCTCCGGGATGTTCACGAGGGTCTCGAACAACGTTGGCCATCGGCGTTTTTTGCCAATGCTGGTAGATTTGCGCGTGGCAGCTTTTGCAGGACTGCGAGCCCACATAGTGCGAAGAATTTGTCGCCGTCGCTTGCTGGCGTTGCTCATCTGGAGTCGGTCGCCGCAAGTCTCGAATGAACAAAACCAGTTTCCAACTGTCGTCGCTTTGTTCATCCTGTGGCCTGGCCCATCCGGGCATCCCGGTCAGCCGCACACCATTGCGGATGATGTATCGGATCTCGCCGTCCGACAGATTTTGTGTCTCGGGCGATCGTAGATCCGGGACCTTGGGATAAAGGTTGCGTCCAAGCTCGGTCATTCCTGAACCGTCCGGGCCGTGGCACGCTGCGCAGCGGGCGATGAAACTCTCACGCGCTTCGCTTAAGACTTCGTACGTCGGTTGAAACGGGTTCGCTTCCTTCTTGGCTTTTCCTGGGATGGATAAATTCCGGGTGGTTCTGGCAGCGATCCGCTCGAGGTAGGAAGGCTCACTGGCTGTGCTGAATCCGTGCCGGACCAAGCGCAAACCATATACAGCCAGGGCGAATACTGCGAACACTACAAGAATGACGGCAATTTTCCGGTTGGACATTCAGATATTCCTGGTTTGCAGCTGTTGAGCATACCATTTGAAGATAAAGGCTACTCCAGTTGAACGAGATTTCTTAACCGCCGCGAGTCGAGCGGCTTTCCTCTGTGGCTCGAGGTTCTCTTGGGACTTGAAACGCTGACCCCAAAATACGGGCTAGTTCTTCGCAGCGTCCGCGGCCACTGGCCCTGCAATTCTTTGCACTTCGCTGACAACCGCGGCCAGTGCCTCCGCAAAGTTTTTGTCGCGGTTGCTTTGCAGCACGGCGCCTTGTGCATGCTCGGTTAGTCCCCACAACTTCTCGTGGGTCTTCGCGTCGCGGATGACCATCCGAAACTGGGAATCTGACGCCGTACTATCGTCCGACAATCGGTCACTTCGGAGTTGAAAGACAATCAGCCGTATCTCGAAAACCAGGTCCGCATCCCCGGGCGCAGCTACCAGTTCGTAACGCCCCCACGTTTTCATGGCCGCGTAAAATTCGTTGTAGGTGCGGGCGGGCCCGCCGCTGTACAACGTTGCCTCATTGCGAGTCTCATCTCCGCCGCCGTTGGCGATGAAGACCTTCTTCGCTGTGAGGATTTGCGCAGGGATCGGTGCGGAAATTGGCGCGGGATGCGTCGGTTTTTTCTGCTGCGAGGCACGGACGGGGCCGGACAGCAAAGCCATCGCCAGACCGAAACAAAGAATGGGTGCTTTCAGAGGCTTCGTCAATGTTCCTCTCTCCTAGCCCACTCGCAAATTTATGCATCGTCGTGGACCGCTCTGGGCGCCTGCGCAGCGTTACTGTATAGACGTTCAGTGTGCCGGCTTGCGTTTCAGCCCTGGCCTCAATCAGACATCGTCCCAGTATGTTGGGTAGTCGGTGTACCCTTTGGCATCGCCGCCGTAGAACGTCTTTGGGTCGGGTGAGTTGAGTGGCCAGTTGTTCTTAATGCGTTCGACTAAATCCGGGTTGGCGATAAACAGAGTGCCGAACCCGAAGAGGTCTGCGAGATCGTTTGGAAGTATCTGCTTGGCGATCTCTTTGGTCAGGCCGCCGGTCAGGATGATGGTGGCACCAAACTCCTTACGGAACTTGGCCAAGAACCCCTCCGACACCACGGGTGCTTCATCGAGCTGGCTTCCGCGTACCACGTGGATATATACCGCGCCACGCTTGCGAAGTTCCTGTGCCAGGTGGAGAAATGTTTCTTCCACTTTCGGATCGGGCTTCATATCGTTGAAGCTGCCATATGGGGCTACGCGTACGCCAACGCGCTTGGCCCCGAGTACGCCAGCAACCGCCTCGAATGCTTCAAGTATGAGCCGGGTGCCTCGAGCGCGGGCGGCGCGTGGCGGCCCAGATCCAATCCGGCAGGGTGTTCATCAACCATCCCGTGTGGATCTATGAGGACATGCCGTTTGGCGGAATCAAGAAATCCGGTTGTGGCCGCGAACTTGGCCCGCTTGGGATCCAGGAGTTCGTGAACCAAAAGCTCGTTCCTGTGCTCTGATCAGCGTTGCAGCGAGACAGGCACGACACGCCAACGGATTGAGGGGGGTTACTTCTTTTTGTCGTGCTTTTCGATGTATAGCAACTGAAACGCTGCGCCGCTTGCCTTCGGCTGGACGGCAACCATGTGTTGCTTGTCGGTAGTGCCCGCTTTGAAGAGCATTCCTCCCGGGTCTGGCTTATCGTTGCCGCAGGTGAGTTTTTCGGATTTGTCTTCCTTGGCTTGTTGAGGCGGGGGATTCGTGCAATCCAAGACCGTTCCGTATCTGGCCAACGCTTTCTGGTAATAGTCGGCGATCTTCTTCGGCGCGTCCTTAGAGCCCATCTTTAACACGACGAGCTTGAAGCCGAAAGACGTGCCCCACAGCCCCATCTTTACCGCGGAACTGTCGTTGTCTTTCTCCTGCTCTTTGTACGGAATCGATCCGGGGTAAATCGGCAGACCGACTTCTTTAGCGGTAGCGTTCGCACTAACAAGCAGGCCAGCCTCGGTGTCCGGGCCCTTTACTGTGACCGAAAATTCCTTGTCCTTGCTTGCGTCCTTCTGAGACTTTTCTTGTCCCCATAGTGCATTCGCCGCCAGTGAGGCTATGCCCGCGAGGACGATTCCCGCCAACGCGCCGGAGCGGGAGGCGATCCTGTTTTTGCATCGAAAGGGCATTCTTCGTTGCTTCATTTTTGTCTCCTTGCCCTACAAGCTACGCGGCGCGCACGACAAAAGTTCCGTCTCAATATGCGAGCGGCACGGCACGCGGACGAATTCAGGCTTTGATGAGCATCCCATCCGGGCCGAACGCTTTGGCCTAAACCACGGACGACCAACAGCCCCGTGAAGCATGTCTCGGCGTGTAGCGGTTCAGGTCGCTCAACAACGCCGAGGGTATGCGGTGCTCGGTCGTGGTCGGGAGAGAGCACATGGTGCTGGAACATTGCACATCGATGTCGGATTTAAGTCACATCACGCTTCGCGGGTTACCTGACAATGTACCGGGCCTTTCACATGCCGGCGTACCAGGCGTAGCCGCCTTCGAGAGCCGCGGAGCCCAGCCCCTTACCGAACCCTTTCAGGCTGTCACAGACGGTCAGTTGCGTTATGAATTTCACGCTCTTGTAGCCGAGCTGGCGGGGAGCCGCAACCGGGGCGGCCCGCCGTTGCCCACGGGCAGTTCACCACAATTTAATAGGCGAGAAACGTTTGCGGGTGCAATGCGTCGGCCATATCGATGCTTTCCCACCAATCGGGATCGATCGAGTAGTAGACAACATATCGGGCTTGCGGGTGGATCCCCACGACGTTCAGCACGTGAGAAAGAGGCGCGCCGATCCATTCGGCGATATATGACCAGCCCTCTTCACACGCGAGTCGCGTGATCTGGCTTCGCATCGGGTAGGTCTTGAGTTGCGCAAGAGAACGCGTCCTCATCGCACGGAACCAGCAACACCATCGTCCCTATTTGGTGTTTCCCTAGGCCTGCGCTTTCCACCGCTGCGGAGTTCCGCGGGTCCGGCGGTGAGGCCCGTTGAGAGCATGCACCATTACTCAAGCGGCACCATGTCCGTTTTCGATAAGCCTTGTGCTGGCGGGCGGCCTATCCTGATTCTTTCCAGGCGAGGAGAGAGACAGATGAGCTACGCGCGGACCATTTTGCAAAAACGGGGTTATTACATAAAGTGCGCGGTTGCCTTCTTCGCTTTTTTTCTGGTCGGCTTGTCTTGTTCCCCGCAATCTGCCCAATCGAAGCCGCTCGCGCCGCAAACAAAAATGCCGTGGGAGCAGGAGCTGAAGAAATATCCCGGACTGCTCGAAGAATTCGGACGTCTAGCCGAAAAGATTCATCAAGTCAGCTTTCCGGCGGAACGCGCAGAAAGCCGCCTGTTGCCGCTGGTGCCTGAATCGACGATCTTCTACGCTGCGTTTCCCAACTACGGCGACGCCGCGAATCAGACCCTGACAATATTCCGGCAGGAGTTGCAGGAGAGCGAAGTGCTGCGCGATTGGTGGCAGCACGGCGCCATGGCCTCCGATGGGCCTAAGCTGGAAGCTGCGCTCGAGAAGTTCTACCAAGTGCAGCAATATCTGGGAGACGAAATTGCCTTGTCGGCCACGATGGAGGGCCGCGAGCCCAGCCTGCTGGTCGTCGCGGAAGTTCGCAAACCCGGACTGAAGAAATTTCTTCAGCAAGCGGTGAAGGATCATCCCAGCGACTCGAAGCAGGAGATGCGCGTGCTGGACCTGCAGGAACTCGCAACCGCGACGGAGACGGGACCGGGACCGACAGGGGCACAGAAACCCGTGGTGCTGGTGCGCCCCGATTTGGTTGTCGGAGCGGGCGACCTTGCCAGCCTACGGCGCTTCAATGCCCAGCTCCAAGCGCGTAGTCATGAGTTTGTTTCCAGTCCGTTCGGTAAGAGGGTCGCAGAGGAATATCGAGGCGGTTTAACCACTTTGGCAGCGGCGGACCTTGGCAAAATTCTGAGTCAATCCCCGCCCGCAACGAGGCAGAACGCCTCTTTGCAGAGAAGCGGGTTCGCCGACGTTAAATATTGGGTTTGGGACCACAAGAATGTGGCCGGGCAGAAAGTAAGCCAGACGGAGTTGAGTTTTAGCGTGCCGCGGCAAGGACCAGCATCCTGGCTGGCGAAACCGGTCACGCTGAGTAACCTGGATTTTGTCTCGCCTAAAGCCGTCGTGGCCGGCACCGTGGTGCTCACGAGTTTCTCACGGGTTTTCGAGGACGTCCGAGATCTCTATAGCACTCCTGCGTCCAATCCCTTCGCCGCGCTTCCACAATTTGAAAAGATGCTGCAGCTAAGCTTGAAGGACGATCTGCTGCGCTATTTGGATGGCGAGATTACCGTGGAGCTCGACGATGTCAACCCACCGGCCTCCACCTGGAAGCTGATACTAAAGGTGAACGATGCGACGGCTTTGCAGAAAACGCTGAGTACCCTGTTCGTGGCGGGGCATATCGAAGCGCAGCCGTTCGACGATGGCGGCGTTATGTATTACACAATCCGCGTTCCTTCCGGAAAGACCACCAGCGAGATCGGGTACGCGTTTGCGGATGGCCATCTGATCGTCGCGTCAAGCCGGGAAGCGGTGACCGAGGCGGTGCGAGTGCACCGCTCCGGGGGATCGTTAGGAAAATCTCAGAACTTTCTGGCGGCATTGCCGCCTGGCCATTCGTCGCAAGCGTCCGCGTTGTTGTATCAGGACCTCGGAGCAATGGCAGGCTTGACGCTGCGGCGACAAGCGCCGGAGCTGGCGGATGCGCTTTCGCGGTTTTCCAGAGGAGCGAATCCTTCGCTCATGTGTTTTTATGCCGAGGAAACCGCAATTCGCGAAGCCAGCAATGCCGGCGCCATGGATCTCGGCGCGGTTTTGGTCGGAGCGGCCATCGCGATTCCTAACCTGCTGCGTTCGAGAATCGCGGCCAATGAGGCGACCGCAGTCGGCAGCGTACGCACGGTAAACACCGCCGAGGTTACCTATGCGGTCGCTTATCCCAAGCGAGGCTTTGCGCCGGACATGGCCGCACTCGGGACAGACACCCGTAACCCTAACGTCCAGTCACCGGCTCACGCGGGCTTTCTCAACGAGAATCTTGGCAACGAAAGCTGCGCCGCGGACTCCTGGTGCACGATATCCGGATTCCGCTTTCGCGTCACCGCGATTTGCAAGATTCACTTGTGCAGCGAATATGTGATTGTCGCGACGCCAGTCGACAACAACACAGGAACCCGAAGCTTTTGCTCCACGTCGGAAGGCGTCATCCGTTACAAAAAAGGAATTTCGTTAACTGCACCTGTGAGCGTTGCGGAATGCAAGACCTGGACTCCGCTGTAATCGCCGAAAGACCAGCAAGTGATCTATTCGCGCACGAGATAGAGGGCGCGTTCCAGTTCCAGCTCGAGTTTTGCGCCTTTGGGTAGATTCAGCTCTTGGCCGCGGCCCGCTTCCATCAGGTAGGCTTCCAGCGCGCCCATGGCTGCGCCTTCGGCGGCTTCTTTCTTGTTCTTGTCTTTGACGCCCTTGGTTGCACCCATGGCCGCGCCTGCCGCTGCCGCTTGCGCCGAATCTTTCTGCGTGCTGCTGCGGCCTTCGATCACGCCTTGCTGCAGCGGGCCGGACTTAATGCTGTGATCGCCTGGCACAGCTGCCACTTCCGCGACGATTGGCAGTTTGCCGAAGCGCGTGCGAATTTCATCGAACGTGAGCCACAATTTTGCTTTTCCGGTGGTACCTGCTGGTTCCACGCGGCTAATGTGTCCGTAAATTTCCGCGCCAGACGGCAAGTAGATTCCATTGCCGGCTTCCAGCGGTTCTACCGTGCGTACGCGGAAACGGTCGTTCTGGCGAATTTCTTTGGTGTTGATATCGTTTTCTAGGGCGACCAGGAATTTCGTTCCGGGCGCTACTGCCAACGCTTCCAGGGGCAAGCCGTGCCGCGCGCCGTCCGCGGGATGCAGCTCCGGGCTCGCGTTGGGATTTCGCATCGCGGTGGTCTGCGAATCTTGCGATTCCTGCGGCGGTTGCTGCGCGCGTGCCCCGCCCCAATAGAGTGTGCCCCCAAAAAGCACAGTCGCGACGATTGTGCCGACGTATCTAATTGACCTGTTCATAAGCCTCCTCTCCGTTTACATCACACCTAATGATCTTGATCCGCTGTGCACCCGAGGCGGTTCCCGCGCCTGAAACAATAGACGCCAAGGTTTCCCGAACAGCTGCCTAAGATAAGTCGGGCGAAACGAATCAGACGATGCGGCGCCGGGGCACACACATTCCCCGTGTGCTCAAACCCACCCACGCCTATTTAGTTGCGGGAAAAAATGTGGAGAAACGGAGCTAGTGCGAGCCCAGGACCACCCGGATTCGCTGCAGCACTTTACGGTACATTGCTAGCGTAAGTCGTCCCGTTTGTGTGTTCTGCTGGCTGGGGTGATACGCGCCTACCAGCAATTCGCCACCGGGCATCACGCACTCTGCTCCATGCCCAAAAACATACGCCGCACGCGAAGTAATCTTTCCCTCGGCTCTCAGCAAATCCAGATAGGCGTCCCAGGCAATCTTTCCCAACGTCAGAATCACCTTCGGTTCCAGAATCGCCAGCTCGCGGTGCAGATATTCGCGGCAACTCTGAATCTCGCTCGGTAGAGGTTTATTTGCCGGCGGCGCGCATCGCACCGCGGCAGCAATGTACCCGTTCCGGAGCTGCAATCCATCTTCTCGGTTTATCGAAGTCGGCTGAGTCGCGAATTCAGCCTCGTACAACGCGCGGAAGAGAAAATCTCCCGAACGATCGCCGGTAAATACGCGGCCGGTGCGATTGCCGCCATGCGCGGCCGGCGCCAAGCCGAGGATAAACAGTTTCGCTTGTGGGTCTCCAAATCCCGGCACGCCGTGTCCCCAATAGGTCCATTCTCGGAAGGCACGCCGCTTTTCTCGTGCTACTTTTTCGCGATACTGCACCAGCCGGGCGCATTTTTTGCACGCGCTAACCTCCGCGGCAATCACCTGCAACTCGCGTTTCGGATTCACTTCAGCTTCTTCAATTCGTTGGCGATGATTACTGCCTGGTTCTGGATCGCGTCATTCCGCCCGTAGAGCAGCGTCACCGTGCCCTGCTCTTTTTCGAGCCTGGCAATCTGCGCCAGCAGGTCGTTTTTCTTGCCAAGTTCCGCGCGATAGCGCTTCTCAAATTCCGGCCATTTCTCCGGCTCATGTCCAAACCATTTGCGCAAGGCATCGCTCGGCGCAATTTCTTTCAGCCACAAATCCGCCTCGGCGCGAACCTTGGTCAAACCACGCGGCCACAAGCGGTCCACAAGGACGCGGTAGCCATCTTTCGCCTCCGGCTTGTCATACACGCGCTTCAGCAGGATCACACCGGCACCTCGCGCAGAATCTTCGTCGCTTCTTCGTGCACCAATCCGTTGGTGCTCAAGAATCGTCCTTTGTAAATCGTTCTTTCGCCGTCCACGGTTGTGGATTTTCCGCCGGCCTCTTCCACGATAAGCCCCAGCGGCGCCAGGTCCCACGGTTTCGAAACCCAATCGAGCGCTGCTTCGATCGCACCTTCCGCCACCAGCATGTGTTGCCAGAATCCTCCCATGGCGCGGCTGTTGCGCGCCGCATCGGCAAGCCTGCGTATCATCGCCCGCACTGCTGGGGATTTGCCCGGACCTGTGCCGGTGGTGAAGACCATCGATTCAGCTAGCCGCGGCACTTTCGAAACGCTCATTCTCTGCCCATTACGCCAGGCGCCTTCGCCGCGATAGGCCCACCAGCGTGTGCCTGTTGCCAGCGCCGCAGCGCTGACCATTCCCGCCACGATTTCTCCGTCTTCTTCAATCCCAATCAAGGTTCCGAACATGGGAATTCCTCGTGAAAACTCTTCCGTGCCGTCGATGGGATCAATGATCATCCGTGCTCGGCCCGTACGTGCTGGTTCTTTTGGTGCGTCGTCGGTGCTTTCTTCGCCAACCACGTCCATCGCGAATCCACTCTGCGCTACTTTGGCGTGCGCCATTTCCTCGACAGCCTTATCGGCCTGCGTCACCGCCGTTCCATCGCGTTTGCGTTCCACGCGCATTTCGGCTCCGCGGAAATACTTCATCGCAATCGCGTCCCCTTCGTTCACGATCGACTCCAGCAGGCCCGCATATTTCGCTCGATAGCTCATTCACTCTCCACTCTTCTAACCGCCATGCCATTTGACACGATTGCCCGGCCTCCCTAGCATACAAACTTATCCTCGTGGCTGCCGAAACCAACACCGGAACCGTACTTGACCGCATCCTCGATGCCCGCCGGGCCTCCGTAGAGCACCGCAAGAAAGTCCTTCCCGAAACCGCTTTGAAATATGGCGTGAAGGCCGCTCCTCCCGTTCGCGATTTCGCCGCTGCGCTCTCTGCGGATCGCACCAACGTCCTTGCGGAGCTTAAGCCCGCTTCGCCCTCTCGCGGAGTCATTCGTCACCCATTTGATGCAGTGGCCCTCGCGAAATCGCTAGAAGCCGGCGGAGCCGCCGCGCTCTCCGTGCTTACGGAGGAAGAATTCTTCCACGGTTCGCTGAAAAATCTTCGGGACGCGCGAAAAAATATTGCTCTCCCGGTGCTGCGCAAGGATTTTATCTTCGATTCATGGCAAGTGTGGGAATGCCGCGCCAACGATGCCGACAGTTTTCTGCTGATCGTCGCCGCTCTGAGCGACGGACTTCTGCGCGACCTGATGTCTTTGGGCCGCGAGCTTGGCATGGAGCCGCTTGTGGAGGTCCACACCCATCAGGAATTGCAGCGTGCGCTGGCCGCTGGAGCGCGTATCGTTGGCGTCAACAATCGCGATCTGAAGACGCTGACCGTTCGGCCGGAATTGTCTCTTGAGCTCATCCAGGAGATTCCCGAGGATTGCATCGCCATCGCCGAATCCGGTTTGCGGGCTGCCGACGATCTTCGCAAACTACGCGCCAGCGGCTTCGATGCGTTCCTTATCGGTGAGTTTTTGATGGAGGCGCCCAATCCGGGAGCAGCTCTAAAATCCCTTCTGACGCCTGCAGACTTACTGGCATAATCTCTTATGGTCCGCGTAAAAATCTGCGGCGTCACCAATATCGAGGACGCGTTCCTGGCAGCGGAACTCGGCGCCGATGCCATCGGCCTGAATTTTTACAGCAAAAGCCCGCGCTGCATTTCTCCTTATACCGCAGGAGAAATCGCTCAGCAATTGCCACCTTTCGTTTCTTCCGTCGGCGTTTTCGTCAATTGGGAATCTGGACCGGTGGTCGCGCTTGCCTCGGCACTGCACCTTTCTGCCGTGCAATTGCATGGTGACGAACCACCCAACGTCGTTGCGGAAATCGCCAAGAAAATGTCCGTCATAAAAGCGTTTCGCGTGGGGCAGGGAACAGCGCTTCCTGCATTTTCCAAGTACAAGTCTGCATCGGCGTTTCTACTCGATGCCGCCGCTGGAGACAAATTCGGCGGTACCGGCCAGCAAAATGATTGGACCCGTGCCGCAACCGCTGCCAGATCTCACCGTGTCGTTCTCGCTGGCGGCCTGACGCCCGAAAATATCGGCGAAGCTATCCGCACCGTTCGTCCTTACGCCGTGGATGTAGCCAGCGGTGTCGAATCGAAGCCGGGAAAGAAAGATCCCAGTAAACTCCGCGCGTTCTTTGCTGAAGTCTCTCGCATCACTGAATCACCCGCACCTCCGAAGAGTGCTTCTAACAACGACAAAATTGATGCTTTTGTCGGGCGCTGGGAACTCGACCCTTCCACCCTCGACTATCAGTTTGGCAGGCCGGGCCGCCGCGCCATTTACGAAATCGAGCAGACTTCTGAGGGTCTGCAATTCCATCTCGACGCCGATGACGCGGATGGAAAGCCCATGAAGATTGTCTACGGTGGCCCCTTGGACGGCCTGGACAAGCCCATTCCAGGTTCGGACGCCGCGCTGGTTCTTACCCGATCGGACGACCGCACCGTCGAAAGCGCCCTAAAGCGCAGCGGCAAAGTCGTGGATCGCTGGACGCGCGAACTGCTTCCCGATGGCAAAACCATGAAAATCGTTCAGCACGTCGTCGGACCCAGCGGCGAAAAATTACGGAACAGCGGTTTATACCGCCGGACAAATTGACTCTTTGCCTTGCGTTCCCAGCGTGTCGCCCCGCAGCCTGTCTATGCGACAATGAATGTTTCCATGGGCAGCCAACTCACCATCTCTGCCACCGCGCCCGGCCGCTTCGGCCCTTACGGCGGCCGCTACGTCCCCGAAACACTGATGGTGCCGCTGTACGAGCTCGAGCACGTTTACGAAACCACAAAAAGCGACCCGCAGTTCCAGGCTGAGTTCCACGGCTTGCTGAGGAATTTTGCCGGGCGTCCCACGCCGCTGCAATTTGCCGCGCGACTGACGGCAAAACTCGGCGGCCCACGCATTTATCTGAAGCGCGAAGACCTGCTGCACACCGGCGCGCACAAGATCAACAACGCCATCGGCCAGGGGCTGCTCGCGGTGAAAATGGGCAAGCCGCGCATCGTCGCGGAAACCGGCGCGGGCCAGCATGGCGTGGCCTCCGCCACCGTGGCCGCGCATCTCGGTTTGCAATGTGTCGTGTATATGGGCACGGAAGACATGGCGCGCCAGGCGCTCAATGTGGCGCGCATGCGCATGCTAGGCGCGGAAGTGATTGGCGTGGAATCGGGCAGCAAAACGCTAAAGGACGCGATCAACGAGGCCATGCGCGATTGGGTCACCAATGTGCGCACCACGCATTATCTACTCGGCTCCGTTCTTGGCGCGCACCCGTATCCGACGATGGTGCGCGATTTTCAATCGGTCATCGGGCGCGAAGCGCGAGAGCAAATTCTCGCCACCGAAAAGCGTTTGCCCACTCATCTGTACGCCTGCGTCGGCGGCGGTTCGAACGCCATCGGCCTCTTTTACGAATTTCTGCGCGATGCGGATGTGAAACTGGTCGGCATCGAAGCGGGTGGCCGCGGCAACGGCCTCGGCGAACACGCCGCGCGCCTTGCCGCGCATCAGGGTTTCACTGGTGCAAAGCCGGGCGTGCTGCAAGGTACCTATACCTACGTTCTGCAGAACGAAGACGGGCAGATTGCAGCCACTCATTCCATTTCCGCGGGGCTCGATTATCCCGCGATCGGCCCCGAGCACGCCTGGCTAGCAGATCAGCACCGTGCCGAGTACGCAGCGGTCTCGGACGCCGCCGCACTGGAAGCCGCCAAGCTGCTTTCCCGCACGGAGGGCATCATCCCCGCGCTGGAATCAGCGCACGCGCTCGCCGGCCTGATGGAGCGCCTGCCACAATTCAAGTCCTCCGATCTCGTCATCCTCAATTTGTCCGGCCGCGGCGACAAGGACATGGACACCTATAAGCGCCTGCTTTAATCTGAGCGACACCCAATGAGCTCTTTGCCCAACAACGCGACTCGTATCTCCAAACGCTTCGCGCAGCTGCGTTGCGCGGGCGAAGTCGGTATGGTCGCCTACATCACTGCCGGTGATCCCTCGCTCGATGCAACGCACCAGTTTGTTCTGGCTCTGGAAAAAGGCGGCGCGGACATTATCGAACTGGGCGTGCCGTTCAGCGATCCGGTGGCCGATGGGCCAACAATTCAACGCGCCTCCGAACGTGCCTTGAAGGCTGGCGCCTCGTTGGCCGGCGTGCTCGAACTGGTCCGCCGAATTCGAAAGACCTCGCAGATTCCGTTGGTGCTCTTCAGTTACTTCAATCCCATTCTTCAAATGGGCCTGGAAAAATTTGCGGTTGCCGCGGCGCAAGCCGGAGCGGACGGCGTTCTGGCCACGGATCTCACTCCTGAAGAGTCCGAAGACTATCGGCGCATTCTCCACGCGCAAAATCTCGACACCATATTTCTCGCTGCTCCTACGTCCACGGATGATCGGCTGAAGAGAATTTCTGCCTGTTCTTCTGGTTTTCTATATGTCATTTCCCGGACCGGCGTGACCGGCGCGAAGGATTCCTTGCCTGACGATCTGCCGGGACTTCTGCGGCGCACGCATCAATCCACGGACCTGCCTGTGGCCGTTGGATTCGGTATTTCGCTTCCCGGGCACGTTTCTATCCTCAGTGGACTAGCCGATGCCGCTGTGGTCGGCTCGGCGCTGGTTAGCGAAATCGAAAACGCCTCGTCTCCGGATGCCGCCGCAAACGCGCTGCGCGAACGCATCAGCGTATTGAAGGAAGCAGGGCGCCACGGGCTCTCTCGCCGAGAGGTCGCCACATGAACCTCTCGGACTGGCGGCGCCGCATGGACCAAATCGACAAAAAACTCGTGGAACTGTTGAATGAGCGTTCGCAGTGCGCTCTGGAAGTGGGCCGCATCAAGCAGGAGGCGGGAATGCCCATCTACCAGCCCGCGCGCGAGAACGAAGTACTCGCCAACGCGGCGCGCAACAATACGGGCCCGCTTTCCGACGCGGCCATCCGCCGCTTGTTCGAACGCATCATCGACGAAGCCCGCTCCGCCGAACGTATCGCGATGCACGGCGAGTCGTCCGAGGAGCAGAAATGAACGGCGAATTGTGTAGCGGCGGCCTTCTGCCTGCCCCGACTCGGTCGGGGCGACGAACGCCTTTTGATATCAAATTTCCCCGCGCGGCTAAGGACTAACCAACATGGTCATCGTGATGCAAGAAGGGGCCACCGACGAACAGATCCAGCACGTGATCGATCGCGTCGTGGCCAGCGGATTTGATGTTCACCGCTCTACCGGAGCCTCTCACACCGTTCTCGGAGCCGTCGGCGTTCACCGCGACTTCGATCACCGTGATTTTGAAATTCTGCAGGGCGTGCGTGAAGTCGTCCGCATCACGCAGCCTTTCAAACTGGCCAGCCGCCAGTTCAAACCGGAAGGCACTGTCGTTGATCTCGGCCGCGGGGTGAAAATCGGTGGCACGGAAGTCGCCATTGCCGCCGGCCCCTGCTCCGTGGAATCCCACGAACAGATTTACGCTGTCGCCGAAGCGGTCGCAAAATCCGGCGCGAAAATCCTACGCGCCGGTGCTTACAAACCGCGCACCTCGCCGTACGCGTTTCAGGGGATGGGCGAAAAGGGCCTGCAACTCATTCGCGAAGCTGCCGACAAGTACAAGCTCTTCGTTGTCAGCGAGGTTATGGACCCGTCACAGATCACCATGATGACTCAGTATGTGGACATTTTTCAGGTGGGCGCGCGCAATATGCAGAATTATTTTCTGCTGCGCGCTCTCGGTGAAGTTCAGAAGCCTGTGCTGCTAAAACGCGGCATGTCCGCCACAATAGAGGAGCTTCTTCTCAGCTCCGAGTACATTCTCTCTGGCGGGAATTACGACGTGGTCCTTTGCGAACGCGGCATCCGCACCTTCGACACCTATCTCCGCAACACGCTCGATATTGCGGCCATTCCTGTAATTCAAACGCTCTCGCATCTGCCCATCGTCGCCGATCCTTCGCACGGCACTGGTCGCCGCGATAAGGTTCCGGCCATGGCGCGCGCTGCAATCGCCGCAGGAGCGGACGGCATCCTCGTCGAGGTGCACAACGATCCCGACCACGCCCTTTCCGACGGCGCACAGTCGCTTGACCCGACGCAATTCGCGCAGCTCATGAGCGAACTGCGCATCATCGCTCCCGCCGTCGGCCGCCGCGTCGCCTAGTCGCATGCTGCATCTCGTCAATGGCCACAATCACGTCCAACAGGGTGATTCCGAGCGCAGCGGGCCGATTTTTTCCTCACTTCGCTCCTGCGAAGTGTCGGCCCGCGTAGTCGAGGAATCCCGGCTTGGTGTACTGTGTTCGCACACCCGATGAGTCAACCACACCTGCTGCAACGCGTCACGATCCTCGGCACCGGCCTCATCGGCGGATCCTTCGCGCTGGCTCTTCGCAAATTCACGACGGATATGCACATCACGGGCTGGGACCGCGCTGAAGTTGCTCAAGACGCGCGTTCACGCGGCACACTGGACGAAGCGTGTTACGGTGAGCTCGCCCCGGCCATTGCACGCGCCGACCTCGTCTATATCGCGCTCCCGATCAGCGTGATGCTTGATTTCCTCCCTGAAATCGCCCGTTGCGCCTCGCCGCGCGCGCTCATCAGCGATGCCTGCAGCACCAAGCTCCGTATCGCGCAAGCCGCCGCCGAACTTTTTCATGGGGACGCCGGCCCCCTGTATCTCGGAGGCCATCCGATGGCGGGCAGGGAACTCTCCGGAATCGCCAACGCCGACGCGGATCTTTTCCGCAATGCCACCTACGCGCTGGTCGGCACTGCGGACGAAACGCGCGACCCGCGCGTCACCGCTTTTACAAAAATTCTGGAGAAAATTGGCGCGCGCCCGCTGTGGATCGGCGCGCAACAACATGACTACGCCGTCGGCCTGGCTTCCCATCTGCCGCAGCTTGCTGCCGTCGCGCTCGGTTCGTTCCTCTATGATCGTCTTGACGAAAACGGTCTGCCCATCACCCTGGCTGGCCCCGGCCTTCGTGATTCGTTGCGCCTGGCGGGCAGCCCGTATTCCACCTGGCGAGACATTGTCCTCACCAATCGTGAAGTTCTCTCCGCCGCACTGGACCTCTTCGCCCGCCGCCTCGACGATCTCCGTGACCGCCTGGGCTCCCGCGAGCTAGAAGCTGACTTCGACGCCGCCAACGAACTCTACAAACTGCTTCGCAGCTTATGAGGTATTCAATACTTGTTTTTTGCTTTATGCTGGCGGGCGCTATGGATAAACGCATTCCAACCACCGACGGCGCACTTACTAATCTTTGCGACGGCATGACCATTCTCATGGGCGGCTTCGGGCTTTGCGGCATTCCGGAGAATCTTATTGATGCGCTGCGTCGCAAGGGCACGAAAGATCTCACTATCGTCAGCAACAATGCCGGCGTCGACGATTTCGGAATCGGACTGCTGCTGCAGAATCGCCAGGTCAAGAAAATGATCTCGACGTACGTAGGCGAGAACAAACTTTTCGAACAACTGGTCATGAGCGGCGAACTGCAGGTGGAACTGAATCCTCAGGGCACCCTCGCGGAGCGCCTTCGCGCCGGTGGCGCGGGCATTCCTGCGTTTTACACGCCCACCGGTTACGGCACCATGGTCGCCGAAGGCAAGGAAACGCGCGAATTCGAGGGTCGGGCGTGCGTGCTCGAGCGCGCACTACGCGGCGATTTCGCATTTGTGAAGGCCTGGAAGGGCGATCGCTGGGGCAATCTCGTTTTTCGCAAGACTGCCCGCAACTTCAATCCCATGATGGCCACTGCCGCGGATTACGTGATCGCCGAAGTCGAGCAACTCGTCGAGCCGGGTCAGCTTCCGCCCGATCAGGTGCACACACCGGGCATTTTCGTGGACGCAATTTTCCAGGGCGCCAATTACCTGAAGCGCATCGAAAAACGCACGACAAGGAACGCTTGAGCGGGAGATCTTGATGGGGAGCCAGCCTACAAGTGGGGTCCAAACCACACTCCCGATGGTGGCCAAAGATATTGGAAACGTTGTTGCCTGTGCAAGCCTTTGCTGTTCTGCTTCCCTGTGGGTTGCTGCTGGGTTATTTTATGTGTTTCACCCTTCTTGGTTAGACCGTTTTACAGGATTCGACTTTTTCAAGACTACCGGTGTGGGGTTAGTGTTGTCACTCATTTCAACCGCTTGTAAATCCAAGCTCGCTGTTGTGGCTGTCCCGCTGGCCGCTTTGACGTTTTTCTTAACAATGTACGTGATGGGTAGCTAAGTATGACCGAAGAAGAAAAACGCCAACGCATCGCCCGGCGCATCGCCCGCGAGCTCCGCGACGGCTATTACGTCAATCTCGGTATCGGTATGCCGACTCTCGTCGCGAACTATGTGCCCGCGGGCATGGACGTGATCCTGCAATCGGAAAACGGTATGCTCGGCGTCGGCCCTTACCCATTCGAAAGCGAAGTCGATCCCGACCTCATCAACGCAGGCAAAGAAACGGTCAGCGAACTGCCCGGTAGTGCGTATTTTTCTTCCGCCGATTCTTTCGCCATGATTCGCGGCGGCCATGTGGACCTTACCGTCCTCGGCGCGCTGCAAGTCGATAAACAGGGAACGCTCGCCAACTGGGCCATCCCCGGTAAAATGCTGAAAGGCATGGGCGGTGCCATGGACCTCGTCGCCGGTGCCAAGCGCGTCTTTATCGCCATGGAACACGCCACTCGCGATAACAAACCCAAAATCCTGAACAAATGCACGCTGCCTCTCACCGGTGTGGAAGTCGTCGATCAAATTGTTACCGAGCTGGCCTTCATTGACGTTACGCCCGAAGGGCTGGTCTTACGCGAACTCGCTCCCGACGCCACCCTCGAGCAAGTCCAATCGCTCACGGAACCAAAACTCCTGCTCCCGCCCAACGGCCCCGCCACCATGCTGGTCTGATGCAACTCTCATTCCTCAGATGCGTTCACGTGCGGTAAAATTATCGGGCCAATTCCAATCACTACTATGGAACTCAACTCGATCGTTGTCGTCAGCTTGCACTCCCCCAAGGAAAAATTCTGGGGGATTCTGCTGGGTCTGAACCCCAGCGGTATCACCGTTCGCGGCGTGGACCTGAATTCCTTCGACCACTTCATCCGCCAGATCAATCAGCCGGACGGCGAACGCGTCGGTTTGCCCACGGTTTTTTTCCCCATGACCAGGGTCGAACGCGTGGCCATGGACGAGTCCTCCGGCTCCATCCCATCGATGGCAGAAATCTTCGAACGCAAGATCGGGCGCACCCTGGGCGATTACCTCTCGCAGTTCGCTTGAACTGCGCTATCCTCGGTCCTTCACGATGAAAGCGCGCATCTGGACGGTTCCGAACCAAATCACGTTTCTGCGTCTCGGCTTCTTGCCGCTGTTCCTGATCCTTGTTCTTTATGAAGAATATCGCTGGGCGTTACTGGTTCTGTTCGTGGCGGCCTTCAGCGATGCGGTGGATGGTTTGCTGGCGCGTACGCTACATCAAAAATCGGCTTTGGGCGCTTATCTGGACCCCATTGCTGACAAACTTCTGCTCTCTTCATCTTTCGTCGTGCTTTCCTTAGAAAAGAAAATTTTCTGGTGGCTCACCATGATGGTCATCAGCCGGGACATTCTGATGCTCGTGGTGGCTGCAGTAATTCTGGTCATCATGGGCTACCGCCCGTTTCCGCCAACGCTGTTGGGCAAAGCCACCACGTTCTTCGAAATTTGCTTTATTTTTCTTACGGTATTCGCGGCGGCGTATCCAACAGACCGTTTGGTCCTTCCGCTGCGCTATCTGGCCTACGTTGTCGCCGTGCTCGTCACCGTTTCCGGCTTCCACTATTGCGTGGTAGTCGCCCGCCGCCTGCACAACTCCTAATCCGTTAGGCGTTTCTTGCGTGACGGCCGCCTTCTGACCGGACGTTCCTTGCGCACTCATCCCGACCGGAGCAGCGGCGCGGTTTGCCACTGCGGAGCGGAGGGATCGTGGCAACCACTCAAGTTCGCACCCAACATTGCGACCGAGGGTACTACCGCGTCCCCGGCAACGGATCCCCATATTGCATGAACATCAGCACGAAACTCACGACAGTCACCCCTGCCGCGATCCATCCCAGCACGTACGCCGAAGCCCGCTCTCGCGCATTCATGGGAGGGCGATCCGCCAAAATCTTGCCCAACAAAAATCCGCCAGCCAACCCGCCGGCGTGTCCCCAGTTATCGACTATCCCGCCCATCAGAAATCCGATCGCAAAAACCGAAACCACCCACGAGATCAAGCGCGAGCGCATCGCTTGCATCGCCATCCCGCTCCGTTTGGTCGTAATCGCGATCATCGCGCCGATCAGGCCCATCAACGCGGCGCTAGCTCCGACCGCATTGTGATGCATGGAAACGCTGAGTGCAAAGCCCGCGGCGCCGGTCACAACATAAACAAACAAATACCTTGCCGACCCATACGTTTCCTCCAATATCGGCCCAATATCCAGAAGCACCAGCATGTTCATTCCGATGTGCAGCAGGCCCCCGTGCAAGAAGGATGCGGTAATGATGCGCCACCATTGATGCTCGACAAAAAAACCAAATGGATTGCTTGATCCCAACCTGTAAAGTGTGATGCCGTCCATGCTCCACAACAGACTAAATCCGTTGCCTTGCCCCGAACGAAACGAGCCCACTATGCTGAGCCCGAACATCACAGCGTTTACAATTAATAGCACCACAGTTACTGGCGCATGCCCGCCAAAGAATTCCGAAAGCCCTTTGCTCAACGCAGCCAGCGAAAATTGCGTGCTGGTGCCGCACTCATGGCAGCGCGTCGCGTTGATGCCCACCAAAGCCCCGCACGCCGGGCAAAGCTTCGGCCGTTTCTCGCCGCCGCCGCCAAACATTCCGCCGAAAATCTGCTTCCAGCGAGTCACACGCATCTGCCATTGATAGGGAAGCGCCAACTCTCCTCCTTGCAGCCTCTTCCAGGCGTTCCTATAATACCGGAATCGCGCCTTGGCTATCCGGCGCCGCTAAAACTATGGATAAATTTGAAGAAATCGGCCGCCGCCTTGACGCCGAACTCACCCGTCTCCGCAAATACGTTGAGGAGGAAGTCGCTCCGGAAACCGAACGCCGCACCGCGCAATTTCTCCGCGAAGTCTCCGAAAAGCTGGCCGAAGCCTCACGCAAATTGGAATCCCGCGTAGCCGCACGGAATCCGGGCGCTCCCCCAGAAAATAAATCGTGAACCGGCCCGGACTTCTCCGCAGCGCATTGCTCACTTTTTCTTTCCTAGGGCTGGCAGGTTGCGCCGCCAAAAAACCGGTCGCGGACCATCGTCAACCGCCGCCCACGCAACCGACAGCTACGCCGGAAGGCACTTCAGACGCGGCCAAGCGCAATACCGATGTTTCACCGTCCCCGTCGGCTCGGTCGAAGCGTAGCAAAACTCCTCCCACGCCCGCCCCTGCCGGCTATGCCGAACAAGGCAACGCCTCCTGGTACGGGAATCCTTTCCACGGCCGGCACGCCGCCAACGGCGAAATCTACGACATGTACAAACTCACTGCCGCACATCGCACGCTGCCGTTCGAAACCATGGTCCGCGTCACCAATCTGAACAACGGAAAAACCACCACGGTGCGCATCACCGACCGTGGCCCGTTCGTCGAAAATCGCATCATCGACCTTTCGCTCGCCGCCGCGCGCGAGATCGAATCGGTCGGACCCGGAGTGGTCCCAATCCAGTTGGAAGTGCTTGGCACCGTGAATCCCACTGCGGGCTTTTTCACCGTGCAGGTGGGCGCATTCCGCGACCGCGCCAATGCCGAACGCCTGCGCGAGCGCCTCAGCGCTTCGTACTCCCCCATCTTCATCCAGCAATTCGATTCCCCCGATGCCAGCTTTTATCGCGTTCGCGTCGGGAAAATCTCCGGCGAAGATCCCGCGCACGATCTGGGTGAGCAACTTCGCGCAAAAGAAGGATTCACGCCCTTTGTCGTGCGTCTCGATGAAATTCCTGGGGCAGGAGTAAATCCATGAGCGTTACTACCAACGAAGATTGCCTGTTTTGCAAAATCGGCGCCAAGAAAATACCCGCAAAGCTGGTCTATGAGGATAACGACGTCTTCGCCTTCGAAGACATCAGCCCGCAATCTCCCACGCACATCCTGATTTGCCCACGCAAACATTTCGCCGCCCTTCACGATGCCGCGCCGGAAGATCAGATGCTTCTCGGCAAGTTGCAACTGATGGCTGCAAAGCTTGCCAACGAGCGCAATCTGCTCTCCGGCTATCGCACCGTCTTCAACAATGGAGCGGGCGCCGGCCAATCCGTCTTCCACCTGCACCTGCACCTGCTCGGCGGCCGCAACTTCCGCTGGCCGCCAGGCTAGCTCTCGCTTTACGGTTGCAGTGTGTTCACCCGACTGCGTGACGGCCCGGTCGTGGTGTCGATGCATAACGTGTGCTTAATTTTGCGCTGCACTTGTTCAGCCGCACAGACGTTCGCGCTTTGACCCGTGCGTCCTCGATTACGGCGTGGCGCAATTGCTACTTGGTAAGAATTGTTTTTACTGCGGCGTCAAAATGATGTCGTCAAACGCCATGGTAAACCCGGTGCTACTGGCATTCTTCCCCACCACCGTGAACTTGAACAAATAGTTCCCGGCAGTCGCAAAGTTAAACGTGCCGCAATCGAAGACGTTGTACGACTCGTTGGCCAAATACTGATCCAGCGTGCCGCCCACATTCGTTCCGTTGATCGACAGCTGTGCGATACCTCGCGTGTTGATGGTCTTGTAGGAATACTTCACGTCGTATAGACCCGCGGTAGGCACGTTCACCGTAAGCGTGACGTTGTCTCCCACTTTTGAGGAATCCAGCGTTGTCCCGTTGCCGTCAGGGAAGCCTCCGTAGGCGAATACCCGGAACGTTGGCCCGGAGCTAACCGCCGGCAGGCTGGTGGTCGAATAGCTCAGCGGCGTCTTCGGCGTACCGCCGGAGCTGCCGGAACTATACGTCCACGTAATGACGTCCTGATTCGCCACGGAACCTCCGGTTCCTCCGGTGAAGCCGACATAGGCCGTCGAGCCTCCCACCACCGAAGGAATATTCACCGTCCAACTGGTCGTAAACGTCTGCGTGGTGTTCACCTGATCGGTCAGCGCCAGCGTCAGCGTCGTTCCGTCATAGGTGATATGGGCCTTGAAAGTATCACCGCTGCGCAGATTCACGCCGCCGCCCAGCGTTACCGCAGGCATGGTCGGTGAGCTGCCGTTCTGGTAGAGGCCGGTGGAATTGGTCCCTTCTCCGGCGTTATTGATGATGTCGAACTTGATCGCCACACTTTTCCCAATCGGAGTGTTAGCGCTCGACGAAGCATTGGTCACATTGTCCGGCCCGTAACCCAAACCGCCGCCCGTGGGCCCAATGGCGCTCGGGCCGGCGTTCTGAATCACGAAGGTGATTCCGTTTCCGTAAGCGGAAGTCCCAATGGCGCCCAACTGGAAGGTGAAGTCGGTCGTGAAGCTGCTGACGCTCACCGGTGTCGAGAACCATCCTGTGCCAGCCTGATTCGCGCCGCTATTCGTGAGCCGCAACCTGGTGCCGTTCAGCGCCGCAACGCCGTTGAGCGTCAGACCCGCCGCCGTAAACCCGGAGCCGTAGTTGATCGTCGTCGAACCGCCTCCGGAACTAATCGTGTACGCCGCGCTTCCCACATTGCTGTTGGTGAAGCCGGTGGCTACCGCGATGGCTTGCAGCGTCTCTGTTGAACCCACAGACACCGCAGCCGTGTACTTGTTCGAGGCTGTGGTCGGCGTCGATCCGTTCGTCGTGTAGTAAATGGTTGCTCCGCCGGTTGCGCTCGAAATCGTCACGCTCTGCGCCGTGGTGTACACGCCCCCGGCCGGAAGGAACGTCGGAGTCGCGGCCTGCGTTTGCGTTACGCCGCCGGAACTGAACGTCCACGTTTGAATGGCCTGAATCGCCGTATTGCCGCCGGTGCCTCCGGTAAATCCGAGATACGCTGTATTTCCGCCCACGGTGCCTGGAATATTCACTGGCCACGAATGAGAGAACGTGCCATTCGTCGTCGCGTCGGTGATGGTCATCACCAGGTTTGTCCCGTCGTAGGTGATGTGCACCTTGAAAGGATGCCCGCTGTGCAGATCGATGGGCGAGCCGGTCATGTCCACAAATGGAATGGTTGGCGCCACGCCGTTCAGATACAAACCGGTGGAATCCACGCCCTCGCCGCTGTTGCTGTAAAGGTCGAATTTCACCGCAAGGCTCTTGCCGATTCCTGGCGTTCCTCCCGTCGAATCCGGTCCGTAACCCAATCCACCGCCGAATGGGCCGATGGCCGTCGGGCCGTTCCCTTGAATCGCGAAGGTGAAGCCGTCGCCGGTAGGAGTCGTTCCCGGTGTGATGGTGAAGGCGAAGTCGGTGGTGAAGGTCTGAATGTTCACCGGGCTGCTGTACCACGCGGCGCCCGCTTCATAGGTGCCGGTGTCCGTCAGTTGCAGGTTGCTTCCGTTCAGTTTCGCGGAGCCCACAAAACCCATCCCCGCCGACGTGAAACCGCTTCCGAAATTAATCGCAGTTCCTCCACCACTCGTATTAATGGTGTATTGGCCGCTCGTCACCGCGCTGTTTACCAAGCCCGTGGCGGTGGCAATTGCCGAAAGCGTCTGGGTCGAACCGACAAACACCGGTCCGGTGTACGGAGAACTCGAAGCCGTTGGCGTGGTTCCGTTCAGCGTGTAGAAAATATTCGAATTCGGCGTGGTGTCCGTAACCATCACGTTTTGGGTCGTGGTATACGTTCCCGGTCCGGGACTGAGAATTGGTGTCGCCACCTGTATCGCGTAAGCGTTGCTGGCCACCGCACTATTTGTGAAACCGTTGGCTACCGCGATGGCCTTTACGGTCGTTGGGCCTGTCAATGCGATCGGATTGCCGTATACGGCCGAAGAAGCCGTCGGCGTGCTTCCATCCGTTGTGTAATGAATGGCCGCGCCTGTGGTCGTGTCGCTGAGCGTTACCGAAACCGGCAGTGTATAGGTTCCGGCCACCGGAAGGATTCCCGGCGTTGCCGCGGTCTGCGTCGAACCGCCTGCGCTCGTGAACGTCCAAGTCAGAATTTTCTGGCTGGATGTCGCGCCGCCGGTGCCTCCGGTGAAACCTACGTACGCGCTATTTCCGCCCACGATGCTGGGAATATTCACAGTCCAGCTGGTCGAGAAAGTTTTGTTGACTACGCCGTCCGTAACGGTCATCGCCAGCGTCGTTCCGTCGTATGTCAGATGTATGGACATGGCGTCGTTGCTGAGCAGGTTTACGCCGGACGAAGTCATGTCTGTCGCAGGCATGGTGGGCGAAGCGCCGTTCTGGTACAGTCCCGTGGAGTCTGTGCCTTCGCCTGCGTTGCTGTAGAAGTCGAACTTGATCGCTACGCTCTGTGCGATCGGCGTGCCGGAACAGGGGTCCGGATTGGTCGGAGCGTCCGGTCCGTAGCCCAATCCACCGCCGCTGCATCCCAGCGCCGTCGGCCCCACACCCTGAATAGTGAAGGTCACTCCATCGGCACCTTGAGGATTGGTCAGTTGCATCGAGAAATCGCTGGTGAACGACTGAATATTCACGGGCGTGTTGAAGAACGCGCTGCCCGCCTGATTTAAGCCGCCGTTGGTAAGCTGCAGCCGTGTGTCGTCCAGGCCGGTGCTTCCGTTGAACGTCATCGTGGACGCAGATGCCGCGAAGCCGCTGGTGAAGTTGATGCCCGTTCCACCCAGCGTGATCGAGTACGTCGAGCTGGCCACTGGGCTGGCAGTCAAGCCGCTCGCCGTTGCCATCGCTTTCAGCGTGGTGGTTGCCCCGATGCTGATCGCTCCGGAATACAACTGTGTGGTTCCCACGCCTGGGCTTGGAGTCGTGCCGTCCGTGGTGTAGTAAATCTGGCTGTTAGGCGTGGCATCCGAAATGGTCACGCTTTGTACCGTCACGTATGATCCCGCGCCGGGAGTGAACGTCGGCATCAGCACCTGCGTTTGTAGCGTGTAAGTCTGCGAGGCCACCGGGCTCGTCAACAAACCGGTAGCGCTGGCCACCGCAGAAATTGTTTGCGTGCTGCTCACCGTGATTGCGCCCGTGTATTTTGTAGACGAAGTCGTGGGCGTGCTTCCGTCGGTGGTGTAGTAAATGGTCGCCCCGCTGGTGCTGTCGGTGATGGTCACCGACAAAGTTCCGGTGAACGATTGGCTTCCAGGATTGATCACCGGCGTTGCCGCTTGTTGCGTGCCACCTTTCAATCCGTACACATCCATTTGATTCGAAGTGCCGACGTACACTTTCCCGTTGGTGACCGTGGGGACGGCAAATTTCACGATCGGGCCCGCCAGATCATTCGTGCCGTTCTGCGTGGAGTTGTACAGCTCGGTCGCCACGTTTGTGGCGTTCAAGGCATGCAAAACCGAGGTCCCATTGGCTCCGTTCGAATCTGTCTGTAGCGCCCACACGATTCCGTTCTGAGTTCCATTCGAGGAAATGCTGGGTGTCGCGCCGGGATAGCCGAGCGGGAACGTGCTGGTGGCGACGGGGCTGGTCGAAATCACTCCGTTGTTGACGGAATACGCCTGCAATTTTCCGCCATTACCCCAAACATAAATAAAATTGTTCCAATAAGCGGGCATGCTCCATAAGCCGCTGGTCTGAATTTCCCCCAAGTCGGTGTTCTTGCTGGTGCTGTAATCGCCCAGGTTGTCGCGATCCATAATGTACAACAGGCCCTGCTTGCCTCCCTGGATCATCATGTGGGTGTGCGCGCCGCCTTGATCCGGCAGGAGCAACACGCCGCCCGAACCAAGATCTGTGTCCGACGAATTCAGGTTTGCCTGGTTGAACGGCGTGAATGCGTCCTCCGCGGTCAAAATGCCGCCAGTCAAATCCAGGCGAATGTTGTCGTCGCCGAAATCCATTTTGTTGGTGTACGGACTGACTGCGTCGTACGTGCCGTTTCCGGTGGCCACGAACATTCGTCCAAATGGCTTGCCCGCCGGAACGTCCGCGGCCAACCCGGCGCCAGACATCCAGATTCCCGATCCCGCTCCATTCGGCGATGCACAGTAGGCACTCTTGAATGCCAACGTCTTCGCGTCATACGCCAAAACCCAACCGTGATATGGCCCTTGGTCTCCGTGCGCCGCAAATCCCAGGTACACAATTCCGTTCAACAACAATGACCCCGGCCGATTGTTCTCCCACTTCAAATCGAACTTAATATTTCCACCGGAACTTCCATTTCCTGTTCCCGGCACGCTCGCTGACAGTGCTACTGGCCCGCCAAATTTTTCCTGCCCAGTGGTAATGTCCAGTGCGTGCAGTCTCTGAAAAAACGTCGTATCGCCCACCGTCGACTTCGAAACTACATAAATTGTGTTGCTGGATGTATCGATCACCGGCGTGGACGTAATTCCAATTTCCGGCACGATGTCCGCGCTGGATATATCGGAGTTCGGCACTGTTTTCTCGTTCGCAGTAGCACCATGCGCGGAATCCAGCATCGTAACTTGCCATAGCGGGTTAGCATTCGCTCCACCATTGCTGTCCGCATCGAACGCGTACACCGAATCGTGCTGCGTCGCGATGAACACCACGTTGTGCGTGGTTCCGGCCTGTGGCGTTCCCGCGCCCATCGTTACACCCGCCACATATAACGGCTGCGCGTATACATACCCGTCCACTCCGTGCGAAAACAGTTTCCCGAACGCCGTCTTGTTCACGTTCGCGGGCGTCAGAATCGTCTCGTTCGTATTCTGGCCTGTTCGCCCAATATCGTTGTGCTGCATGGTCACATTGACCTGCGCGTGCGCACTGAGCGGCACCGTCAATGCAATCAAGGCCCCGAGTCCAATCTTCAGTCGACGGCCCAACCAGGAGCCAACGTCACTCCAACTACGCTGTTCGCAATGCATTGGCTGTGAAATCATTTTGATCGGTTCCTTACAATGGATACAGTTTTGCCCCAACACAGACACCGGGTGCCTTGCCTCAGCCTTCTGGACAGTCTTGCCACTACGGTCACGGTTGAACTGCGAACTGAACAGGAACTGCGAACCGATCTTCGTCAGGAGGGTTGACGTGATCCGAGCACTCTGCGGGGTCCCGAACGCGACCTAAAGTATAGGGGCAGCCAATACCATACACAACGCGAAATCACCTAGGCCAGCGCTTTTTTCTACTCGGTACCTCTAGTACTACAATTCCTAGGTTTTTATAATCGAGCACGTATTTCTTTCATAAAAATTTGTCCCAGCGCAAATGTTCCGTCAATAATCGCGCAAATCCGAAGCTTGCGTCCGCAGCCGCACAGAGGAACCTTGCGCCCCATCGCGAGCGGCGACAGTGCTTTCGGCGTGCAAGGCATTCAGTCTCGGAAAATCCGTCAGCCTCGAGTGTCTTCGTTTTCACTCCATCTCTAAACGTAGAAATCTCTCTGCTCGAGCCACTCGTCCCCCGCCCTTGCACCTTCTTACAAACTCCATTACGCTAACTCCAGTGCCAGCGGAGTCTTCCCACCTAGCCCGCTACCATTTATTCCCTGTGATTTAAATTCTGTTCCCGTTGTGATCGAAAATTCTTGTGAAGTAAGGACGAGATATGACACACAAAAATCCCTGGATCAGCCTTGCCGCGGCGGCGCTGCTCAGCCTGCCCCTGGTCGCCTGCAAAGACACTAAAACCCTCCAGGAGAACGAACAACTGAAAGCCCAGGTTACCGAACTGCAAAAAACCAACGACCAACTGGGCAACAATCTTGAAGCCGTCACCGCCGAACGGGACGAACTAACCAAGCAAGTCGACGCCCTGAAAGCCCAACTCAAACCCCATAAAGCAAAGCACGCCAAAACAAAAACAACGCGCAAGCATCACCGCACCTGAAAGGGACCGGACGTGACAACTCTTCGCCTTTTTGGGGCGGCTTTAGGCCGCCCTCTTGTCGCTTCAAATTCCATGCGAGAAAAAACATCGAATGGATTGGCTCTCAATGGGCTTTAGTTCAGAGCAATCCGTTCCATTAAATTTTCCACACATCAGGTGGTTTAAATCATCCAAACCAGCTACTGTTTTAACAGTCTAAAAAAGAGGAGGTTCACAGCATGAAATCGTTTGAGGTTCATTTTCGTTATCAGGATCGTTCCGCGGGAACGTCGGAATCCACAATCAAGGCCGATGCCTCGAGTCTTCCGGGCGCGGTGGCCAAAGCCACCCGCGAATTCGTCAAAGGTCTCGACCGCAAACAGCGCTTCGACATGAACAAGAGCGGTCTGGAAATCAGCGTAAAACCGGTAGGCACCACCGAATCCGCAAGCAACACTGCCGAAGCCGCCTCCGCCAGCTAACAGCGCGCTAACCTTTCCCCTCCGTGGGCGTCCCACCCGCCGCGTTCGGGGGTGGGTCTTGGGTTCCTCTTTCCGTGTAGGGGCGCAGCACGCTGCGCCCCGTGTCCGCACAAATCAATCAAGCCGTTGCCCTACGCTACACGTTCATGCCTACCTTCAGGCTCCCCGTAGCATCAATACTAACAACCGGCCACTCGTCACAAATCACCTCATCGAAGCCAACACCAATGCCCGACAACACACCAATCATCCTGCACCGCCCACTGAAAATCGGGTCGGTCTCTGGAATTCTCACCGCTCTCATCGCCCTCGGCATTATCTTCATCGGCGTTCGCGAATTCTTCTATCCCGCCGTCGCCGCGACCGGTTTCGGCGTGCAACTGTTTGATCCTCGCGACGCCACTTTCCTCGCCATCAAAGCCGCACGCGACGTTACCTCCGGTGTACTCGTCCTCACCATTCTCGCCCTGCGCGACCGTCGTCTCCTCACCCACACCATCGCCGCGTTAACATTAATCCCGATCTTCGACGGCCTCATCGTCCTCCGCCACGCCGCCTGGTCCTTCGCTCCTTTCCTGCTAATCCACTGGACCACCGCCCTGCTCATGCTCCTAATCGTGGCCCTCCTCCGCGCCGGCAAATAAATCTCGCTCTCCACAAGCAAAATAGATGTGAGCGCAGGCTCGTGTAGCGGCCGCCTCCTGAGGCGAGCGCTTTTTCTTCTCCTTCTTTTCGTGGGTGCCGCACCCGCCGAATTTGTGGGTGGGTTTTGGGGGTTTCTGAGGTAAATCTCATTAGGTGTCATCGCGGCAAGCATTCAACCTTGCCGACACCGGTCCGTGTCGCGGTTAGCGTTTAGGGTCTTGCCTGCCCGAAAAAAGACTACGGCGTTGCCGGCGGGTACGCCGGCACATTCGGTGTCAACTTCCTAATCACAAATTCCTGCAACAAATTCGTTGCGGCCGTCGCGCCAATCCCGATCAACGCGTTTTGAAACGTAACCTCCGCCGCGCTGTGGTCCGTCGATGGATAATACAAATTTGAAATCCCTCCGGCCGCTACGGCTCCAATCAACCCGGAGTAATTCGCCTGCCAGCGCCCGTTGTCGCCCTTGCAGATCACCGAGTTCGCCAGCGCATACAGCACGCGCGATCGCTTGCTCCCGGTCCCTCTGTAAAAATACCGCGGGTCTTGCTTGAACACCGACGGCAAGATCGCGCCTCCGATGAATGTGCTGATAGCCGCGTCGGCGTAAACCGCCCCGTAGCGCTTTGCATATCCCTGCGCACCTTGGCCGTATCCACTGAAATCGTTGTCCGCTTGTTGAATTCCAGCGATCGCCCCGGTCACTCCAAACGTCACCGGGTCCACCATCGACTTCCACGCCAGCTTGAATTTTTGCTTGGGTGTGAGCGGCGCCGCGTTCGGAACGTACGTCACATAAAAATTCGGCAACACTCCCAGCACTCTTTGTTTCTCTTGATCCTTAATCTGTTCTTCCGCGATTTCCACGGTGTCCGGCACTACCCGCACCTCGGTGATCGCGGTGGCCAGCACCAGCGTGATTTGCGGCACGCGAAACGCATCACCGGAGCGCAGCACTCCAGAGAAATCCTGCGAAGCGAATCCCGTCGCCGTAACTGTTATGCGAAAGGATCCGGGAGCGATGTTCACAAACGAAAATTTCCCGTCGTCGCCGGTAACCGTCTCCTGATTCGCGGTTTGCTCGTCACGCACGAGTTGTACCCGCGCCCCCACCACAGCCGTTCCGGTGCGATCCACTATCGTTCCGTTGACGCTCCCCGCCGCTCGCGGTTCCGGCATCTGCTGGCTTCCAGTCGGCAACGACTGAGCCATTACCAGTTGTCCGCAGACTGGCACACACAAACTCAGTGACGCCAACATTACCGCCCGGAAGGCCGACCGCCGCACTCCAACAAAACATCTCTTGCGTGAGTCTTTCGTAGAATCCACTCGAATGTCCTTTACCCAATGAACTTGAGGTGCCCCACCCTTTGTGTAGTCTGCAAAGGGTGGCTCTGACGATCAAAAAGGCATCCAATTTCTTCTCTTCTTCGAAGCCTAAAACCTCTCAAACTTCGTCATCCCCTGACCCAAACCCTTTGATGCGCCTCCACCCAACCACGCCGCTCCGCCCACGAAAAATTCGCCCCTGCTTCGCCATCCGAAGCACGTCCTCTCTCTTTAATCATAGCCGTACCGCCGTTCTGCTACCATTTATACGTGCCCGTTATAGGTGTCTTTTCGCGCACCCCGGCACAGCGCCTGGAAGGCAAGATTTTTCGTACGATTTGCGGATTCGGCGCATCCAAATAGCAGTCTAAGGGTTTCATTGTCGTGCAGTCCGTATCTCTCGCCGGACGCCTGGGGACGTAGATAAGGCCCAATCGGAGATTCGCAGCGCCGTAAAAATAACGGTGAACGTCGTCCGCTTGCTGGCCACTTCCCCCGAATAATCTGAAAGAAAGGTATTTTAAGTTTCTGCATGAACCGGAAAACGAACTTAGCCCTGTCCCGATCTCCAACGCCCCGGCGCGAGCCTGAACCACGCGGGTTTAAAGCGCGCGAAGCCAACGCGAGCGGCACGGTTTGCAAGAGCAGCTCGCTGGCCTTCCTTTCGCGATTCGCTTCCGCCGTGGTTCTCTTGTGCCTGTTGCTTGTCAGTGTCGGCACTTCCGCGGTCGCCCAACAACCATCGCCAAAAAGCGGACCGGAGCAGACCGCCTCGCTGCGCGGAACCATCTCCACCAGGCAAGACAACACTGCTTCCGGTCTCGCAGGCATCACCGTAAAGCTCACCCAGAGTCCCGTCGCCGGGACGCCGTTGACCGCCACCACCGACGAAAATGGCCGCTACGAATTCCAGGGCCTGGCACCCGGCACCTACACCATCTCCGTCGAAGGCGCGGGCTTCAAGTCCATCATCAAGCCCATCGTCCTCACTCCCAAACAACAAGGCGTGCAAGACTTCTCTCTGCAACTCAATGTAGTCTCCGAAAAGGTCGAAGTAAACGAAACCGCCGGCGCCATCACCACCGAAACCGCCGCGCCACCAGCGGCCGTCGTTACCAACACAGAGCTCACCACCATTCCCACGCCGCAGGAAAAAGTAAAAGACATCCTCCCCATTACTCCCGGCGTCATCAAAACCCTCGACAGCAAACTCTCTTTCAAAGGCGCTGACGAAAATCAAAGCCTTCTGCTCGTGAATTCTGCGCGCACCACCGATCCGGTCACCGGCAGCTTCGGCGTTCCCATTCCCACCGACGCCGTCGAATCCTTCGCTGTTTACAAAACCCCCTACGACGCCAGCCTCGGCAGTTTTTCCGGCGGCCTGACCACCATCGAAACCCGCCCGCCCGAAGACCAGCCAAGCTTCAAACTACGCGGCGTAG